>VFSW01006945.1_pt1 | contig 16552 bp, 20 predicted proteins | sample 5358111 | NCBI WGS metagenome assembly VFSW01 (sample SAMN11554181, study PRJNA540505) | mine drainage metagenome | isolation source: sediment from site ElyBrook_90M | place: USA: Ely Copper Mine, Vershire, VT | collected 2017 | reverse complement strand
GATTATCGATTTTCCGGGTTTCACTTGGCGTCCTTTGCGTCCTTGGCGGTTCAAAATCTATTTCACAGGGAAGTTTGACTTGCAGCGAGGATAGCGAAGGATTATAAATAACTCAAATTCATATTTCTCATACTTCACATTCCGACTGGTTATGGACATCAGCACCCTGCAAGCCTTCGTCGCCGTCGCCGAGACAGCGTCGTTCTCGCGCGCCGCGGAACGCGTGCATTTGACTCAGCCGGCCATCAGCAAGCGCATCGGCAGTCTCGAACAGGCGGTCAATACGCGCCTGTTCGACCGCATCGGCCGACGCGTGCAGCTCACGCCCGCCGGTGTTGTGCTGCTGGAACAGGCGCGCGCGATATTGAACGAAGTCGCTGAAGCCAAACGCCGCATCGCCAACCTGTCCGACGAGATCGGCGGCACGCTCAGCCTCGGCACCAGCCATCACGTCGGCCTGCACCGCCTGCCGCCGGCGCTGCAACGCTTTCACGACCGCTATCCGCAGGTGCAACTCGATCTGCGCTTTCTGGATTCCGAAGCCGGCTGCCGCGCCGTCGCGCAAGGCGAACTGGAACTCGCCATCGTCACGCTGCCCACCGATCCGGCACCGCAACTGCTCTGTACCCGCGTCTGGGACGATCCGCTGCAGATCGTAGTAGGCCCCGGCCATCCGCTCGCCGCACGGCGCCGCATCAAGACGCATGCGCTAATCGAACACACCGCTGTGCTGCCGGCGCCCGGCACCTACACACGCGAGTTGATACTCAACGCGCTCGGCAGCGAACGCGCCCACGTCAAAGTCGGTCTTGCGACCAATTACCTCGAAGTGCTGAAGATGCTGGTGAAAATCGGCCTGGGCTGGAGCGCCCTGCCGGAAACGCTGGTCGACCCGGACATGCCGGTGCTGCACGTCGATGGCATCCACATCCACCGCCAGCTCGGCATCGTCACGCACCGCGCGCGCACGCTGTCGAACGCGGCACGGGCGATGATCGCGGCGGTGCAAGGAGATTGATATCGCGACTTGCGATATATCGCAGAATGCGATAATGTTTCCGTATGCACGTGATCAGCAACAGGACGTTGAAGATCTTCGCGGAGCGTCACACGGATGCAGAACGACCGTTGCAGGCATGGCGCAAGGCGATGGAGAAAGGAAGCTTCCGATCATTCCCCGACCTGAAACTGACGTTCGGCTCGGTGGACAAGGTCGGCGATCTGTATGTTTTCGATATCGGCGGCAATAAATATCGGCTGATCGCCTACGTGGGATTCGACTGGCAGCGCTGCTACATCAAGCAGGTGTTGACGCATGCCGAGTACGATAGAGAATGGTGGAAGTCATGAAAGCTGTGCTGAAGAAAGTGGTCCCCGCGTGGCGTGCGTTCGAGCGCGCCACCCACGTCGGCCCTATCCGTGATGCCGAACACTATGACACGATGGCGGCACTTATGGGTGCGCTGATAAACGAGGTCGACGCAAACAAAACACACCCGCTGTGCGGTCTACTGTATCTGGTTGGCGAGTACATTCGCGAATACGATGCGCGCCACCACCCGGCAGCGAATGTTTCCGGCGTGGAGATGCTGCGTTTCCTGATGCAGCAGCACGGACTGAAACAATCCGATCTTCCCGAGATCGGCACGCAGAGTGTGGTGTCGGAGATACTGAAAGGCAAACGCAAACTCAACGTTCGGCAGATAACCAAACTCTCGGCCCGATTTGGTCTGCCGGCGGATACGTTCATCGGCAAGGATAGCGTGGCGGCTTAGCCCATGAAGACACAGTATGATTGCTCGAAGATTAAAAGCCGCAAGAATCCTTATGCACCGAAATTCAAGAACCTAGCCATGTGCGGAACGCACAATCCTCCACACCCTGGGGAAGTATTAGAAGACGGTGTATTCGCCCATTTATAGCGAATAATCGGGAAAATGAATCTGCTTCCGTTTTTCGTTTTGGGCTGCCGAAGGATGAGAAGAAATTCTTCCTCGGTCTCCGGCCAGTCGATCGCTCATTTTGGAAGACGCTCGCCATGCGGACAAAGTGCATCTAATCTATCCACTGAGCTGCCCACGTTTCATTTCCAGGAGGATACCCACATGAAACGCAACACCCAACCGCAAGTCACCACACCCAAACCCGCCACTGGCAGCGCCACTCTGCTGGTCGCCACGCGCAAGGGTGCGTTCATCCTGAAGGCCGACAGCACGCGAAGAACATGGAAAACCCGCGGGCCGATCTTCCTCGGCCACATCGTGCACCACCTGGTGCTCGACCCGCGCGACAAACGCACGCTGCTGCTGGCCGCGCGCACCGGCCATCTCGGGCCGACTGTTTTCCGCTCCACCGATATGGGCAAGACCTGGAAAGAAGCGGGCCGGCCTCCTGCATTCCCCAAGGCGCCCGAAGGCCAGAAAGGCCGCGTCGTCGATCACACGTTCTGGCTTACACCGGGCCATGCCAGCGAACCCGGCATCTGGTACGCGGGCACGTCGCCGCAAGGTCTGTTCCGTACCGACGATGCGGGCGACACCTGGTTGCCCGTGTCCGGCTTCAACGATCATTCGATGTACACGCAGTGGACCGGCGGCGAGCAGGATGGCACGCCCGATGGTCCCAAGTTGCATTCCATCATCGTCGATCCGCGCGATGCGAACCATCTCTACATCGGACTCTCCAGCGGCGGCGTGTTCGAGAGCCATGATTGCGGCAATGACTGGCATCCGCTCAACGCGGGCTGCCTCGCTTTGTTCCGTCCCGATCCGTATCCGGAATACGGCCACGATCCGCACTGCGTGCGCCTGCATCCGCTGGCGCCCGATATTCTCTATCAGCAGAACCATTGCGGCATTTATCGCATGGATCGGACACTCGGCACATGGGAGCGCATCGGCGAGCGCATGCCCAAATCTGTCGGCGACATCGGTTTTCCAATGACGCTGCATCCGCGCGACCCGGACACGGCGTGGGTGTTTCCGATGGATGGCACAGATGTATGGCCGCGCACCAGCCCCGGAGGCAAGCCCGCGACGTATGTGACGCGCAATGCCGGACGCACCTGGAAACGCCAGGACAGCGGTTTGCCGCAGAGCCAGGCTTGGTTCACGGTTAAGCGCCAGTGCATGAGTGCCGACGCGCATCAACCCGTGGGGCTCTACTTCGGCACCACCGGCGGCGAGATCTGGGCCAGCCGCAACGAGGGCGAAAAGTGGACCTGCATCGCGCGCCATCTGCCACACATCTACGCCATCGAAGCGGTCGACCTTGCGTAATGAAAGTGCTGATTCCACCAGCGCTGCGCGAGTACACCGGCGGACGAAGCGAAGTGCAGGCAACCGGCAAGAACCTCGCCGCTGTGTTCGCCGACCTGGAACGGTGCTATCCGGGCATCCGATTTCGCATGATCGACGAGCAGGATTCGATTCGCGGCCACATCCGCGTGTTCGTCAACGCTGATGCGGTGCGTGCGCTGGATACGCCTTTGCGTGCGGAGGATGAAGTGATGATTGTGCAGGCGTTGAGCGGCGGGTAAGGCGCAAGAGCGGAAACTCCTGCCAATGGCGCAATACGCTGCGCTATTGCGCCCTACGTTTACAAACGACTCGCCGCCAAGGCCGCGCCGAGCAGGCCGACACGGGCGTTGATCACCACGCGTACCGGCATGTCGGCGAGCAATGCGGCCATGCGGCCTTTGGCCAGGAAGGCTTTCATGAAAGCACCGTCGCGCAGCTTGTCGAGGATCTTCGCGGCAATGCCGCCCGCGATGTAGACACCGCCGCTGGCGAGCACGGTGAGCGCGAGGTTACCGGCCTGCGCGCCGTACAGGCGCGCGAACAGATCGAGCGCGGCCTGTGCCAGACGATCGTTCTTGGCCAGAGCGGCGGCGCTGATCGCGGCGGCGGCATTGCCCTGGGCCATGACGGCGCGCAATGCATCGCTCTCCGGTGCGGCGTTGCGCGCGCGCAGGAATTCATAGATGCGCACCAGCCCGCGGCCGCAGATCAGGCGCTCGCAGGATACGTGTTCGAACTCAGCCAAGAGTGCGCGCAGTAACTCGGTCTGCTCGACATCGGTGGGCGCGAAATCCGCATGCCCGCCTTCGGACGGCAGCACCTCGTAGAAACCGTGCGCCCACACCAGTACGCCCTCGCCCAGACCCGTGCCGGCGCCGAGCACCACACGCGGTCCACAGGCGCGTGGCGCGCCCATTTGCAGCGTGACGATATCCTCTTCGCCGAGCGCTTCGATGCCGTAACCCACGCCTTGAAAATCGTTGATCAGACGCACGCGCGCGATACCAAGCTGCGCGGCAAGATTGCCGCTGTCAAAGCGCCAGGGCAGATTGGTGATGCTGGCGCTCTGCCTGTCCGGCGTCTCGGTAACCGGACCGGCCACGGCGATGCAGGCGCGCTCGATACCCTGCGCGTGGTCGCCGGCGGCGCGCAAAAATGTTTGCATCATGGGCAAGAGATTAGCAAAGGCGATGCTGTCGTAACGCTGCTCATACAGCGCAGTCACCTGTGCGCCGCGGCATTCGCCGATCATCAGTAGAGTCTTGGTGCCGCCGAGGTCGCCGGACAGAACCTTCATGCCGTCAGTCCTTTGGGCAAGCGCGCGGCGGCGGCGCTGTCGAGCAGCCATTCGACAGCGCCCTGGGCGGCGATGCGCTGGATGGGCACGGGAGCGTTGCCGGGTGGATCAACATGGATGTGACGCAGCATGTCAGCCTTGTCGGCACCCGCCGCCAGGAACATCAGGCGGCGCGCATGATTCAGCAGTGGGTAGGTGATGCTGATGCGCCAACTGTGGAATTTATCGACATAGACGGCAGCCACAAGCTGATGCGCGTGCAAGATGCAACTGTACGGGAACAATGACGCGGTGTGTCCGTCGGTGCCCATGCCGAGCAGCACCAAGTCGAAACTCGGCACGCCCTGCGCATCGCGCGGCACCCGCGTCGCGATCAATTGCATATAACGCCAAGCGTCCTGACGCACCGAGGTCATGGCCATGGCGATCCGATGCACCTGTTGCGGCGGTATCGGCACGTGACGCAGCAAGGCGGACGCCGCCATGCCGTAGTTGCTGTCGGGATGCTCGGGCGGCACGCAGCGCTCGTCACCGAAATAGACATGCACCCGCCGCCAGTCGATGCCATCTCGAAACTCCGCGGTTGCAAGCAATTCGTAAAGATGGCGCGGAGTACTGCCGCCGGATAGGGCAATATGGAAGGCGCCGCGAGCGGAGCAAGACTCGGCGGCCAGCGCGCTGATACGCCGTGCCGCCGCCCGGTTCAGTCCATCAAGATCAGTGTAGCTGCGCAGCGTAATGTCTGTCATGCGAACTCCGGATGATTATTCCTGGCGATGCACAACCATTATCACTGTTCCGCAGTCTCACCGGAAGTGCGACCGTCGGCTGCTACGCTGCTCTTGTGGGGTGAGTTGGGAGAGCATGAAGGAGCGGCAGTCAAGTCCCGGAACGATACTGCACGACGCTGGCGGTCTTCTCACGGATAGCGTCGAGCAGGTTCCGATAGGACTTGGCGAAGGAGGCAACGCCTTCGGATTCGAGCTGACGGGTCACGGCACTGATGTCGATACCGTGCCCGGCCAACTCAACAAGCAGAGCGTCAGCCTGATCTAGACCCTGCTCCAACGTCGGCTGCGCCTTACCGTGATCGAGGAAGGCACGGTAAGTATCGGGCGGTACCGTATTCACGGTATCAGCACCGATCAGGGCGTCGAGATACAGCACATCGCTGTAGGCGGGATTTTTGGTGCCGGTGCTGGCCCAGAGCAAACGCTGCACCTGGGCGCCGGCGGTGCGCAGAGCGGCGAACCGTTCGCCATGAAAATGTGTTTTGAACTCCTGATAGGCACGCTTGGCGTTGGCGATGGCGATCCGCCCCTGCATGGCCTGCAGACGCGCGCGCTCCTCGGGTGCAGCCTGGGCGCTGCGCTGTTCAAGCAACTTGTCCACGGCGCTGTCGAGCCGACTGACGAAGAAGCTCGCCACCGATGCAATCTGATACACCGGCTGGCCGCGCCGCAGTCGCGATTCCAGACCCAGCAGATAGGATTGGATCACCTCGACGTAACGCTCGACGGAAAACAGCAAAGTGACATTAACATTGAGCCCGGCATCAATGAGGCGCTCGATCGCCGGCAACCCCTCCGGCGTACCGGGCACTTTGATCATGAGGTTCGGCCGACCGATACGCTGATGTAAACGCAGCGCCTGCTCGACCGTGGCATCGGTATCGTGCGCCAGATCGGGCGAGACCTCGATACTCACCATGCCGTCGGCGCCCTGACTCTCATCATAGACCGGGCGCAGCAAATCAGCGGCGGCGCTGATGTCATCGATCGCCAGCGCGTAGAACAGGCTCTCGCTGTCTTGCCCTGGTCGGTGTTGCAATTCATCGCGCAAGGCCTGATCGTAGTCGTGACTGCCGGTAATGGCCTTTTCGAAAATGGTTGGATTGGAGGTCAAACCGCGCAAGCCGTCGTCACGGATCATGCGCCGCAGTTCGCCACTCCCCAGCATGGCGCGCTGGATATTGTCATACCAGATACTCTGGCCCAGGGCGAGTACGGCGCGTATCGGATTAGTCATCAGTGCAGTCCCTCATTGTCGGGGCTCCTTACGGAGCGGTGGTCCGATTCACCCGGACCTAAGTTTAGGACATCATCAGGAAGCCATTGTTCCCACAGCCGCCGATACGGCGCGGCGCTGTGGCTGTGCTATATTCTAAGCATGCGGGACATATAATCATGACGCTGCCCTGGACCGCGGTCTAACGTCGGTATGCTACAGGTGATGCCATGTATCTGATACATAATCCCAGTGGAGACATGGTCGAGGTCTTGAGCCTCGATGCCCTGTTCGATCCTTGCAGAAGCATGATTCAAGGTCGATTCCATGCGGGGGAAGAACTTCAGGATCCGGCACCGTTTGCCAAAGCGGAGCTTGCCTTCCCTTCCGGCGAGAATTTGCCGCGTTGCTGGCTCGATGCGCGCTACCGTGCGCAGGCGGCCTGAATCCGCGCTGGTCAACCGGCCGGGCGACTCAGGGCGGTGCGGCATGTGTAAATGTGCGCGGGCGCGGCGCATCGGCCTGTTCTATCACAAACCGGATTGCCATCGTAACCGCCTCATTCACGGCTCGGAAAATCTGGGTGCGCTCATCGGCACTCATGTAAAATACCAGATCCACCGTGTGCCGGACATAACGAGCCGGCAGCTGATTCAGCGCCAAGCAGATAATATCATCGACAAGATCGTGATCCGGCATGCGTTCTAAAGCAGCGAGCTGGTCTCGCAGGGCATTACTGACCAGCTTTTCGTAATAGTTGTGTATCGTCTCGAAACCCATCGCGTGTCTCCTGCCGAGTATATCGGGTAGCGGCTGGCGTTGCGGCCCCTGAAGCCGCGTGACCTTAGACAAACGACCAGCAACGTGTATAGCACGGCAGGTCCGTCGCCTGTCGGAAGAGCCGCACGGCGGCAACTTGCCTGTATCTGGGGATGGACAACGATTGAGCGAAGATCAGCGCAGTTCGCTGTCATATCGGACCGAGGCCCGCCCTGACAGGCGGGAGCGCATTGATGATTGGCGTCAACGAACTGCCGGGCAAAGGCCCGGTATCGGGCATCGGCCTTTCACAGGGCAAGGCGCTGGCCACACTGCAGACCAAGCGGTAATGTCATTAGACGCTCAATCCTTTACTCGGATCGCCAGGAGATCACAGGGCGCCGCATGCAAGACGGCATTGGCCGTCGATCCCAACAGCAGTGCCAACCCATGCCGGCCATGACTCCCCACCACGATCAGGTCGGCTTGCAGTTCCAGCGCCAGTCGTGTGATTTCATTCTTGGTGGATCCCAATTCCACGTACTGACCGGCATCGGCAACGCCAAGCTGCTTGGCATAATCGGCCAAGCGGGCACTGGCGCCATCGGCCAATTGCTGCTCAAGATCGAAATCAGCACCCATCAGCAATTCGCTGCCCGCCTCCATCGGGATGTGCTCGATGACATGGACGAAGCTCAGCCGCGCACCGTACAGTCGTTGCAATTCAACAGCGCGCGCCCCCACTGTGGCATTGCCGGCTGCGAAATCCACCGCTACCAGGATATGCGTGTATTTTTCCATCGTCGCCCCTTAGCTGTAAAATTCGCCCCAACTTAAATCGGCCCCGACTGCCGGCACCACCTATGTGCCGTCAACCATATTACTCAAAGCGGCGAATTGCGCCAGCGTCAATCGCTCCGCGCGCCAGCCCGGATCGATGCCGACACTGCACAATTGTCCATCTCCGAGCAGCCCTTTGAAATTGTTGTGCAGTGTCTTGCGGCGCTGCGCGAAGGCCTGCTTGACCACCCGGGTGAACACGGCGGCATCAAGAACTTCAACCGGCGGTGTAGCGTGCGGCACCAGCCGCACCACGGCCGAATCGACTTTGGGCACCGGATTGAAGGCCTCCGGACCAATGGTAAACAGCGGCTGCACGGTGCAACGGAACTGCACCATTACCGAGAGGCGGCCGTAATCCGCTGTGCCGGGGGCCGCCGCCAGTCGCTCAACGACCTCTTTTTGCAGCATGAAGTGCATATCGCGCAGCAACTCGGCATGCGACAACAGATGGAACAACAAGGGTGTGGAAATATTGTAAGGCAGATTGCCGACAATGCGCAGCCGTGTCCCCGGTGGGGCCAGCGTGGCGAAGTTAAAGCGCAATGCATCGGCGCAATGAATCCGCACTTCACCCAGACCCGCACAGCGCTGCTGCAGGGGGCCGATCAGGTCGCGATCAAGTTCGATGACATTGAGCACATTGACCCGTGCCAGCAGGGGAACCGTCAGCGCCCCCAGCCCCGGGCCGATTTCCACCAGCGCGTCACCGAGTTGCGGCGCGATCACAGCCACCAGATGCTGGATTACGCTCTGGTCGCGCAGGAAATTCTGGCCGAAGCGTTTGCGGGGGATCATCGCTTAGAGTGGATTACGGCGCTGCGCGCTAACCCATCCTACATTAGTTATTCCGATACTCGACATAAGCCTCGTCGCGCAGACGCCGCAGCCAGATATCGACCGCTTCTTCCGCTTTGCGTTTGCGGATCATCTCGCGAGCCGTGTTGCGACGGAACTCCTTGGTATCGTCGTAGGTGCGCCGGCCCAGAACCTGCACCAAATGCCAGCCGAACTGGGTGTGGAAGGGTACGCTGATCTTGCCCGGTGCCAAACCGTTCATGACCTCCTCAAACCGGGGATCGAGATCGCCGGGGCTGACCCAGCCGAGATCGCCGCCTTTGGCGGCGGATACGGTATCGTCCGAATGCGCGCGTGCCAGCGCCGCGAAATCGTCACCGCCTTCGAGGCGCTGCTTCAGTTGCTCCAGGCGCGCTTTGGCATCCTCATCGCTGACCAGGTCATTGGTACGGATCAGGATGTGACGGGCGTGGGTTTGTATCACGCTGTGGTTATCCATGCTGCGGTGATCTATCAGCTTGATGATATGAAATCCGCTCGGGCTGCGTACCAGGTCGCTGACCTCACCGGGCTTCATGTGAGCGACCACATCCACGAACAGAGTGGGAATCTGCGCCGCGCTGCGCCAGCCCAGGTCACCGCCTTCCAATGCCTGCTGGCCGTCGGACACGGACACCGCCATCTTCTGAAAATCGGCGCCGCCGCGTAATTCGTCCAGAACCCGCTGCGCTTTGCTGTGCGCCGCCGCGACCTTATCTGCCGAGGCTCCCTCCGGTACCGCGATTAGAATGTGGGCGAGGTGGTATTCATCCGCGACGCTGCCCTGCAATTTGGCGTTGGCCAGGAAGTTGTCGACCTCCTGGTCGGACACCGTCACCATGCTGTTGACCTGACGCTGCTGTAGTTCCGCGATGATCATTTGATCGCGGATGTTGTCGCGGAAATGGGCGTAGTCATAGCCTTCACGTTCCAAAGCTGCGCGGAAATCGCCGAGCGACAACTTGTTCTGCTTGGCGATGTTGTCCAGCGCCGTATTCAATTTTTCATCATCGATACGAATGCCGGTACGCTGCGCATATTGCAATTGCAGACGCATCATTATCAGGCGCTCGAGCACCTGCTTGCGCAACACGGCGTCGGGCGGCAGATGGCCGTCCTGCGTATGCAATTGCCGTTTGACGGTAGCGAGCATCTCATCCAGTTCGCTCTGCAGAATCACGCTGTCATCGACGGTCGCCACGATGTGGTCGACCGCTGTGGCGCTCTTTCCGACCGGCGCATCCGCCGCCCGGACGACTGCCGCGGAGAACATCACAAGCAGACTCATCAGCAGCATGGAAAGGAGGCGAAGTACGGAATTCATAAGGCGGGTACGACTCCCAGTTTATCCTGATAACCTAGGATACCATTTTCCAGCAGGCTCGAGACATCTTGACCGATACGCGTCAGGCCCTTGAGTTCCAACTGCACGAACATGGCGTTGTTGTTTTGACCGATGCCGTTGACATAGTTGCGCACGACAAAACGCAACGCATAGCAGCAGCTCTGGTATTCGAGCCCGAGGAGTTTTTCCAGATCCTTGCCGTCACGCAGCGAGCGGTTCCAGCGTCCCACCACATGCCAGGCACGGCTGATCGGCATCTGGGTCGATAAATCGGTCTGTTCCAGAATACCGTTGCGATACCGGTATGCGAAGTTCACGATGCGATCCGTGGCTGGCTGGTAGTGCACGTGGAACACGCTCAGGTCGGTGACGTTGTTACTGGGGTTCCATTGCAAAGACCCGCCGGCGCTCCAATCCTGATTCATGCGCACTTCAGTCTCGGCCACCATGTCAGATGTCTTGCCGGGCACTGCCACCTCGCTCGGCAGTGTTACGGTAGGGTTGCTGAAATACTGGATCTGGCCCAGGCTGGCGCTGAGACGCTGCTGACCACTGGCGTCTTCCAGAAAACGGGAGGTCACGGCCAGTGTCAACTGGTTGGCGTCACCGATACGATCCGCCCCGCTGAAACGATTGGTTCGAAACAACTGATCCATACCGAAATCGAGCACCGTGGTATCGAACACCGGCAGCGCGCTCTGATTACGGTAGGGCACATACAGGTAATAGAGACGTGGTTCCAGCGTTTGTGTGAATGCGCCGTGATGCCAGTTGAGATCACGCTCGAAAAACAATCCGCCATCCAAGCTGAAGATCGGGAGAGTACGCGTGGGGGTACGTGTAACACCGGGACCGGGCGCAAGATTGTCCAGCACATAGCGTGTGTGGCGCAAACCCAACGTCGGCGTGAGCTCATAGATACCACCGCCCATGGGCATGCTGATTTCGGGCATCAGATCGAGCCGCGACCCGGTGGGCGCGCCGCCGCTTATTTGAAAATTGTCAAACTCACTCCGCAACCGATAGGTCAGACCCAGCGGATGGGACGGGAGTTCCCCATCGAGCCGGAATTGCGGCAGGCGTTGGTAGGTATCGGGCGCATTCAGCAGTTGATAGTCCTGCACCAGCGTATGCAGCGACCAAAAATCGCCGTGATAGCCGACGTCAACGTTGCGATTCAGATACGCCGTGCTCGCGGCACTGAGACTGTCGCCGAGATCGTTGAAATACTGGTTATCGGACACTCTATTGAGATCGATAGACGAGGTCCAGCGGGGTGCGATCAAGCCGTCCTCGCGAAAGGAGAACAGACTGCGGTCCGCGCCGTAGATTTTGTCATTGGGCAGGTATTCGACAGCCAACTGTCCATTACTGGCTGGAGTGAGAAAACGGTATTCGCCGATCAGTTGTTGTCCGCGTTTACTGAGCAGGCGCGGCGTGATGGTAGCGTCCTGAGTCGGACTGATATTCCAGTAATACGGAATGCTGAAGTCGAAACCCGAGGTGACCGAACTACCGAAAGTCGGCGGCAAAAATCCGGATTTGCGCCTGTCGTCGATAGGGAAGCTCATATACGGCACGTATAGAAACGGCACGCCCAGGAAATCTAATTTTGCAGCATGAGCCTCGCCCATGCCCTGGTCTTTATGCAGTGTCACATCGCGCGCCGTCAGCAACCAGTCGACGGAGCCAGGATCGCAGGTCGTGTAAGTGACGTTGTCCATGCGTATAGTGTCTCGATTAGCGAAGCGCACCGAGTTCGCACTGCCGTGCGCGTGCCGCTCATAAAGCCAGTATTGCGCCTGACTGATAAAGCCGCGGTTGGTCTGCAACGCCAGTTCGACATGCGTGCCGGTCAGGGACATTCCGGATTCTGAATACTTGATATTGCCATCACCCACTACCTGACCGGTTGTCTGGTCGTAATTCAGGTGATTTGCCTGCAGACGCTGGTCGGCGCGGCGCATCAGCACATTGCCGCTTAATTCGTATTCCTGCGACAACGTGCTGGCAGCGCGGTCGGATCTCAGATCGATGGGTGAATTGCGATCAGGGTGGACGGATACGGCTGGCTGAACACCTGGTGGCTGGCAACAATACGACCAGTCATTCGGGGGAGGCGTATCCGCCCGCAGCGGCAACGGCGCGGTACAGACTGCTAGCAACAGGATAAGCTTGCAACTGTAATTGGGGTTGATACGGAATCGCACCGGCGCCTGTTCTCATTGATCTGTAACATCGCATAGAATCACATGCGCCGCAAAGTACCCTGTTATTCGCCAGGCATGGGGATGGTTGAAGAAGCACCTGTCCGTGGCTACGTTCAGAACCGCCGCGCGTGATTCGACGACCCCACTGCGGTGGAGCTAGCCCGGCGGAATATACACGATCCGCGTGCAATGTCTAGGAAACATCAACGCATTCAAGCACCGCCAGCGCCTGTCCGTCCACCGGTCCGCAGCCATTGCGGGCATTGCAGACACGCGGGCATACTGCGTACATCGCCCCCAACCGGTATCCGGATTTGAACCTCCCCGCCCTTTACAACACGCTTGCGGATCTGACCTTGATCGCGCACACGACCTTGGTCATGTTCGTTGTGCTCGGGCAAGTCGGGATACTGATTGGCTGGGGGCGTGCCTGGAGGTGGACACGGGGGGCGATTTTCAGGCTGATGCACCTGGCCTGCATTCTCGTCGTCATGCTTGAGACGTGGTTTGGTGTGACCTGCCCGCTGACCGCACTGGAAAACCATTGGCGTATCCGTGCGGGGGAAGCCGGCTATGAGAGCAGCTTCATCGGCGCTTGGCTTGACCGTTTGCTGTTCTACAACGCCCCTGCCTGGCTGTTCACGACACTTTACACTTTGTTCGCCCTGGCCGTCCTAACAAGCTTTTTGCTCTACCCGCCGCGTTATCGGCACAGATAGTGCTTGCGTTGTTCTGTGCGATGGAATCCGGTCACCGGTCATGCGCAGGGATGTGACCGGATTGACGGTCCTGCCCTATCAGCACGTTATACTGGCCATAGACCTGAACCCGGCGGCGGCGAGACGCTTGCGCCGTCAGGATAGATAGGGTAAAAAAGGCACGCGACGGGCTTACGCCATGCTGACTACACAACCGATAATCAAGATCTTACTATTGCTGACGCTGTACGGCGTGGCAGTTTTCGCCCATGCTGACATCTTCGCCTTCACAGACGCCGACGGCGTGCGGCACTTTACCAACATCAAACCCAACGATGCGCGCTACAAGCGCATCATCAAGAGCCGCGAAACCCAACCCGGTTTTCGTTTCCCGTCCACGTCGCACCCCGCTGGCATCACCTTGGCCGGTACCCGGCTGCGCACCACCGCCTATGACGGACTGGTACGCCAGGCGGCGCGCGCCTACCAGATGGACGAGGCGCTGGTCCGCGCGGTGATACACACCGAATCGGACTTCAATCCGAGCGCGGTTTCAGCCAAGGGCGCCTCAGGGCTGATGCAACTCATGCCCGGCACCGCCAGCCGCTACGGTGTGCACGATATCTTTGATCCGGTGGAGAATGTCTATGCAGGCGTGCATTATTTGTACGATCTGGAACAGATGTTCAACGGCAATACGCAACTTGCCGTGGCGGCGTACAACGCCGGCGAGAATGCCGTACTGCGCTACGGCGGAATACCACCCTACCCCGAGACCCTCAATTACGTGAGCCGTGTCACCGACCTGCACGGGCGTTACCGGCAGGGCATGTAGGCACGGTCAGGCGTTCACGTCGATCAAGGTCCCCATCATCGCGTCGGCCGTGCGTTGCACGCTGGTTGAAGCCTGCACCTGAATATTGGCTTGCTGCAACTGAACGAGGGCATCGGCGATGCCCGTGGGCGTGTTGTTGTTGGTCTGCCCGGCGCTGGCGATTTTAGCCGCGGCGCTGCTTGCCCCGGCCAGGCCTCGCTGGATGCCCTGTAGGGCATTATCAAGCGGTGCGATCTGCATGACTGGTTTACCTCTCTTGTGCAGGGGGTTTCCCGCGCCGCCCCTGACGACGTTTTGCCCCTCAAGCCTTATATCGGCCACCTCCGTCCAGGCTTGAGGCGAGCATACCAAAGAAAACGCCGTATCGTTTAAAACACCAACAATGGGCAGGTATGCCCCGATCCGTTATCATTGCGCCGCGCTGCCGAAGGATTACCCTCTTTGCCACAACGACTTGAACTGCTCACCCACTGGCTGCACGAAGTCCTCGGCGATGCCGCCTGCAGCCTGGAGCCGGCCTCCGGTGATGCCAGTTTCCGGCGCTATTTCCGGATTCGTCACAACGGCCGGACGCTGATCGCCATGGACGCGCCGCCCGACAAGGAAGATTGCCGCCCGTTCATTCACGTCGCCGAAACCCTGCTCGCGTTGGGACTGCATGTCCCGCAGATCATCGCCCAGGATCTACGCCAGGGCTTTCTGTTGCTCAGCGATCTCGGCACACGTTTGTATCTGCCGGAACTCAACGAGAGCAGCGTCGAACGCCTGTACGGCGATGCGCTCGGCGCGCTGGCCACGCTGCAAGCCTGCGGCCCGCGCGGCGATGAGTTCCCGCCGTACGATCATGCTCTCCTGATGCGCGAAATGATGTTGTTCCCCGACTGGTATCTGGCAAAACATCTCGGCATCACACTCAGCGCCGCACAGCGCACCGTACTGGAAGCAAGCTTCGAACATCTGGCACAGGTGGCCCTGGAACAACCGCAAGTCTGCGTACACCGCGACTATCATTCGCGCAATCTGATGATCACTCCGGATAACAACCCTGGCATTCTCGATTTCCAGGACGCTGTGATCGGTCCAGTGACGTACGACCTGGTGTCGCTGCTGCGCGACGCCTACATCGCCTGGCCGCGCGCGCGCGCCGAGGACTGGGTACGCGGTTATCACGAACTGGCGCTGCACTCCGGCATCCTGCAGCATGAAAACGAAGCGGGCTTCCTGCGCTGGTTCGACCTGATGGGGGTGCAGCGGCACCTCAAAGTGGTCGGCATCTTCGCGCGCCTCAATTACCGCGACGGCAAACCGGGCTATCTGAACGACATCCCGCGCGTCTACGCCTACATCATGGATGTCGCCGCACGTTATGCGGAACTCGAACCGCTGCATGGCTTGCTGCTCGGACTGGAGAAAGCAGTTCAAACCGCCAAGGACGCCAAGAGAATCTGATCTGTGTGTCCAGCAACCCATTCACCCGATAGGTACAGCTGTGACCGAATCAAATTGTTTGCGTTCCTTGGTGATCTTGGCGTCCTTGGCGGTTCAATGGATTTTCATAGGATGAACGTCATGGCGATGGCCCCATGAAAGCGCTGATCCTCTCCGCCGGACGCGGCGAGCGCATGCGCCCGCTCACCGACGACACGCCCAAACCGCTGCTGCGCGCCGGTGATCGCGCGCTGATCGAATATCATCTGGACGCGCTGGCGCTGGCCGGCATCCGCGACATCGTCATCAATCTTTCCCATCTCGGCGAACAGATCCGCACCGCGCTCGGCGACGGCACACGCTACGGCGTGCGTATCGCCTACTCCGATGAAGGTCCACGGGCACTGGAAACCGGCGGCGGCATCTTCAACGCCCTGCCCCCGCTCGGCAGCGCACCCTTTCTGGTGGTCAACGGCGACATCTGGACCGACTACCCCTACAGCGAACTGCCGACGCAGCCCGCCGGTCTCGCGCACCTGGTCATGGTAAGTAATCCCGCCCATCACCCGCACGGCGATTTCGTGCTCGAACACGGCAAGCTCTCCGACAAACCGGAAGACACGCGCTTGACCTTCAGCGGCATCGGCGTCTATCGACCGGCCTTGTTTGCCGAGTGCAAACCCGGCGCGTTTCCACTCGCGCCGTTGCTGCGTCGCGCGATGGCCAACGATCAAATCAGCGGCGAGCACTATCGCGGCGAATGGCTGGACATCGGTACGCCGGCGCGGCTGGCGGAACTGGATCGGATGCTGCTGGAAAGGATGTGAGCCGGCATCTGCTCGTCTGCATCACACCACACGGCTACGGTCACACCGCGCAGATCGCGCCAGTTGTTAATGCGCTACGACAGAAACTGCCCGATCTGCGCCTGACGCTGCGCACCACCGTGCCGCAGACACTGCTCAGCGCGCGCTTCGATCCGCCCTTCACGCACATC
>VFSW01006944.1_pt1 | contig 16553 bp, 11 predicted proteins | sample 5358111 | NCBI WGS metagenome assembly VFSW01 (sample SAMN11554181, study PRJNA540505) | mine drainage metagenome | isolation source: sediment from site ElyBrook_90M | place: USA: Ely Copper Mine, Vershire, VT | collected 2017 | reverse complement strand
ATAGGAGCGGTTGGGATGTTCTTCTCACTCGCCGGGGCGGCACTGCACTATTACGACGAGACCCTTTTCGGGAGCACGGGCGTAGTTGTCTTCATCGTCGGCTTCATAGCGTTCTTCGCCTTCTCGCAGGGCGCAGTCATCTGGGTTTTCCTGGCCGAAATATTCCCGAACAAAGTGAGATCCAAGGGGCAGGCGCTTGGCTCTTTCACGCACTGGATCATGAACGCGATCATCGGCCTGTTGTTCCCAATCGCACTTGCCGGCTTCGGCGGCGGAAACGTCTTCATGTTCTTCGCGGTTATGATGATCCCGTTTTTCTTCTTCGTCTGGAAAGTGATGCCGGAGACAAAAGGGAAATCACTGGAGGAGCTGGAGAGAATTGTGGTATCGCAATAGGTTTGTTATCGTATGGTTATGAGGAAATCAGGAGTTGAAATGATCGCCGTGAAGCCATCGCTCGTCCTTAAGATCGTTGTGATAGCGGTTCTCCTAGGGGTTATCCCCGCCGCCGCGCAAATGCCGCCGATAAGGGTCGCCTGTATCGGAAACAGCATAACTATCGGATATGGCCTTCCCGATCCGAACAGCGCTTATCCTCAACAGCTCGGCAGGCTTCTCGGAAGCAAGTATGATGTGAGAAATTTCGGAGTAAGCGGGCGAACGATGCTGAAGGAAGGCGATTACCCCTATTGGAAGGAAAATTTCTACAAGGACGCTCTCGCGTTTAAACCGCAGATCGTGACTATCTGTCTCGGCACTAACGACAGCAAGCCGTGGAACTGGAAATTCAAAGCCGACTTCTTCGACGATTACATGGACATGATACATTCGTTCAGGGAAGTGAATCCGAACGTTCAGGTATTCGTATGCCTGCCGCCGCCGGTGTTCAACTCGAAATTCGGTATCACGGATTCGATAGTTCACTACGGAGTGGTCCCGCTTGTGAAGGCGGTCGGCATCGCGTCCAGTTCAAGTGAAATCGATTTTTATGACAACATGTCGGCGGACGGCGCCTACTTTTTCGACGGCGTTCATCCCGATTCGACCGGCGATTCCATCATGGCACACATAGTGTATGAGGCGATCCAGTCAAGTCCGTCGGGAATAATAAGAGATTTCAGTGCCGGCGCTCGCGATGCGGCTGGTCACGTGACGCTGTACTGGGAGACGACCGCCGGCTCGACGGTGACTCTCAACGGCAAGGAAGTGAACGCATCTGGCTCCGTGGCGATGACACCGGCTGTGAATTCGACTTACACGCTGATCGCCTCCGGAGCGGTCTCCGATACGAGCACGGTGAGTTTCCCGTGAAGTTGGATGTCCCTCTTCAATTTCTGTCTGAAGCATGATTCTTCTGAAACTAAAGCGATTGGAATTGGCAAATGATTAATACAAGCTCTCCCGGCGAAGGGTCGCTTAACAATTCGGGCAAGGCCCAGAGCTATCGCGGCCCGTTCGCGATAATGACGACACTCTTCTTCATGTGGGGATTCATGACCGCGTGGAACGATATACTTATCCCGCGATTCAAAGAAGCCTTCACACTGAACTACTTTCAGGCGATGCTGGTCCAGTTTGCGTTTTTCGGGGCCTACTTTGTCGGCTCGCTCGTCTACTTCACCGTTTCCGTAACCAAAGGAGACCCGATCGCGAGGATCGGTTACAAGAACAGCCTTGTGATCAGTCTCGTGATTTCAGCTTTGGGGAGCGCGCTGTTCTGGCCTGCCGCAAGCATAACGTCGTATCCGCTGTTTCTCGTGGCGCTGTTCATTGTGGGGCTCGGGTTCGCGATGCTGCAAATTGCGGCTAACCCGTACGTCACCATACTTGGGCCGGAGCGGACCGCGTCGAGCCGTTTGAATCTCGCACAGGGCTTCAACTCAGTCGGGACAACGCTCGGTCCGCTGATCGGTGGTTACATGATTTTTGAGTATTTCAACCGCGCGGGGGCGAACGGAGCGGGTTCCGTTAAAGTGCCTTACATTGTGTTCTGCGTCGTCTTCCTGGTCCTTGCCGCAGTCTTCTTTTTCGTTCACCTGCCTCATGTGGGCGAAGGGAAAATCGAGCGCGGCGCCGGCGCGCTTAAATTTCCGCACGTTGTTTTGGGTATGATCGCGATTTTCATGTACGTCGGAGGCGAAGTGTCGATCGGAAGTTCCATAATAAATTTTCTGGGCCAGCCGAGCGTTGCCGGGTTGACGGCCGTTGAAGCGAGCAAATATGTGTCGCTGTTCTGGGGCGGCATGTTGATTGGGCGGTTCATGGGGGCCGCGGAGCTGAGCGAGATGAAACGGAAGAACAAGCAGGTCATTCTTGCCGGCGTCCCCGTCGCGGCGTTTGTAATTCTCGGCTTCCTCAGCGGTTGGAACGTGGTTGAGCATTATCTGCCTTTGCTTGCCGGCTGCTGGCTGTTGTTTCAATTCGGGAAAGCAAACGCAGGCCGGACTTTATCGATATTCATGGCAGCTATAGTGTTGCTGCTGTTGGCTGCGATTATTGCCGGCGGCAGGGTCGCCATGTGGTGCGTCGTCGGAGTCGGCCTGTTCACATCCATCGGCTGGTCCAACACGTTCTCTCTCGCACTGGAAGGAACGGGGATATACAAGAGCCAGGTTTCTTCGCTTCTCGTCATGGCAATTTTAGGCGGAGCCATTCTTCCCCCGTTGCAGGGCCACATCGCCGACCTCGGCGGATTACAGATTTCGTACATAGTGCCGCTGATCGCTTACTCTTATGTGGGCTTTTACGGTTTGAAGGGGCACCGCATCGGTCGAAACAAACCGCAGACGGCGGCATGACGCCTCGGATCGTAATCGAAATGATTCATACTTGAGGAAATTCGGATGAACTACAGCGCAGATAAAAGAACCGTAATGACCCTCGACGCGGGAGGAACCAACTTCGTCTTCACCGCGATGCGGGGAAACGAACAGATTGTAGATGAGATTTCACTCCCGTCGAACGCGGACAATCTCGACAGGTGCATGTCGACCGTGGTGGACGGGTTCAGCCGGGTCAAGTCGAAGCTTAAGGATAAAATCGCCGCCATAAGTTTCGCGTTTCCGGGTCCGGCGGATTATCCCAACGGCATTATCGGAGAGCTGCCCAACCTTCCCGCGTTTCGCGGCGGCGTCGCGCTTGGCCCGATGCTCGAGGATAAATTCGGACTTCCGGTGTTCATCAACAACGACGGGGATCTTTATGCATACGGTGAAGCCATCGCGGGATTCCTCCCATATGTAAACGGCCTCCTCGAGAAGGCCGGAAACCCGAAGAGATACAGGAATCTCCTGGGACTAACCCTTGGCACGGGTTTCGGAGCCGGTATTGTGCGCAACGGGAGCCCATTCATCGGAGATAATTCCATAGCCGGCGAGATATGGCTCCTCCGCGACAAACTTGACCCGACGATGAATGTCGAGGAACATGCCAGCATAAGAGGCGTGAAGCGGGCCTACGCGCGGGGGCAGAAGATCAAATTCGAAGAGACGCCCGTGCCTAAAATCATATATGAGATTGCCGTTGGGAAGAGAGAAGGGAACAGGCGGGCGGCAGTCGGGGCTTTCAAGGAAATGGCCGAGGCGACCGGCGACGCGATTTCAAATGCGATAACCTTGATCGACGGACTGGTCGTGATCGGCGGCGGACTGGCCGGCGCTTCGAGCGTCTTTCTTCCGTTTCTGGTTGAAGAGATGAACGGTACCTATACAAGCCCGGACGGCAGCAAGCTGCGCCGTCTCGCCGCGAAGGTTTACAACCTTGAGAACCCGCGGGACGTCGACATGTTCGTTCGAGTTTCGTCGAAGGAAATCGAGGTCTACGGCTCTCGGAGGAAGGTGAAGTACGACCCGTAGATAGGTATTGGTGTCGGGATATCCAAAATCTGCACGAGCAAAGCGATCGCGATCGGCGCTTACACATTCGCGTTGAGTTCGCTGGACAAGTAAGGCTGCCTGCGGTCCAAGGCGGTTAGGGCCGGTGCGGACTTCCATTCCAAGACCCGCAAGTCGCGGGAGATACTCCGGGGCGCGTCTGACTCTTGACACTTCTAAATGATTTCCGTCCCTTGAAAGAACCCATCAAGTCACATGAGCCCGCTCCAGAAATTAGCGAATTGCCTGAGACCGCCCTGTTGACAAACCGAACCTTCTCTGTTAGGCACTTTTCTTTTCTGACTTTTCCTGGAAACGCGGACTGTCACTCCTTGCCTGCGCTCATTTCTTGGTCGTGTCCGTGCTGGCCGGAACTATCCCGAGCAAAGGAGTTGTTGAAGATTGCCTAGGCAGTCGAGTTCGCAAAAAATGGGTTCGGACTTGTTGACATTCAGAATAAATGTTTGTATCATTAAACCGGTTCAATTGAAATTGAACTGTTACAAATAAGTCTGTCCGAGGTCGCCGTAAGTGGCTGCGTGACAGCGAGTTGGTTGAGGATGCGCACTTTTGAATTTATCGCCCATGGTATTGTTAAGTAGCGTAATTCAAAACGAACATAGTTCTGAGTCGCTACCGATGGCGTGGTAAACAAGTGATACAGGAAGAGATGCTCGGCTGAAAGTACCTCGATGTGCAAGATGCCGATTCATTGAACCAAACAACCATCGAATAGGGAGAAGCACGAATGCGTGGCATCGAGGAAGAGGATAGTTCGGTGCTGCTCGGCAAGGATGAGAATCTGCCTCGTGGCGGTTCTACATCCCAGGGCAAGCATGGTGTCTGCCAGCTCACTGAGGCGGGGGGCACCCTCATCGGCAACAGGCGAGTACTAGAGAACCAGCCCCGGTTTTTTTTCAAAACAGTCTCCACACCGAAGCCAAACCTTCCCTTTGTCTTGACCGTTCACCGCGAACAAAGCTGTAATCATTCCGAAGAAATACAACTCTTTCCGGTATATATATTAAACTTTCCGTGCCTGACAGCACATACTGATGTGATGTCAGGGGTAGAAGTGGAAAATCTGCGCCGAGAACAAACAGTTTTATTTGAAAAAGATCCGGGGTGAATTTGTGGAGAACAGCGCGGAACAACTGTCGTTAGACGAGAAGACGAAACACGACGCGGCTGATGCCGCGATAAGGGAGGCCTTCGGGAAACTCTCGGTAAGGGAGAAGGTCGGTTACGGACTTGGAGACGGCGCGGCGAATTTTGTATTTCAGACGATGCTCATCTTCCAACTTCCTTTTTATACCGACGTTTTCGGCATCAGCGCGGTCGCGGCGGGAGTTTTGCTGCTGGTCGGACGTTTCTGGGATGCGTTCTTCGATCCATTCGTCGGAATCATGGCGGACCGGACGCAAACCAGATGGGGAAAATTCAGGCCCTGGATTCTGTGGACCGCTATTCCTTTCGCGGGAATTTTCGTTTTCGCATTCACTACCCCCCATTTCGGTTCGACGGGGAAACTGATCTACGCTTACGTCACTTATATACACCTGATGGCACTCTACTCCATGAACAACACCCCCTATTCCGCCCTTAACGGTGTCATGACCGGCGACGTGAATGAAAGGACGTCTCTTTCGTCGTTCCGGTTCTTCTTCTCTATGTCGGTGGCTTTCCTGGTACAGGGGTTGACGTTGCCGCTGGTTGACAAGTTCGGTCAGGGGAACGCGCAGAAGGGTTGGTCGCTGACGATCGGGGTGTACGCCATTATATGCGTAGTCTTCTTTCTTATAACATTCCTCAGCGCCAAAGAGCGCATCAAGCCCGATCCGAAGCAGAAGGCTTCACCGAAGAAGGACCTCCTTGGGCTTTTGAAAACCGGGCCGTGGGTTTCGATGTTTTTGGCGACGCTCTTCATCTTCATTACGCTGGCGATGTGGGGGAGCGGAATGTTCTACTACTTCACCTACTACGCGGACAAGAACTCGCTGTTCAACTTCCTCCAGGCAATTGGCCTGGGAAAAGTCCAATCGGGGAACGGCGGTTTTGTGTACGGTATTCTTAACGCTTTCGGTCTGATTGTCAGCAAGGACGGGAGCAACACCGCCTCGGTCGGATTCAGCCTTTTTAACATGGCCGGACAGTTCGTAACCATCATCGGCGTACTTGTTTCAACAACCCTGGCTACGCGGTACGGCAAGAAGGCCGTCTTTGTCACGGGCCTGTTCTTCACCGCGGTGTTCACTGCGCTGTTCATTCTTCTACCTGCCCAGGCGATAGGATTCGCGTTCTTGCTGAACATACTCAAGTCTCTGGCATACGGTCCAACCATTCCTCTGTTGTGGGCGATGATGGCCGACGTCGCGGACTACTCTGAATGGAAAACAAACAGACGGGCTACAGGTCTTGTCTTTGCGGGAATTGTCTTCGGCCTGAAGGCGGGACTCGGATTGGGAGGGGCAATCTGCGGGTGGATACTCTCGGCTTACGGTTACAGCCCGAATGTCGTACAGACAGGGCACGCGCTGCTCGGTATCCGAATGGCCGCCAGTATTTATCCCGCGCTGACTTTCTTCGTCGGTGTTGTCGCGATCCTGTTCTACGCGATCGACAAGAAACTAAATATAGAGATCCAGAACGAGCTGGCTGAACGACATAAGGCTTTCGAGTACAGTTGATCAACGGGAAACATGTATCCGAGCAGACGAACAGAATTGAAGATTTTTAGTTTTAGCGATGCAGGTTGAAAGCCAGATGAAATAGATTTGCGATGCAAGGCGAGCGCCGGGCACTAAGATGAATTCCGGCGGCGCCGCAACCAATTGGAGCGACTACAAGGACGATGTCTGTACCAATGCGAAGACGGCCAAGTACCAGAGTCTACAGAGAGAGGGCGGGTAGAAATCCGGGATTTCCAGGTTCGGGAGTGCGTATAAACTTCCGGAGTGGGATGAGCGGTCTGAAGAGGACGGATGCGGAATTTACGTTCCGCTACGGTATTAACGTCGCGAGTCAAGGGGAGTGCGGGCAACCGCAATCACAATTGTGTTTTGGGTTGAATCGGCCCTGGCGTTTCGCCGGTCCGAATCGCGTTACATCCAATCAGTCAACTATGCGTGTTCACACAAATTTAGAATAGGGAGAAGCACATGCCAATTTATATGAGGCGATTGCTCATCAAAGTGCTTGCCATCTTTGGTTCGGTCGTTTTGTTTAACACCCAGGTTGCAATGGCTGCTGGTTCAGGAACCCTGAAAGGGAGGGTGTTCGATAAGGAAACGAAGGATGCACTGCCGGGAGCCACAGTCCTGGTGAAGGGTACCAGCATCGGTGCCTCGACCGACCTCAACGGGGATTTCGTGATACACAATGCCCCGGCAGGCGAGCAGACGGTTGTGGTATCGTACGTCGGTTACCACTCGAGCGACGAGAAGGTGGTCATCCCGGACAACCAGACGCTTCAAAAGGACTTTTTTCTCAGCGCCACCGCGGTGCAGGGGAAAGCTGTTGTCGTGACGGCACAGGCACAGGGGCAGATACAGGCAATCAACCAGCAATTAGCTTCGAATAAGATCGCGAACATCGTATCGGCCGCGAAGATCCAGGAGCTGCCGGACTTCAACGCGGCGCAGGCCATTAGCCGCCTTCCGGGTGTCTCGGTTCTGCAAAGTTCCGGTGAGGCGGACAAAGTTGTCATCCGTGGACTGGCTCCACAATACAATGAAATTGCGGTTGGAGGGGTTACGCTGGCGTCCACCGGGAGCGCTCAGATCGGGGCAACTTCTCAAGGCGGCACCGCCGGCTCGATCAGTAACGACAGAAGCGTTGACCTGACGATGGTAACGCCTTACATGGTAAAATCGATCGAAGTCTACAAAACACTTACGCCGGACATGAATGCAGACGCTATTGGCGGCTATGTCAATATGGAGTTGAGAGAGGCACCGTCCGGATTGCATGGCGACGCTCTTTGGCAATCCGGCTTCACCCAGAAGGACAATTCATATGGCAACTACCGAGCGATAGCGTCCGCCAGCGACCGGTTTTTTGGTGATAACCTTGGTGCTTATGTCCTTTTGGATGCCGAGTCTTACGACCGGAACGCCGACAATATGAGCGCGGGATATTCAACCTTCTCTTCAACAATAGATACGGCTACGGGGTATAGGCCTATCCAGGTGAACAGCGTAACGCTCGATCGTCACATCGAGACAAGGAAGCGCTACGGCGCGAACCTGATTCTTGACTACAGGCTTCCGAATGGCTTTATCAAATCCACCAATATGTTCAGCCGCCTCAATTCCAACTATCAGGATAATAATGTTGGAATCGATTACCAGGGAAACGGAATAAACTTCTCCTACAGGGCGGGAGATGGTACGACCGATCTTGGTATCAATACGTTGGAGTTACAGAATGATTTTGGATTCATGTCGGCTGACATAAATGCCGCGTACACTTATTCGAGGAACTACTTACCCCAATCGCCCTTCTATCAGTTCCGCCAGACGGGTGGGGTTGTGGTTAATCCACTCAAGACTATTAACGTGGTTCCCGATAGTCTGGCAACGACCGTAAACTATCTTGGTCCGGCCAATACGTACCTGACTTCAATAAGCTTGCTCAGCTCAGACTACAAGGAGTACGACAAAGTAATCAGGGGAGATTTCAAGATCCCGCTAAATGTCGGATCAAGTGTTTCGGGTTTCATTAAGTTCGGCGGGGAATATCGGGGAGGTGATCATACTAACAATCAGCATACCCCCTACACCAATATTGACAGGGGCTCTCCTATCCAGGTCCAGATGTCGGATTCAATTCTTGCCCAGTCCTGGGGCGGTTCCCTGAAATACGATTCTCTTGCCAACGGAAAATTCCCCGCGTCCAATTTTACATCAAACAATTCCAGCCTTTACAACAGTTTCCTGAGTAACGACTTCGGCAGAATCTATTGGGCCGCCAATCCGACCCTCCTGAATGATATTACAAGCTATGTGCAGGGACAACCGGAGTTGAGTTCAATAAATGCGTATTACAACGGAGGGGCGTCCAACGCCGGCGGCTGGACCGATGGAGGATTCCAGACTCTTCCGAACAATTATATGTATTATGAGAACTACTATGCCGGGTATGCGATGTCGCAACTGGATCTCGGTTCAGACGCCATGGTAGTCGGTGGAGTTCGTTACGAACAGGTCACATCCAATTACACGGCATACAATCTTCGGGACAGCCGAAGTCCGGCCACACAGCCGGCGTTCGTCCAGGAGGTCACGGTTCATCCGGGAAGCAAGTTCTGGCTCCCTATGGTGCAGGCAAAATATGATATCGCCGATTGGGCTGATTTACGTTATTCCTATACGCAAACACTATCGAGGCCGGATTATTCGGAGCTCTCACCGCATTACAATATAGGTTATGGCGGCGGCCCGGTGTGGTCGGGCAACCCGAATTTGAGACCTGCTCATGCCTATAACCATGACTTGGAGCTCACTGTTCACAGCAATGCATTGGGATTATTGTCGATAGGAGGCTTTTACAAGGAGATAAAAGACTTCACATACCCGACTTCATATCATTTGTATAATCCCGGTCCCGGAGTAGTTATACCACCGGGGCTAGATTCAATCGCAACATTTGCCGGTCTCGGCAGTCCTCCTACCCCCGGCACGACTTTGTACACGTATGTGAACAACCGGTATATCGCGTATGTCAAAGGCATCGAGACGGATCTCCAGACAAGGTTCTGGTATTTACCATTTCCCTTGAACGGTCTCCTGATAGGCATCAATTATACTCACATTTGGTCCCAAGCCCAGTATCCCCTGGAAAACCTCGTGACTTCGGGGAGGCCTCCGAATCAAACTCACACGCTGATAGATAGTAGTCGCTCAGGACGTTTGCTTTACCAGCCGAACGACATAATGAATGTGTACTTCGGTTACGACTTCAAAGGGTTTTCTGCACGTGTATCTTTCGTGTTCCAGGGAAATTCGGTCAGCTACATCGGAAATTTCCCGGAGCAGGACGGCTTCAGCAAGAATTACTACCGGATTGACTTCTCCGCGAGGCAAATGCTGCCGTGGACGGGGTTGCAGTTGTACGTCGATGCGAACAATCTCAATAGTGAGCCGAACATATCCGCGCAGACAAGTATAGGTGGTTTCACATCTGAGCAATATTACGGTCTTACGGCCGATCTTGGAATCAGGTTTACTATGTAGCCCTGTGCCACGAAGGAGATATTGTTTAATGAAATCCATATCAACCAAAAGGAGAACTAAGATGAAAAATTTTCTGGTGTCATTGGTCTTCATTGTTGCGATGCTACCAGCATCCCTCTTCGCGCAGACGGATACTGTGAGCGTTGCAAGCGACAGCCCTCCGCAGGAAGGGAATCTGAATACGGCTGTACAGGCCGCTATTACTGCCGGCACATTATCCAACACGGTCTTCAAGCTGGAGGCCGGCGGCTACTATGTTCTCACTTCCACGATAATTGTACCTGCCGGGAAGCATCTTACGATTGTGTCTCCCGATCCAACTCCGACCGCTGCCCCGCCTCAAATAGTCTGGACCACCTCCGGCAGCCCCGACGAAACCTATAACTTCAACTGCTATGGGGATATTACCCTGAAGAACATCTGGCTGATGTACGCAGACGAGAGCGGCAACCAGACCACTTCTGAGCTCGCGATGCAGCAGGACTCCGCATCGACGGACGGGGAAGAGCATGCGGATTTCAACGACGTCATCTTCGATTATTGCGGGAACGGCACCGGCGGTTGCGTTACGGCCGATTGCAAGAATTTGAACGCAAAATTCGAGAATTGTTATTTCAAGAACGATGTCAATTCACACCTCAGGTATTATGGAAGGGCACTTTCTTTTGATTACAACACTACCGGTTACCACATCGACAGCGTTTCATTCGAGAACTGCACCTTCGCCAACATGGGATATGTGTACATGCAGGAAGGCGGCGAATACGGAGATTATGTTGCGTTCAACCATTGCACATTCCTGGACATCGTAATGTTTCCACTGGAATCAAGCTGGTGGCACAATCTCATCGTGACGAACAGCATTTTTGAGAATTGCTGGATGTTCGGGAGCATCCCCGCGCAGGATACAAGCGGCGCTAACGGCGGTATCTTCGCGATCGACAGCGTCAAGAATTTCGGATTCTCGGTGCCATTCACCGACCAGCAACGCCATATACTCTTCGCGCATTCCAGCTATTACGAAGAGCCATGGCTCCTCAGCTGGATGAAGAATTGCCCGAACAGCCTGTCGCTGCACCAGAACAGGCAAGACGATGAGATACCTGTTCCACAGCCTTTCATGAACGGCCGCTCTTGGTATTTCCTCGATTCACTCAGTGCGACCGGAAGCAAGCTCTTTCCATATATAAGCGCATTCGATTTCGATACCACCAATAACCCGCTCTTTCTTGCTCCGCCGACCGATACCGCGAAGATTGAAGTCTACCTAAACAAGAAATGGAGCGATAACACAGACACAAATTGGGCATGGAGGCCTCTAAACGACGTAAATATTACATGGCCTTTACAGGAAAACCTCGCATACCAGAACACCACGATGCAGACAGAGGCGATGGACGGGCTTCCTTTGGGAGACTTGTACCACTGGTGGCCGACTCAGTACGCGACGTGGAAAGCGCAGGCAGCCGCGGAGAATGATTCCCTCACGAATTGGCTCATGAATGGCAGAGTTCTCGCTGTGAAGGAACGTCCCGGCGCGGTTCCGACGATGTACAAGTTGGAGCAGAACTATCCAAACCCATTCAACCCGACGACGCAGATCGAGTATTCGGTGCCGACGAACGGCTTTGTAACGGTCAAAGTCTACAACGTTCTGGGTCAGGAAGTAGCATCCTTATTCTCGGGTGTCCAGCGCGCCGGCAACTACGACGTCACTTTCGACGGAAGCAGGCTTGCGAGTGGCGTCTACTTCTACAGGTTGGAAGCGGGGAACGTTACCATTACAAAGAAATTAGTATTGATGAAGTAGACAACCGGGAACCGCGACTTACTTTAAACGTGAGTCGCGGTTTTCTCAAAGGAGAAGGAGGTGGTACGGTTTCCTGGCAATAATGCGAAGAGAAATTCTTCTTTTGAGTCGGTGAGACGGAAAGGGAGTTTTTCTGATTTGTGGTTGTTCAGGGGTCAGACTCTTCCGCAAATGTGGATCGGTCGGACTTCTCCTCAAAGAAAGTAGACACAACAAAAACTTTGGAGGAAAGATGAAAACGTTTCTACGTTCACTAGTGGTCGGAGCGCTCTTCCTTTTGCTGGGAATGAGTGCCTCCCAGGCCGCCGTGGTGGATACGACACTTGTTTCTCAATGGGGTTTCGTCGACTCGTTTACCGGCGGGACTGGCGCATGGAAGTTGACCACCAGCGCACTCGGCGACACCGCTAACGCCGGCGGCGCTGCCCCAAGCAGCTGGGCGGCTGTGCGCGGTGCTTTCCATAGCCCGCTTACCGGGAACACCGGTGCCAATGGAGCAGTCGTCGTTTCAGGTAAAGTCACTTTCGTTGGCGAAGGCCCTGATGGTTGGAGCGTCCTTCGTTATGGATTGTTCCAAATGGATAGTGCCGGAACGCTTCTACATCCGGGCACTGATACGGCAAAGTGGTCCGGTGAAGCTTATCATTATTCGAGTGGTTACGAATTGTCGCCTCAAAGCGGCACGAGCATGGTCGGCAACGGCCTCAATTGGGGCGGGATTAACAACGGCGCAACGCAGGGACTTATGATAAACGGCGGATGGTTCAGCACCTATAGCTCCGTTGAAATGGGAATCGGCAGCATGATCCAACAGATGCCTGCACGGGCTAACATGACTGCCGGGACTTATGATTTCGCTATCTCAGTTCACCCGCAAACCAATGGCACCAAGCTAGTCACATTCTACCTGGTCAAGGAGGGAACCCCCACTCCTTACTGGTACGGCGGGAGTGCTATCGACACTAGCTCGTTGGCGGCTACTTTCAATTCAGTTGGCTTTGCGGTGAACAACAACACTGCCAACGGCCAAATGACCAACATGATCCTGACCGATGTGCATGACAGTCTGGGTCCTGACATAACGGTTCCGAAAGCTCCATGGCAGGCATTTTACGTCGACCAATGGGGCAAGTTCGTCAGAAACGCCGGTTGGCATTTCCAGGTTGATCCGGATACCATTATCGGTAATGCCGGCATCGCTGGAAGCACAGTCCCGACGGGAAACTGGGCTACAATTCGTGGAGGTTTTACAATCCCAGTGACAGCCACACCGGAATCGGCGATTGTCGTTACCGGCCAAATAACATTTGTGGGTTCAGGACCCGTGACCTGGAGCGGCCTGCGTTATGGTCTCTTCAGAACCGACACCGCTGGCACCGTTCAATACGCACTTACGGATTCTGCGAGCTGGGGGAGCGTTAAGTATCCAGGCACCGACTCAGCTGTATTTACGCCCGGGAAAGAAAATTCATTCGGCTATATGTTCACTCCTCAGAGCGGCACGACCTACGCCGGCAATATCCCGAGTTTCGCCAACGGAGGCGCTTCGCAGGGAGTGACAAAAGGCGGTAGCTGGATAAGTACCTATGGCGGTGCCCAGGGATTTGGTGGGTTGGTTTCACAGCAACCGGCACGTGCGAACTTTAGTGCCGGAACATATAATTGGGGTATCTCTGTGCAGCCTGTAGGGAACCACACTAATGAGGTCAGATTCTACATGTACAGGGATAGTTCTGTTGTTACTTATTGGTACGGCGGTACACTGGAAGACACATCTCAGACAACCGATACCTTTAACGGAATCTGTTTCGGTCTGGATCCCAATTACAGCCAAACAACGAGTCCGATCAGTGCTATGATCTTAACCAATGTAAAGGTTGACTTAGGCGCGCCATTAACAGTTCCGACGCCACCATGGCAGAATTACTACGTGGATACGTGGGGATTCTACGGCGGTAAGACAGGCGGATGGGGTCTGAGACCTGGGATTATTGGTAACGTCGATGCCGGTGGAAGCGGTGCTCTGACCGGAACGGTGGCCGTGCGTGGACAGTTCTTCAGCCCGGCTGCCTCAATCAATGGAACTGACTCCGTGCTCGTGGTGACAGGTGATGTGGAGTTCGTCGGTGGCGGCTTCCAAACACCCGGCAGTTTCCGGCTCGGATTGTTCAACAGCGCCAACGCCGGCGGAGTCAAGGTGGATACGACCGCCGACACAAGCAATGTGTGGACAGGAACCGATGGTCAGAATTATGGTTACCTTTTCATTCCTGGTAGCGGCACCAACGCTCCCGTGGATTGGTACGGCCACACCCCCGGGTCGTGGGGCGGCATCCTGAACGGAGTCTGGGACAGCACGAACAGCGGTTACGTTCTCGGTAACGGTGTTCTAAAGCCGGCAGGCGCCGTGGCCGGTCCCGGCACCTATAGTTTCGAAATATCAGTTGCTCCCACAGGGAACGGCGCCAATCAGGTAGGATTCGAGCTGGCCAATGCCGATAGTAGTTACATGTTCGGAGAAACCGCTATTGATAATCACAGCCCTGTTGCCGCGACTCAGTTCAACAGCATAATGTTCGCGCTTAACAGCGGAACCGGTGCGACAGCAATGAACCTGAGCAACATCCAGGTAACGATGGCGTCCTCTCCTGTAGTAACGGGCGTAAAAGGCCAGCCGGGAGCGGGAATACCGAAAACGTTTGCTCTGGACCAGAACTATCCGAACCCGTTCAACCCGTCGACGGTGATTGCATACCAGCTGCCGAAGGCGTCGAAGGTTGTCCTGAAGGTCTACGATGTTCTCGGCAGAGAAGTGGCGACCCTTGTAAACGGCACCGAGAGCGCCGGGTCGTATAAAGTCACATTCAATATGGACAAATATGCCAGCGGAGTCTATTTCGTCAGGATGTCGGCCGGCAGCTTTGTTCACGTACAAAAGATGATGCTTCTCAAGTAGCAGCTCTCCTTATGGTGATAGTCCCGGTTCCGCCTTGCGGCGGAGCCGGGATGATTTTTTTGAAGAGAAAATTATTGGGTGCGGGTTTACAAATCACGATCATTTCGAGTAGATTAAATATTGAGATGAAACGAAGCCGTTTTCGGCCTCTTTTCCAAAAAGCGCTAGTTTTATCGATCGTTTCCCTCCTTTGCGTCGTACCTTCAACTGCCGCGGCCGTCCCGCAACAGCATTCCGCTTTCAATGAAAAGAGCTACGCAAATCTTTTCGCGCAACTACTTGGCAAGGACAAGAAGGAGGTGCGCGCGAGGATCGACGCTGCTTTCAGCCGGCTCTTCTTCGGAGACGACAGCACTGAGCGCGTGTACTACCCGGCAGGAAAGGACATGGGATATGTCGAGGACATTGCCAACCACGATGTCCGAACCGAAGGCATGTCTTACGGCATGATGATAGCCGTACAGATGAACCGGAAAGACGTGTTTGACAGGATATGGAAGTGGACTAAGACCCACATGCAGAACAAGAGCGGGCCGCACAAAGGTTACTTCGCATGGCATTGCAAAACCGACGGGACGGTGATTGATTCCAATGCAGCCTCCGACGGCGAGGAATGGTTCGTAATGTCGCTCTTCTTCGCTTCAGCAAGGTGGGGAAACGGGACGGGAATATTTGATTACAGGAAAGAGGCGAATGAAATACTGAATACGATGCTTCATAAGGAAGACGAGCCGGGACATGGTGAAGTAACCGACATGTTTAACAGGAAAGAGAAACTGGTCGTGTTCGTTCCAACTATTCGTGCGAACGGCTTCACGGATCCTTCGTATCAGCTTCCTCATTATTATGAACTATGGTCGAAGTGGGCGGAGAAGGATAAAGACTTCTGGCGTGAGGCAGCGACGGCAAGTCGTGAGCTTCTCAGGAAAGCAGCCAATCCGACAACCGGGTTGTCTCCCGACTACTGCAATTTCGACGGGACGGCGGTGAAGTGGTGGCGCGGCGGACACGAGGATTTTCGGTTCGACGCCTGGCGTGTCGGTATGAACGCGGCGATGGATTACGAGTGGTTCGGAAAGGACGAGTGGGAAATTGCCGAATGCAACAAGCTCCTCGATTTCTTCAAGGGTCAGGGTATAAACGACTACGGAAATCAGTACACGCTTGATGGGAAAGAACTTGGGAAGGACCACAGCACGGGTCTCGTAGCGATGAACGCGGTAGCCGCATTGGCGAGTACGAATGCGGACAGAGTAGATTTTGTAAAAGCGTTGTGGGACGCGAAGATACCCGCCGGGTTATACAGGTATTACGATGGGCTGCTGTACATGATGGGATTACTCCAGGTCAGCGGCAATTTCAGGATGTATAATCCGACAGGAAAGTAGAAATAAGAAATTAGAAATCAGAATCAAGACGTGCGATGTGGGATGACAGAAGCGAAAGGTAAGTTGAAAAATGGAATTTGGGAATGATGGATTGATGGATAAATGGATTAGCAAATCCCGTACGGACGAGGTGTTTGTGGGAAGCCGCATCAATTCCTTTTTGCGAATCCCTTTAGGGGTGATATTTGAGATTGCTGGTATTAGTCTATGTGCTTTGCTGATTCTTCTTTCCTTACCTATGAAGGCCTCCGCTATTGGCGAGCCATCCTACATAACCTTCGATACCGGAGCAAA
>VFSW01006943.1_pt1 | contig 16553 bp, 9 predicted proteins | sample 5358111 | NCBI WGS metagenome assembly VFSW01 (sample SAMN11554181, study PRJNA540505) | mine drainage metagenome | isolation source: sediment from site ElyBrook_90M | place: USA: Ely Copper Mine, Vershire, VT | collected 2017 | reverse complement strand
ACCACGGCCTTGCGCCGATTCAATTCGCTCATCACGGGCTCGAACGCAGGGTCGCCGGGATATTTTCCCTGGTAGCTCGTCATCAGGCACACGCCGTCGGCCTTTAGCGTGTCCTGGCTGTATTCGATTTCGCGAAGGCAGCCATCGACGTCGGGCAGCGGAACCGTGGAGAACATGCCGAAACGGCCGGGATGATCCGCCATCAGGCGCGCCCCGTAGTCGTTGCACTCACGCGCGAGTTTGCGCGCCGCTTCGTTATCGCCGAACCACACACTCGGCTCGCTCGTCGAAATCATGGCTGTCGCTACGCCGCTCTTGTCCATGTCGTCGATGGATTTGCTGGGCGTCCATTGCTCCAGCGGGCGCTGGTTCGTTTTCCTCGAAGCTATGGCAGCGATAAATCCCGGCGCTGAAAAGTGGTGATGGGCATCAATGCGAAACGGCCGCCCGGGAACGGTAGTTGGCGCCTGCGCCCGCAAGAAAGCATCGGGCAGAACGGCGGCAGCGCCAAGTGCGCCCAAGCCAGCAAGAAATTTCCGCCTGGCTACGCCTGTTGAAAACGGCGGCGCGTCATTTTCCATTCCGTGGTTGAGGATTTTGGTTTTCATCGGGCGCTAACGTACACCGGGCTGCACGCAACGTGCAATACGAATGTGTCCCGGCACGGCCAGTAGCGCGGGCTTCAGCTTGCGGGTTTTGGTTTTTGCGAGGACTGCCCCCCGCAGGCTGAACAGCTTGCGCTCCAAACCCCAAGAAAATGATGGTTCTTTCGACAGTGCGGAGATGTTCTCGCAAACATCAACGGAGATAAACAATTCCGGTCAGCAGTTGCAGCGAATGGCGAACTCGCGCTCGTGTCCCACCAGCGATTCACCCTGCTGATGATGCGCGTCCCGATGCGCCATGACGATCTTCAATCCGCCGTTTCGATATAGATCGCTGACTTCCTCCTCCCACGCGCGACTTCCATCAGGAGACCACTGAAACGGCAACGATTTGATGTGCCACGGCTGCCCGTCAAAATCCGGAGCCAGCTTCAGTGCACTGCGAAGGATTTCGCGCTGTTGTTCGGCTTCATGAGGTTTTCCCGCCGGACATCCGAGAGGAAAATCCAGAAAACACGTTCGCGGAGGCTTGGCTTCTTCGGCGGCTTCGAGCAGAACGCTCATGCTCAGCGTGGGAAGACCGCGCGCCTCGAGCGCCCTAGCGATGACGGTGGTGGCACGATGGCAAGCCGGGCAAAAAGGAAAGAGAAAAACAAGATCAACACCTTGCGAATCGTAAACCTGCTTGATCGAGGAGACGGTTTGTTCGACAAGTTCCGTGTAACGCTGGATTGAGCCAACCATGGAAACAGCGGTATGCGCGAGCCGCTTGAAAACGCCTTCGGCTTCCAACTCCCTCATGCGTTCCAGCGGAAACGCGACGTTGAGATCTTCGACTGCCCACTTGCGCACTTTAGTTTTGTGCGCAACCACAAGCCGCGACATTGGCGTGTCACGGTGAATCAAGCGAAACGAAATGTCCTCGGTCTCTCCCAACGCCGGGTCCTCCGGCAATTGCGCGCCGCAACTGGCGAACAGGCCAATGGTGAGCTCGGCGATAGGCTTTCGCAGCGGAGTCAATCTGGGAGGATCGAATACCGGCCGATTTTCGAATTTGCGGCCGGTGACTTCTTCAAAAAGCCGTGAATAACTGTAAGGCATCTTCGCTCCAGAAAATAACTATACCGCTAAGCTTGGCAAGCAGCCCGCGAAAATGCTCATGCCCCCAATGAATATTACGAATACGGCATTACGGCGCGGGAGGGCTCTCTCCTATGGCGGCCACCTAGCCGGTGAATCAAGATTCTCGTTCCCCAAACAATCCTTGCGGACATTTCTGCATCGCCGCAAAATGGCCCAGTTTCTATTCACGCAAAATTCGGGGTGTCCTCGATCTTCAGGCAATCGCGAGCGCACTCGCGCTAGGGAGGACTCGGGATGAAAAAGAGATTGGTTTGGATTGTCGTGGCCCTCGCGGTATGGCCTGTTCGTCCTGGATTCATGTCGGGGCAGGAAAAGCCTGCGGTCATTCACCCTCGCAACATCGTGATCTTTGTTTTCGATGGATTGCGTGCTGGGTCCGTCAACTCTGACGATGCGCCTACGATGTTTTGGATTCGCAACCACGGAGTCAGCTTCGCAAACAGCCACTCGCCTTTTCCGACCTTCACTACCGCCAATGCCTCCGCCATTGCCACGGGTCATTACCTCGGAGACACCGGAGACTACAGCAATCAGATTTATATTGGGCATCCGGTGTTTCTGGATGGCAACTTCGGCCGGCCGCCTGGAAGTTACGCACCTTACGTCGAAAATAATCGAGTGCTTGGCGATCTGGACGCCCAATTCAACGGAAACTATTTGAACGAGGAAACATTGCTCGCCGCCGCGCGCAGGCACGGGTTCAACACGGCAGCCGTGGGAAAAATGGGGCCCGCCGCGATCCAGGATGTAAGCCAGTTGAATCCCGTGAATGGCGGATTCGCGATACCCCAAACGATCATTATCGATGACGGCACCGGCACCCCGGATGGGGTGCCACTTGCGCCGGAAGTTTCTTCGGCTCTCGTAAACGTGGGCCTTCCTTTAATCACTCCGGCCCGCGTCCAGCCGACGGGAAACAACACGACTCCGGGGACCAAGGATACAAATTACATTCAGCAATCGTATTTTGCGGACGCCACGACCAAAGTGATCTTGCCGATGTTCATGAAAAGTGGAAAGCCTTTCGCGCTGCTCTACTGGTCGCGCGATCCAGACGGAACACAGCACTTTCAAGGCGACAGTTTGAACAAACTTATCCCGGGCATCAACGGGCCGACTTCAAAGGCGGCGCTTAGAAATGCCGATAACAACCTGAAGCAAATTCTGGACTACATTAACAGCGATCCGCAATTGGCCGCGAACACGGATGTTTTTTTGACCGCGGATCATGGCTTCGCAACGATCAGCAAGCATGACATCGACGCCGAGGGTCACGGGACGACGAGCTATGCGGCAAAGTCGACCTATAAGGACGCCCAGGGCCGGCAAGAGGTCAACACCGGATTTCTGCCAGTGGGTTTTCTCGCAATCGATCTTGCTCACGAATTGGGGCTTCCGTTATTCGATCCCGACAGCCAGATCGATGGCCCCGATGGCCAGAAAATCTTTGAGCCAGTGGATTCGACCGCTGCTCAGCAGCTCCCAAACGTGCGCCAGCACCCGGTTGCCGGCAACGGATTACTCGGCGGCACGGGCCGGATTGCGAAGCAAACGGATGCGAAGGTTGTCGTCGCCGCAAACGGCGGATCTGATCTGATCTATCTTCCCGTTCATGATCCGGACATGGTGAAGAGGATTGTCGCCTTTTTGACGCGGCAGGACTATGTGGGCGGGATATTCGTCAATGATGAGTATAAAAACGTGCCTGGGGCTTTGCCCTCAAGCACCGTTCGCCTGATCGGATCGTCTCTAACCCCTTCGCCGACCATCGCCGTCACTTTTAAAACCTTTTCCACGGATCCCAAGCAACCGATCATGAGCGGCGTGCAGATCACGGATTATGTTTTGCAGCAAGGCCAGGGAATGCACGGCAGTTTCGGAAGAGCAAATACGTCCAATTTCATGGCGGTGATCGGACCGGACTTCAAGAAGCAATTCGTCGATCAAGCCCCCATAAGCAATGCGGACATTGCCCCTACGTTCGACCAAATTCTTGGGTTTGATGTCGCCGCCAACGGCAAATTGAAGGGACGGGTATTGAGAGAAGCTCTGGCAGGGGGCCCGCCATGGGTTTCGTTCCATCGCCGGACGGCTATTTCCGAAGGCGCCGCCAACGGTAAGACAACCATCCTGATGTACCAGCAATTGGCGAAGCAAGTATACTTTGACCAAGCATGTTTCAAGAATGCAGATAGGACCAAGGCTCAGAACACGTGTCCCTAGCATGGCAATCATTGCACCTATTCATTGCCGTACACTCTGCCGATGGCTGCTCCAAGAATCTGGTTCGTGGAGACAGTCGATGACTTTTGCATGTGCGCCAATGGCCGGCGGCGAATCCAGAAGATAGAGGACGACGGTGAGTAAGCAACGTCTTGAGGCGTTCACGGACGGAGTAATTGCCATCATCATTACTATCATGGTGTTGGAAATGAAAGTGCCGCAAGGCGCCGATTTTGCCGCGCTCAGGTCCGGTCTGCCGGTGTTCCTGGCCTATGCGCTCAGCTTCACCAACGTTGGAATATTTTGAAACAACCATCATCACATGCTCCACGTGACCGAGCGGATCAATGGCATGGTTTTATGGGCCAATCTGTTCCTGCTCTTCTGGATATCGCTCGTGCCCTTCGTGATTCGCTGGGTGGACGACACGCATTTCGCCGCCCTGCCCACGGCGGCTTACGGCGTGGTGTTGGTCTTGTCCTCGCTTTCGTACATTCTGCTCGAGCGAGCGATCATCAAATGCAACGGCCCAAAGTCAAAGCTGGCTCGCGCGGTTGGCAGGGATCGGAAAAGCGAAGTGTCGCTCTCGATTTACATGTTGGCGATTCCGCTGGCCTTCGTGCGCCCATGGATTGCGCTCGCGCTATACGTTGTGAATGCAATGACGTGGTTTATACCCGACCGGCGCATTGAGTCAATGGGATAGTTATATAACTAGTTATTGATTCGGTTACTGGCAATCTTCTCTGCCGGGCGCGCTATTCTTGTGTACCATCGGGATGCGTCAGTTTTTGGGGAGCAATACAACGATGAGTTGGATCAATGAAGATACCCGCGTGGCTCTGGGTGCCAACCGACGAACAGATGGAGCCTGGGAATTTTCAGTGTGGGCTCCAGGCAGACAAAAAGTTGCGGTACATCTTTTCGGCTCGCGTGATCGTTTCATCCCAATGGCCAAGAATCGCTACGGCTACCATCAGGTTCTAGTAAGCGATATCGAGCCCCAATCTCGTTACGTCTATCAACTCGACGATTTGCAAGAATATCCAGATCCCGCGTCACGGTTTCAGCCGGATGGTGTTCATGACCCTTCAGAAATCATCGACTTGGCTGCGCACCAATGGACCGATGCCAACTGGAGAGCACCGAGCCTCGAAGACAGTATTTTCTACGAGCTTCACGTTGGTACTTATTCTGAAAAAGGATCACTGGATGGCGTGTCCTCCCATTTAGCCGAGTTGGCCGATCTCGGAATAACCACAATCGAACTGATGCCAGTCGCGCAGTATCCCGGATCGCGCAATTGGGGCTACGACGGCGTCTATCCTTTTGCCGTCCAGAATAGTTACGGAGGCCCGCTTGCGCTTCAAAGGTTCGTGAACGCCGCCCACGCCCATGGGCTCGCTGTCGCACTTGACGTCGTGTATAACCACCTCGGACCGGAAGGAAACTACTTAGGCCAATTCGGTCCTTACTTTAGCGACCGATATAGAACGCCGTGGGGGCAAGCCATCAATTTCGATGGTCCACAGTGTGGCCCGGTTCGTCAATATTTTATCGAAAACGCGATTTACTGGTTCGAAAAATACCATATCGATGTTTTGAGGCTCGATGCGATTCACGGTATCTTCGACTTTGGCGCTTTTCACATTTTGGCGGAACTTGAAAACCAAGTCCAACTTGCAAGTAAACGGCTCGGACGCGAACTCCACTTGGTCGCGGAGAGCGATCTGAACGATGCGAGAATCTTGCTGCCTGGCGAAAAGGGTGGGTACGGGCTACCCGCGCAATGGAATGACGATTTTCATCACTCCTTGCACACACTTCTTACGCGAGAAACGAAGGGCTACTACGCCGATTTCGGCAGCGTGGCCCATATGGCGAATGTTCTACGCGATGGATGGTTTTACCATGGACAATATTCCGGATTTCGCCGCCGCCGACATGGAAATTCTCCCGCCGGAATTCCTCGCTCGCATTTTGTGGTGTGCAGCCAGAATCACGATCAAGTAGGCAACCGCGCGTGCGGCGAACGACTGAGCACATTGGTCAACTTCGAGGCGCAAAAGTTGGCCGCGGGAATGACCTTGCTCTCTCCCTTTGTCCCGCTGCTTTTCATGGGCGAGGAATACGGGGAGCCATCGCCGTTCCTGTATTTCACGAGCCACGGAGACAAGGATTTAATAGAGGCAGTTCGCCGTGGGCGCCGCGAGGAATTCTCCGAGTTCGGATGGAACACAGACGTACCCGACCCTCAGGACGAGACAACATTCACATATTCAAGGCTGCAACATCAATTACGAGACACCGATCCGCATCGCGCACTTCTGCTCTTCTATCAAGAAGTAATTCGATTTCGCCGCGCGAATCACTTAGGTGCGGTCGCGGAGTTGGAAATTTCAGAAAGCGAGAGCCCCGCTATTCTGACGATCTTCAGAAAGGCGGTTGGCCGGCGCCTGTTGATGATTTTCAACTTCGGCGCCGGCGAGGTTGAGCTCCCGTCCGTGGTTCCCAAAGGACAATGGATTGTGGAACTGCATTCGGCCGACTCGCGATGGCTCGGACCTCGTAATCATTTCCCACGAGCGGTTGGCCCAACGGACACCATTACGCTGCTGGGCCAGTCGTTTGTAGTGCTCAGCAATGAAAGCAGTGACTAGCCGCATCCAAGTTCAAAACTGGATATTTACCACCATAAGGGGTTCTCGCGGCGCCGGAAATTGCTGCATAAACCCGGAGCATGCGATAATTAACAAGGTCAAGGGTCCAGAAGCTGATGTACGGATTCGAGAGCAAGCCAGTGCATCCCCGTAACGTGATGTGGTGTAGCTGACTGCGCCGTGGCCCCATTTAGCCTGCGCAGATATACAATAATTCCTGTACAGCGAAACCGGTACGTCACCCTATAGGATACGGCGATGAGATATGTTTGCATCCACTGTCATTTCTACCAGCCACCGCGAGAGAATCCTTCTCTTGAGGCGATCGAGGTCCAAGACTCGGCCCATCCCTATCATGACTGGAATGAGCGAGTCTGCTCGGAGTGCTATGCGCCCAACGCCCTCTCGCGGATTCTGGATGACCAGGATCGAGTCCTCGAACTCGTCAACAATTACGCGCACATCAGTTTCAATTTTGGCCCCACTCTGCTGTCTTGGATGGAAGAAAAAGCTCCGAAAGTGTATGCCTCGATTCTGCAGGCCGATAAACTCAGCCAGGAAAAGTTTTCGGGACACGGTTCTGCCATCGCACAAGCCTATAACCACGCGATTCTTCAATTGGCCAATCTCCGCGATAAGATCACGCAAGTGAAATGGGGAATACGAGATTTCGAACGCAGATTCCAACGGAAACCCGAAGGAATGTGGCTTCCGGAAACAGCCGTAAACGTCGAAACACTCGAAGTTCTCGCGGAGCAAGGAATTCTCTTCACGATATTGGCTCCAAGGCAGGCCAGACGAGTGCGCCACAAGAACGAACGTAAATGGGTTGACGTTAGCGGAGATCGAATTGATCCGAGCCGCGCATACACGGTTCAGTTGCCGTCACAAAGGGCTATCAACGTCTTCTTTTATGACGGCCCGATTTCTCAAGCGGTTGCATTCGAAGGGCTCTTGAACGATGGCCAACGATTTGCCGATCGCCTGCTGAGCGGTTTTTCGGACACGAGGACTTGGCCGCAACTCGTGCACATCGCGACAGACGGAGAGAGTTACGGTCATCATCACCATTATGGCGAAATGGCTCTTACCTACGCCTTCCATCACATCGAGAAAAACGAGCTTGCCGAATTGACGAACTACGGCGAGTTTCTTGAGAAGTTTCCTCCGGATCATTTTGCTGAAATCTTTCCGGATACCTCGTGGAGTTGCGTCCACGGCATCGAACGGTGGCGCTCCAACTGCGGCTGCAATTCCGGCGGGCACGGCGACTGGAACCAGGAATGGCGGGCGCCGTTGCGGAGCGCCTTGGATTGGTTGCGAGACAATCTGGCCACGATTTATGAAGCGCAAGGGACAGAGCTCTTGAAAGATCCTTGGAAGGCGCGGGACGATTACATCCGCGTGATACTGGACCGCTCCAATGAATCCTTGGCGTCTTTCTTCGGCGTCCACGCTTCTCATGCTCTTGATGGCGCGGAGCAGGTCCGCGCGTTGCGATTGCTCGAGATGCAACGCCAGGCATCGCTGATGTACACGAGTTGCGGCTGGTTCTTCGACGAGTTATCGGGCCTGGAAACGGTCCAGGTGATCCACTACGCCGCTCGCGCACTGGGGTTGGCGCCGGAGAGCAACCGGCGCGAGCTTGAGCCCGGCCTGATCGAGCGTTTGCGAAACGCAAAGAGCAATCTGGCGGAACATGGCGACGGCGCAATCATTTACGAGAAATGGGCGAAGCCTGCGTACGTGGACAATGAACGTTTGGCGGGACATTTCGCAATCAGCTCGATGTTTGAGAACTATGAAGGCAAATCCAAGATCTATTGCTACCAGGTCGAGTGCGATAAATTCTCCATTGAAGCGGACGGGAAGTTGCGTCTTGCCCAGGGGCAAGCAAACTTTTGTTCCCAAATTACACGCGAATGCGTTGCATTCACCTTCGCTGCGGTTCATTTCGGCGAGCACAACGTCATCGCGGGCGTTCTTCCGTCCCACCCCGAGGAGGGTGAGACGCTGCGCAAGACTCTTTCGGATGTCTTCTCCCGTGCGGACACCGCGGAGATCATTCGTATTTTCGACGAGGTTTTCCACAACCGTACATTCTCTCTGCGCTCTCTGTTCCGGGACGAGCAGCGAAAGATAACAAATACGATTCTGGCTGATTCGCTGGCTTCGTCCGCCGCCGCTTATCATTCCATCTATGAGAGCCAAGCGCCCCTCATTCGATTTCTTCATGACCTATCGATTCCTGTGCCACCCGCCTTGAAATCTGCGGCCGAAATCGCACTCAACAATCAACTGCATGCGGCATTTGAACGACCTGAACTCGATCCTTTCAGCATCCAGAGTTATTTTAAGGAAGCTGCCGCCAGCCAGATTAATTTGGATGTCGAGCCGCTGGAGTTCGCAATTCGGAAACGATTGGAGAAAGAAGTCGAATCATACGCTCAACATCTTAATGAAATCGAGAACGTGCGGAAACTCCGGCAACTCGTCGATTTCGTACTGTCGTTGCCATTCCCTGTGGTCTTGTGGGAGGCCCAGAATGTTTTGTATGGTCCGCTGACGCAGTCCCTCCACGGCACAATTGGAATTGCGAACAATGGCGACCTGGCCGGCAAAGCTTTGAGAGAGGAACTGTCTCAAGTGAGCGAACGTCTAAAGATCTTCAGCCCTTAACCTAAGCCATGCCTGAATGCTCATTCCCAGCAGCGACGTATCGGCTTCAATTCAATGCCGATTTCCGATTCTCGGACGCCACCGCTCTCGTTGATTACCTGGCGAAACTCGGGATCACGGATATCTACGCTTCGCCCATTCTGAAGAGCCGCAAAGGGAGCATGCACGGGTATGACGTCACGGATCCTACGCAGATTAATCCCGATATTGGAACCGAGAACGATTTCGAATTGCTGCAAAACGAACTCCTCGAGCATGGAATGCGTTTCATTCTGGATATCGTGCCGAACCACATGGCCGCCAGCGGTGAAAATCGCTGGTGGACGGACGTTCTGGAAAATGGCGGCGAATCCGTTTTCGCCTCCTATTTCGATATTGACTGGCATCCTCCCTCGCGGAATTTAGAGGGAAAGGTGCTGCTGCCGGTGCTTGGCCGCCCCTTCGGTGAAACCCTGGACCGCGGCGAGTTGCGTCTTATCCTGGAAAACGGAAAAGTTTTCGTTCAATACTTCGATTCGACTTTCCCGCTCATGCCTCGATCTTATCGTCGGCTGCTCAAACACCGTATCGACGAGCTAAAAATCAGATTGTCCGAGGAATCGCCCGCTTTTCAGGAGTATTCGGGCATCATTGCCGCCTTGTCGTCGCTTTCGGAATCGGCACGATCGGGATCGGAGGCCGAAAAGCGGGTTCGGCTGGACGCGGTTCGCGAACGGCTCCAAAAATTGCTGGCTGACAATTCCGAAATCGCCGCATTTATCGATTCCAATATCGCCGAATTCAACGGAAAGCCAGGCGAGGCGGCCAGCCTGTGCGCTCTCGAACACCTGTTAGGCGAACAAAATTTCCACCTCGCGTACTGGCAAGATACGAATGAGGGGATCAATTACCGGCGTTTCTTTGCCATTTCCGATCTTGTCGGAATTCGTGTCGAGGATCCGCTCGTCTTTAACGCTATCCACGATCGGATTTTCCACCTCTGCGCCAAAGGGGCGATTCGAGGTCTGCGAGTGGATCATATCGACGGTTTGCGGGACCCGGTCGGTTACCTGAACAGGCTCCAGGAACGCTTGGCCGCATCGCAGCCTCCCGAATCCGGCCGCTCCTATGTGCTGGTCGAAAAGATTCTTTCCCGCGACGAATCGCTGCCCGAGGACTGGTCCGTTTCCGGAACGACCGGTTATGAGTACCTGAACGCGGCGAATGCTTTATTCGTATGTCCGTCCGGCGCGAGCAAGCTGGAGAAAATATATTCCGAGTTTATCTCCAAAGAGATGAGTTTTGACGATGTCACCTACGAGAAAAAGAAGCTTGTCATGAATACGCTGCTCCGAGTCGAAATGCGGTCACTCGGACGCCAACTGGCCGACCTTGCAGCCCATGATCGCTACGCCAGGGACATTTTGCGCCCAGAGCTAATGGACGCACTGATTGAGGTAACGGCGTGTTTCCCTGTTTACCGGACCTATCTACGAAATCTCGATGCGCCCGATTCCGCAAAGCTGATGATCAAGCGCGCTATCGATGAAGCGGGCGCGCGCCGGCCGCGACTTAGCCGGACGTGTTTCGCTTTCCTGCGCGACGTCCTCACACTCTCGAATCCGCCTCATATTCTTCCGGATCAGCGCGAGGAACGTCTCGCCTTTGTAATGCGCTGGCAGCAGTTCACCGGGCCGATCGTGGCGAAAGGCCTCGAAGATACGGCGCTCTACAGTTACTACCCGCTTCTTTCCCTCAACGAAGTCGGCGGAAATCCAGAACCCGCAAAGGTTTTGCCTTGGGAAGGCTTTGTCGAATTTGTACGGGAGCGGCAACGGCGATGGCCGGATTCCCTGAACGCCACTTCTACCCATGATACGAAGCTCAGTGAGGACGTCCGCGCACGGCTAAATGTCCTTTCGGAGATTCCCGACGAATGGGCGAGGGAAATTGCGCTGTGGTCTAAGGAAAATGAATCCCACAAGCAGACAGTCGATGGACGCAACGTACCCGATGCCAATGAGGAATATTTAATCTATCAAGCTCTTGTGGGCATGTGGCCTGCCGATCGGTCCGAATTGACTTCGATTTCGGAGCGCCTCCAGGCCTACGCCATCAAGGCGATTCGGGAAGCCATGGTTCACACCCGTTGGACGGAGCCGAACACGGCCCACGAACTGGCGGTGAGCAATTTCATCCAAAAGATTCTTTCTCCTGGGGCCAATACTCCATTTTTGGACGGCGTCGCGCGTTTTCTGCAAAAGCTGGTTTATGCCGGCATGATCAATGGTCTTAGCCAGGCATTGCTGAAAATTACTTGCCCGGGAGTCCCGGATTTTTATCAGGGCTCCGAACTTTGGGATCACCACCTCGTGGATCCCGACAACCGCGGCCCGGTCGACTTTAAAATTCGATCCGAGGCTCTCCAAGCATTGATGGACATTGCGCATTTCGAGGCCGTGGGGATTGCCAAGGAGTTGCTGACACAATGGCCTGACGGCCGCGTCAAGCTATTCATGATCTGGAAAGCGCTCGGCTGCCGGCGTCAGCATCCGGCATTGTTCAGAGAAGGAGAATTTATTCCCCTTGAAGTTGCTGGCGACCGATCCCATCACATCGCTTCTTTCTTAAGACGGCACGGAAAAGAACAAGCGGTTATTGTGATGCCGAGATGGCTAGCGAATATTCCGCACAGTGCAGATACGGCACTGGACGGAGGATTTTGGAAAGGAACCAATCTGCAACTGTCACCGTCAACTCCTAATTCCTGGCGAAATGTCTTCACGGAGAAGATAACCGAGAGCAGACTTGACGGCGGTAATCCGTTCGTTGCGGTCGGTGACTTGCTTACGGATTTTCCGGTAGCCCTGCTGGTTCCCGACGAAACCTCGACGGCTGGCACATAGCCCCGGCGCGTCAAAGGCGTCTGTCCCGTCACAATTTGCCACTGTTAAAATGTCAAATACACGGAAGTACATCAAAAACAATCCGTAAATAATGCAAAAGATTGAGGTCTTGCGACATACCAGTTGCCCTAGTATGAAGGAGAACAGCCTGGGAAGATAATTCTAGGGGTATCCTTAGACAGATTGCATCCTATGACGAGGAGGTCCAAGGGCGTGCCGGAAGAGCAAGTTGACGGGCGGCGTCGTGTCGTAATCGAGTCTCTTTCGCCACAAATCGATTACGGGCGATTTGCGATTAAGCGCGTTGTTGGAGAAACGGTGGTGGTGGAAGCGACCGTATTCGCCGACGGCCATGACCAAGTCGCGTGTCAGCTTTTGTACTGGCGGGAAAATGACGAAGCGGTGCAATCTTCTCCGATGATACCTGTTGGCAACGATCGGTGGCGTGGCGAGTTTCCCGTGCTGAACGTGGGGCGATACGAATATACGATAGAAGGCTGGATCGACCGTTTCAAAACATGGCGCGGCGACTTGATAAAGCGAATCGATGCAGGGCAGGACGTTCACATCGACCTTCTCATTGGAGCCCAGATCATTCAAGATGTGGCCGCGCGAGCCACAGGCGAGGACGCTGATCTCTTACGCCGGTGCGTGCACCGGTTGCGTGACAAAAACGACAATGAGTCGAGGAAGAATGCCGCCCTTGACGTAGAACTACTCAATGCCGTCCAGCGCTATCCGGAGCGCCATCTCGTTACACAGCATGAGAAGCGATTGGCCGTTGTGGTTGATCGTGAGAAGGCGCGATTCTCGACTTGGTACGAAGTATTTCCCAGATCATGCTCACCCGAGTCTGGGCGGCATGGAACGCTGCGGGATTGCGAGGCCAAGCTTCCATACATTGCCTCTATGGGCTTCGATGTCGTCTATCTTCCGCCAATCCATCCGATCGGGCATACATTCCGGAAAGGAAAGAATAATTCAGTTTCAGCACAACCGGATGATGTTGGCAGTCCTTGGGCGATCGGCTCTGAAGAAGGCGGTCATACTTCCATTCATCCAGAATTGGGAACACAGGAAGATTTCAAAAAGTTCATCTCCAGCGCCAATGGATACGGACTCGAGGTCGCTCTCGACATTGCATTCCAATGTACACCGGACCACCCCTATGTCAAGCAGCATCCAGAATGGTTTCGAACGCGCCCGGACGGCACGATACAATATTCCGAGAATCCCCCGAAACTATATCAAGATATCTTCCCACTCGATTTCGAAAGCCCCGAATGGCACGCGCTTTGGATTGAGCTAAAGGATGTTGTTCTTTTTTGGATAAAACAAGGAGTGCGCATCTTTCGCGTCGATAATCCGCATACGAAACCGTTTTCGTTTTGGGAATGGTTAATTAAAGAGATTAAAGAGAAATATCCGGAGGTACTCTTCCTCGCGGAGGCGTTCACGAGGCCTCACGTGATGTATCGACTTGCCAAAATTGGTTTTTCCCAGTCTTACACCTATTTCGCTTGGCGCAACACCAAACAGGAATTGACAGACTATTTCAACGAACTTACGCAAACCGAATTGCGGGAATACTTCCGGTCGAACCTATGGCCGAATACTCCGGACATTTTGCCGGAATTCTTGCAGGTCGGCGGACGCCCGGCGTTCATGATCCGATTTATTCTGGCGGCGACGCTGGGGGCCAGCTACGGGATATATGGGCCAGCCTTTGAATTATGCGAAAACGCTCCCTACCAATCGGGAAGCGAAGAATACCTGAATTCGGAGAAGTATGAACTCAAGCATCGCGATCTGGATTCGGCCTGGAGCTTGAAGGATTTAATTGCTCGGATCAATCGGATTCGCAAACAGAATCTCGCGTTGCAGAGCGATCGCAATCTGCGCTTCCACAGTACCGATAACCCCTCGTTGATTTGTTACAGCAAGGCGAATGAAGATCTTTCCAACATTATCATCGTCGTTGTTAATCTCGATTCGATCCACGCCCAAGCAGGTTGGATTGATCTCGATCTCAATTCACTCGGACTTGATGCCGCTCACTCCTTTGAGGTCCACGATTTGCTTGGCGAAGGCCGGTATCTGTGGCAAGGAGCACGGAATTATGTGGAACTATTACCTGAGAGTCTGCCAGCACACATCCTGCAAGTGCGCCGTTGGGTTCGCACGGAAACGGATTTTGACTATTACCTTTAGATGAATGGAGCCAATCCAATCTCGCGAGTGCATGTGTAAGGGAGGCGCCGTGTTGCAGTCGACCTTGACCGAATTCGATCTGTACCTGCTCGCAGAAGGTACCCATACCCGCGCGTATGAGAAACTGGGCGCCCATCTGAGCGAGAGAAATGGCCATCGTGGCGTGCAGTTTGCCGTCTGGGCGCCGAATGCGGAGCGTGTTTCAGTGATTGGGGACTTTAATCATTGGGATGCATCGACTGACATCATGCACCCGAGTTCGGCGGGTGTTTGGGAAGGCTTCGTCCCGGACATTGGATCAGGAGTCGCCTATAAGTATCACGTGGCATCTCGCGATCGACATTATGAAGTCGATAAAGCCGACCCTTATGCTTTCGCCGCCGAAATTCGGCCCCGTACCGCCTCCCGCGTGTGGGATCTGCAAGATTATTCCTGGCTTGATAATTCCTGGATGGCGAACCGGGCAAGAAATAATTCCCTCAATTCTCCAATTTCCATTTACGAGGTGCACCTTGGCTCTTGGAGGCGTGTTTCCGAGGAGGCTAACCGGTGGCTAACCTACCGCGAGATGGCTCCCCTCTTAGCCGATTACGTCCACAACGCAGGTTTTACACATATCGAGTTTATGCCCATCATGGAACATCCGTTTGATGGTTCGTGGGGATACCAAATCATCGGTTACTTTGCTCCGACGAGCAGGTTTGGCACGCCTTCCGATTTCATGTATCTCATCGACTATCTTCATCAACAAGGTATCGGTGTCATCCTGGATTGGGTCCCCGCGCATTTTCCGAAGGATGAAGCCGGACTCGGCTATTTCGATGGATCTCACCTCTATGAGCACGCGGATCCGAAGCAGGCGGAACAACCGGACTGGAACACTTTTGTTTTCAATTACGGTCGGAATGAAGTCCAAAACTTTTTGATTAGCAATGCCTTGTTTTGGTTTGACAAGTATCATGTCGACGGCCTGCGCGTCGATGCGGTCGCCTCGATGTTGTATCTCGACTACGGGAAGCGTGAAGGTCAATGGATTCCGAATCGTTATGGCGGGAAGGAAAATATAGAAGCAATTCACTTTTTGAGGGCCGTGAACGAGCGCGTTTACGAAGCTTTTCCTGACGTAATGATGATCGCTGAAGAATCGACGTCATGGCCGCAGGTATCGAGGCCTACCTATCTAGGAGGCCTAGGATTTGGGTTCAAGTGGAACATGGGCTGGATGCATGACATGCTGGATTACATGTCGCAGGACCCGATCTTGCGCAGCTATCACCAAAACCTGATCACGTTCAGCCTGATTTACGCATTTTCCGAGAATTTTGTTTTACCTTTCTCGCATGATGAGGTCGTATACGGCAAGGGTTCCATGCTGCGAAAGATGCCCGGCGACGAATGGCAGAAATTTGCGAACCTGCGGCTTCTCTACGGCTTCATGTTTGGCCATCCTGGAAAAAAACATCTCTTCATGGGGGATGAATTCGGGCAATGGTCGGAGTGGAATCATGAAGCGAGCCTCGAATGGGATCTGCTAAAGACTCCACTTCACGCCGGATTGCACCGGTGGGTGCGAGATCTCAACACTCTTTACCGTGGCCAGTCTTCGCTGCACGAATTTGACTTTAATGCCGCCGGATTCGAGTGGATCGATTGCAAGGATTCGCAACGAAGCGTCATTAGCTTCCTTCGCCGCGGACGAAGCACGGACGATCAAATCCTTTTCGTGTGTAATTTCACTCCAGTCGTCAGAGAGAACTACCGCGTGGGCGTTCCCCTAGAGGGTTCCTGGAGAGAAGTTCTAAACAGCGATGCTCCTTTGTATGGCGGAAGCGGACAGGGAAATTTTGGCGGTCTGTCAAGTATTCCGCTCCCAATTCATGGCCGGCCTTTCACGTTAAACATGAGACTTCCACCTCTCGGAGTTGTCGCGTTTCAGCCCGATTCTCACTGCGCCAGGTAAAGCGCGAAGAAAGGCATCATGGCAAAACGACCGGGCAGCGCAGCAGATCCTCTCTGGTACCAAAACGCAATCATCTATGAGCTGCACGTTCGCGCGTTCAAGGACAGCAATGCGGATGGAATCGGTGATTTTCCCGGATTGATCCAGAAGCTGGATTATCTGCAAGATCTAGGCGTCACTTGCGTGT
>VFSW01006942.1_pt1 | contig 16553 bp, 16 predicted proteins | sample 5358111 | NCBI WGS metagenome assembly VFSW01 (sample SAMN11554181, study PRJNA540505) | mine drainage metagenome | isolation source: sediment from site ElyBrook_90M | place: USA: Ely Copper Mine, Vershire, VT | collected 2017 | reverse complement strand
CGCGCGTCCGCGGCTCGGGCCCGGCGCGGGCGGGGGGGGGGGGCGCCGCCGCCCGGGGGCCCCGCCCCCCGGCGGGGGGGGGGGCGGGGGCCCGGGGGCCTGCGCCCCATCCTTGCGCTCGATCGACCGCAGAGGCTGGGCGTTCGAATGAGCGAGCGGCGTGAAGATCAGTTGCAGCCCTGGGCAGCCATGCTGACGGGCGATGGCGCGCATGCCAGGGCGCCGGAGGGCATGCACTTCTGCAGGAGCCCCACCGAGCCGCAAGAGACAGTCGCCGTGAACCCCGGGGTCATCGGGGTGCAACCGAGAGCAGGAGTGCCACCGCAGGTGAGGTTCTCGACATACTGCATGGCGATCGGCCCGCAGCGGTAGTTGAAGTTGCCGCAAGCGTCCGCCGTCGTGAACCACATCGTCGCGCTCACACCCGGGTTGGCGGCCGGGTCGATGTCGCAGCAGTCGTTGCCGCCGCACGTCCCGCCCATGGCCTTGTAGCCGTCGCCGTCGACGTCGCAAGGGTCTCCCGAGTCGAAGGGTGGCATCGAAGAGTCGTGCGATGCGGAGTCCATCGCGCCATCGCCGACCACTGCGGCGTCGCTGGCGACGTCGGATGAAGCGTCGGTCCCCGGCTCTCCGTCCGCCGGGGACGTACCCTCCGCTCCGGTGTCCCCGCCGCCGCTGCCATCCGCGTGCGACGTGCCATCGGACCCGCCGGACGACGTGCCGCCGTCTTCGTCGTAGCTCAGGGTGGGGAAGCCGCACGCCGGTGCGATCGCGAGCGCGGCGGCGGTCACCAGGGTGGTCAGCGGGGCGACGGCGAGGCGCATCTAGAAGCTCCACGTGGCGGAAGCGCCACCGAGACCGGGCGTGATGACGAGACCCGCGGTGGGAGACGCGGGCTTGGAGGTGATGACGAGCACGGCGCCGACGCCCGCCGCGACGACGCCCAGCGGGCCGAGCACGTCGAACAGGATGCTCGCGGTCTGTCCCTGGCTCTGCGTGGAGCTGAGCGACGGCGCGCAGTTCGTCTGGTGCGGGCACTGGTTATCCACCGTGTTGAGCGCGCTCTGGCGGACCACCAGGCTGATGCCAGCCCCAACGAGCATGGCCGCTCCCCCGCCGACCGCGACCCAGCCGATCGTGCGGCGCTTGCTGCGGGCTTGCTCGGCGTCGTCATCCTGCGGAGCCGGCGGGGACCCGGCGGGCTCGGCACCCGACGCGGCCGGCACGACGTCGTTGGGATCGGTCTTCGCGGGCGTGACGACCACGCGCAGCGCGACGCGCGACGTGTCGCCCGCGGCCAGGTCGAGCGCCTTCTGCTGCGGCTCGTGCACGCGCGCCCCCCCCGCGCGAACGACGTGCCGTCCCGGATCGCGCTCGAGCGGCGTGCCCAGCAGCGTGAGCGCGAGGGGCTCGCCGTCGAGCGTCACGTCGACCGCCTTGGGGTCGGCGGCGCTGCCGTCGGGCCCCACCGCGTTCACGTCGATGGTCAGCTTCGCGACCTTGGGGGCGCGGCGCGCGGCGGCCTGGTCGGCGGCCTGGCGCCAGCCCTCGTACTTGCGCGCGTCCTCGGTGATGAGGGCCCTCTTGACATCGAGCCACGACCGGCGCGACGAGGCGAAGTGCCCGAGCTGCTCCTCGCACTCCGCGAGGTTGCGCAGGCTGCCCAGGCCGGCGGGGTAGAGCTCGGACGCCTTGCGGAAGAAGCCGACGGCGTCCGCGCAGTTGCCGCGCGTGCGAAGATCCCGTCCCTGCGCGAACAGATCCTTCGCGTCGGACGCGGCGTCGGCGCGGGCGACCGACGGTGCGGCGAGGCTGGCCACCATGGCCGAGCCCGCGATCCAGGTCTGGAGGCGACGCGCGATGCGCAAGCACCGGATCGTAGCTAACCACATCGGGATAGTCGAGGATTGTCGCGCGACACGCGCCTAGAAGACGTCGCTCTTGTCCTTCTTCGTGGGGCTCGGGGCCGGCGCGGGCGTGGGCGGGACGGTCGCGGTGGCGGGCGCGGCGACGACCGGGGGCGGTGTGGTCGCGACCGGGCTCGGCGTCACCGCCGGGCGAGCGGGCACGACCGGAGCATGGGGCAGGTCGGACACCGCCATCGTGGGCACGGCAGGCAGGGCGGTCGACGCGCTCGGCGCCGGGACGGAGGCAGGCAGCGCCGGCGCCCAGGACGCCTGCGGCGCGGCCGGCGCGACGGGTGGCTGGGCCGGCGACGCGGGCGCCGCCGCGAGCAGGTGCCATGCGGCGCCGACGACGCCCAGGGCGACCACGGCCCCGACGGTGACGAGCACCGCGCGCTGGCGCGACACGCCGGGCGGCGATGTAGGACCCTCGGCGACCACCGGCACGACCTCGAGCGGGGTCGGTCGGCTGATGTCGCTGCCTGCCGGGACTCCGACCGCTCGCGAGAACGCGGTCGACAGCTCGGTGGCCGTCTGGAAGCGATGCTCGACGTCTTCGGCGAACGCGCGCTCGAAGAACGGACCCAGCTTCGGCCCGAGCTCCGGAATGCGGGCGCCGATGGGGACGAGCTTGCCGGAGCACAGGTTCTTGAGGATCTGGTCGACGTCGTCCCCGTCCATCGGCAGCTCCGCCGTCGCGGCCTCGTACGCGATCGTCGCGAGCGCCCACAGGTCGCAGCGGTGATCGAGCTTCGCCGCGCCGCGGGCCTGCTCGGGGCTCATGTAGCTGGGGGTGCCGAAGACGACGCCCTTGGCCGTGGAGAACGCGCCGGGGGCCCGGTGGGCGTGGATGGCGCGGGCGATGCCGAAGTCGAGCAGCTTCGCCACCAGATGGCCGTCCTCGTCCCGCGTGAGAAACACGTTGGCGGGCTTGAGGTCGCGGTGGAAGACGCCCTCGCCGTGGGCCTGGCTCAGCGCCCGCGCGACCTGCCGGACGATGTTCGCGAGCTCGGTCAGCTCGATTCGCCCCTGCCGGGCCAGCACGGCCTCGAGCGTCTCGCCGTCGAGCAGCTCCATGACCAGGTACGCCAGGCCGTCCTGCTCGCCGTGGTCGGTCACGCGGACGATGTGGCGTGTCTTGCGGGAAAGCCGCGCCGCCACCTGGGCCTCGAACCGGAAGCGGGCCGTGGCCGCCGCAGGGGACTCGGCGGCGTCGTCGTCCGGGGCGGCGTGCGTCAGGAGCTTGAGGGCGACGTGCTCGCCCAGCGTCTGGTGGTGCGCCGCCCACACTTCCCCCATCGAGCCCCGACCGAGCAGGCGTATCAGGCGGTACTTGTCGCCGATGACCCGGCCGACGTCGATCTCCATCGGGACGCTCCCATGGTAGCGCCGGCTCGCCAGGAACGCGCTACAGTGGTTTTCATGGGAGCAGGGTCGGGCCCGCGCAGGAGGATCACGTCGGTGTTTCCGAGGGCGGTGGCCGATCCCAAGGCCTTCGCCTCCGGCGTCGGCGAGGCGGTGCGCAACTTCCGGCAGGCGCAGGGCTGGACGCAGGCCGAGCTGGCCGAGCGCGCGGGCCTGTCGGCCAACTACGTGGCGCGGCTCGAGCGCGGCGAGCTCGGGGCGTCGCTGTTCGTCGCTCACCGCCTCTGCGACGCCCTCGGCATCGACGTCTCCAGCCTGCTCCAGCGCGAGAGCGGGGCGCGTACGGGACGGCGCCGCATCAGCGGCTGACCCGTGGACGGGCGTGCCGGCGCGTGGTCTAGTGCCGCGCCGATGCGCGCTTCTCTTCTCGCTCCTCTCGCCTTCGCCCTGCTCGCCACGTCGGCCTGCACACAGGGCAACGTCCCGCTTCCGCCGTTCTACGACGCCAGCAGCGGGTCCAGTGGCGACGGCAGCACATCCGACGCGTCGGACGACGTGACGACTCCGCCCCGCGACGGGGCCTCCGAAGCGGCTGCGGACGGACCCGTGGGCGACGCGGCCCTCGAGGCGTCGAGCGACGGTGGCAACGGCGAGGGAGGCAGCAGCGATGGCGGCTCGAGCGAAGCCGGCGACGGCGGCGGCGCTGACTGAGCCTGCCGCCCTGCGCTACGGCCCCACGATCGCGACCCCGGCCCCCGGGTCCCACACCACGACGTCTTCGCCGTCGAGGTCCGCCACGAACGTCCGCTGGTCGTCGCAGAGCCCGCGGGGCTCGACCAGACGGCCGGTCGGCAGGTCGAAGAGGTAGCCGTGCATCGGGCACATGATGCAGCGGCCCTTCCGATCGCCCTCGGCCAGGCTCGCGCCGGCGTGGTTGCACGCGTCTTCCAGCGCGTACGGCTTGCCGTCGACGAGCGCCACGACGACGTGAAACGGCGGCCAGTGCAGGCGGACCATCGCGCCGTCCGCGAGGGCGCTCTTCGGGACGCGCCCGACGAGCTTCAATTCGCCTCCGTGCCCCGCCCGCGTGCGAGGCGCGCGGTCTGCGCCGCCAGCTCTCCCGTGACGAGCAGCACGCGCGCGCCGACGTCGAGCTCCTCGAGCACGCGCTGGCGGGCCGGCGCGTCGATCAACAGGTGGTGCGCACACAGATCGGCCGTGGCCGAGGCATCGGCGCCCTCCGGCAGCTCGAAGTCGACGGTGGCGTCGTGCCTGCGCGCCTCGCTGACGAAGGCGCTGGCGGCGGACAGGAGCGCGGCGCGCTGCACGTCGGCCACGGAGCTCGACTTCTCGTTCAGGATGCGCGCGCGCGCCCGCCGGTACGGCGGCTCGAACGGCAGCTCCTCGAGCAGCACGCGGGCGCGGCCGTGCAAGAGGATGTTCGACCGGCCGTCGCTCATGGGCTCGTAGCGCACGACGATCCCGGCGCCGGCAACGGGCGCGATGCGCAGGCTGTCGCCCCCGCCCAGGGCAAAGGCCATGGCCATGCAGCGGTGGCCGGCCATCACGTCGGCCAGCAGCTGACGGTAGCGGGGCTCGAAGATGTGGAGCGGCAGGATCGCGCGAGGGAACAGGACGACGCCGGGCAGCGGGAAGACCGGCAGGGCGCCCAGGGCCGGGCCGAGGATGTCGCTATCGAGGGGCAGCATCACGCGCCGACCCCGAGCACCGCGTTCACGGCGGCGCGCTCGACGTCTGCGCCGCTCAGGGCGACGCTCTCGACGCGTGAACCATGGGCATGCTCGCCGCGCGCCGTCATGCAGCCGTGGGTGAGGACGAGCCGGCAGGCGGCCCAGCGGGGCGACAGGTGCTTCTGCAGCGCCGCGACGACGCTCTCGCCGATCTGCTCCTGCAGCGCGAGGCGCCGCGCGAAAGCATCGACGAGCGCCGCGAGCGTGCCCACGCCCAGGAGGTGCCGGTCGGGTGCGTAGGCCACGCTGGCCGTGCCCCACGAGCCGAGCAGGTGGTGCGGACAGAGGGTGTGGACGGGCACGTCGCGAACGACGACGAGCTCCGAATGACCAGCGAGGACGTTGTCGGCCAGCAGCTTGTCGACGTCCACGCCGTAGCCGGAAAGCAGCTCGTCGGCCCAGGCCTGCGCCACGCGCGCGCCGGTCCCCGCCAGCTCGGGATCGCGCGCGGGATCGCGCCCGAGCGCCCGCAGGAAGGCCTCGATGGCCTGCGCCGCCGCCTGCCGGTCCATCGCGCCACCCTCCTAGTTCAGGTGCCGCTGGCGCAGGGTGTCCTCGATGCGCTTGCGCCCCGAGAAGCCCTCGTTCAGCTGATGATAGTGCGTGACGGCGTCCTCGCCGTAACGCCAGCAGAGCCACACGAGCTTGCCGTCGACGTGGCCGTAGAAGTCGACCAGCCCGGTGCGTGGATCCTTGAGCACCGCGCCCATCTCTTCGAGGGGCGCCCACGCGGCCTGGTAGCTCTCGAGGCGCGCCACGATGTCGGTCTTCACCTCGCGAACTTCAGGCGAGTCACTGGCCTCCACTTCGAGGGCGCCCGGCGTCTTGCCGAGGAGCTTCGCGAGTCCGTCGATCCGCTCCTCGATGTCCCTGCGCCTGGCCGTCTGCGCGTCCATCAGCTCGCGCAGGCGGGGGACCAGGGCATTGGCCGCCTCGAGGGTCATGACGCTGGGAGCGGGCATGGGGGCATCTTGACCTCAGCCCGGCAGGAAGGCCACGAAGATCCGCGTCAGGAAGTAGTCGGCGATGAGGATGGATATCGAAACGACCACGACGGTGCGCGTCGTGCTCTGCCCCACCCCTTCCGTGCCCCCGCGGGTGGTGAGGCCGAAGTGGCACCCGACGATGGCGATGATGAAGCCGAAGACCGGCGTCTTGGCCAGACCCGAGATCAGGTCGCTCAGCAGCACGCTCTCGAGCGAGCTCTGGATGAAGAGCAGCGGCCGGATCTGGTACTCGAGGTTGCAGACGAGGATGGCCCCGAGGGTGCCCAGGGCGTCTGCGAAGACGCTGAGCAGCGGCATGACGATCATGGCGGCCAGCACGCGCGGCAGGACGAGCTTCTTGGCGGGGTCGCCCCCGAGCGCACGGATGGCATCGACCTGCTCGGTGACGTTCATCGCGCCGAGCTCCGCCGCCATGCCGCTGCCGATGCGGCCGCCCACGATGATGGCGGTGAGCGTGGGGCCGAGCTCGCGCAGGAACGACAGGACGATGACGCGCGGGATGTACTCGAGGCCACCGAAACGCTGCAGGCCGAACGCGAACTGCACCGTCATGACCATGCCGATGAAGATCGACGTGACGGCGACGATGCCCATCGAGGCCACGCCCAGGGCGTCGATCTGGTAGACGGTCGCGGGGATTTCGAGCGGGCGCTTGAACAGCGAGCGGGCGGCGCTCCACGACAGCACGCCGATGTCGCCCATGTGCTCGAAGAACCTGCCGGTGCGGCCGATCCAGTCGTCGATGAAGCCGACGTGGACCGGCGCGGGCGGGGCGAGCGAGGAGCGCGCGCTCGGCGGGGGGACCGAGGCGGGCGGCTCGGGGATCATGGGCCGCGGGTCCCGTGGGGGCCCGTGGCGAAGCGCTCGAAGGAGCCCGAGCCGGCGGCGAACCGGTCCGGCGGCGCGACGTAGACGAGGTCGTACACGCAGCCGTCCTTCTTCATGACGTAGAGGTCGTACTGCATGGGGACGCCGTCGAGCTTCGCGGTCATCACGGTGTGCAGCGCCTCGCGCCCGTCGAAAGGGATGGTGTCCTCGCGCTGCACGTCGCGCGCGGTCGTGCCCATGATGAGGTGCTCGGTGAGCGACGGCAGGGGCGCGTCGTCGTCGCGATCGTGGCAGCGCACGTCGAAGAGCACGGAGCCCTCGTGGGCCTCGTCGCGGTAGGCCACGTCGGCGCCCTGGACCGTGATCGGGGTCCAGCTGGCCGGCACGGGACCGAAGCGGACGCTGACGTCGCCCTTGTGCAGCACGCCGTCCTGCAGCGACGACGTGTGACCGCAGCCGCAGCAACAAGAAAGCGCGATGACGAGCGCGGACGACAAAGCTGGACGGCGCATCCCCCGCGAGGAATAGCACGCGTGTATGGTAGAAGTACCCCGCTGCCCATGCCTTCCGGAGCCGTGCGCCTCTACAACACCATGACCCAACGGGTCGAGCCCCTCGAGCCCGCGGAGCCGGGTCACGTGCGCCTCTACGTGTGCGGGCTCACGACGTACGATCACGCGCACGCCGGCCATGCCCGCACGTTCATCACGTTCGACATGCTCGTCCGCTTCCTGCGCACGCGCGGGTACCGGGTGACGTACGTCCGCAACGTGACCGACGTCGACGACAAGATCCTCAAGCGTGCCGCCGAGCGCGGCGAACCACCGCTGGAGCTGTCGCGCCGCATGTCCGACGTCAACTCGACCGAGCTCGCGGCCGTCGGCTGCATGAAGCCCGACCTCGAGCCGCGCGTGAGCGAGTCGATCCCCGAGATCGTCGCGCTGGTGAAGGACCTCGTCGATCGGGGCGCCGCGTACGTCGCGACGACCGACAAGGGCAACGACGTGTACTTCGCGGTCCGCGCCTTCCCTGGTTACGGCAAGCTCTCGCACCGCAACCTCGACGACCTGCAGGCGGGCGCCCGCGTCGAGGTGGGGGAGATCAAGCGCGACCCGATGGACTTCGCCCTGTGGAAGGCAGCCGATGCCGAAGGCCTGGGCTGGGACAGCCCGTGGGGCAAGGGGCGCCCCGGCTGGCACATCGAGTGCTCGGCGATGAGCGCCAAGGCGTTGTCGCCGCACTTCGACGTTCACGGCGGCGGCATGGACCTCATCTTCCCGCACCACGAGAACGAGATCGCGCAGAGCGAGGCTGCCTGGGGCGAGCCGTTCGCGAAGCTGTGGATGCACGCCGGCTTCCTCAACGTCGACGCCGAGAAGATGAGCAAATCGCTCGGCAACTTCGTCACCATCCAGCAGGTGATCGAGCGCAACGACGGCGAGGCGTTGCGCTACTTCCTGCTGGGCGCGCACTACCGCGGACCGGTGAACTTCGACCTCGAGAAGCGGGACGACGGGCGTGTGGTATTTCCGGGCGTCGACGAGGCCGAGCGTCGGATCGAATACCTCTACGTCACGCGTGAGGCCCTCGTGGCCGCAGCCGGGGATGCCCGACCGAACGCCGAGGGACCAGCGAACGATGCGAAGGTCATCCGGCACGCGTCGCAGCACGTGCTCGCAGCGCTGGACAACGACCTCAACACCTCGGTCGCGCTCAGCGTGCTGGCCGAGCTGGCAAAGGTCGCCAACGAGATCGTGATGCGTGTCGGCAAGGCGAAGAAGGACCCGGCGGCGCTCGCGGTCCAGCAGGGCCTCGCCGCGGCAGCCCTCGAGGCCATCGATGCGTGCTGCAAGCCGCTGGGCTTGATGCAAGAGACCACGGCGGATTTCCTCGCCCGCGCGCGCGCTCGCCGCTTGAAGCTGCGCGGCCTGCACGAGGCCGACATCGAGGCCAAGGTGAAGCAGCGCATCGAGGCGCGAGCCACCAAGGACTTCGCCCGCGGCGACGCCATTCGCGCCGAGCTCTCGGCGCTCGGCATCGAGTTGCAGGACGTGCCCGGCGGTGGCGGGACGACCTGGCGCGTGTCGATCTGAACCGCGTTACGGTCGGTCGCTTCGCCGCCTACTCGGACGAGCCCAGCTTGCGCTCGATGGCCTCGATGTGCGCGCGCACCTCGGGGTCGGTCGACCGCAGGTGCTCGATCTTGCGGACGCCGCTGATGACCGTGGTGTGATCGCGGTTGCCGAATGCGCGCCCCAGCTCCGGGAAGCTGCACTTGAGGCGCTGCTTGCACAGGTACATGGCGACGTGGCGCGCGAAGGCGATGCTCTTGTGCCGGTCCTTGGACAGCAGGTCGGTGGAGCGGAGCTTGAAATGGTGGCAGACGACGCGCTGGATGTCTTCGACGCTCGCCTCGGTGGGCCTGCTGGTGGTGGTGGCCGCGATCTCGGTCCGCGAGAAGTTGATGTCGATGGCCCGCCCCATGAGCGACGCCTTTGCGGCGAGCCGGATGAGCGTCCCCTCGAGCTCGCGCACGTTGCTCCGCACCATCTGCGCCACGAAGAGGCACACGTCGTCGGCGAGCTCGATGTGCTCCAGTTGTGCCTTCTTGCGCACGATCGCCACGCGCGTCTCCAGCTCCGGCGCCTGGATGTCGGCCACGAGGCCCCACTGGAAGCGCGAGACGAGCCGCTCTTCCATCTTGTCGAGCTGCTGCGGGTACTTGTCGCTCGTGACGACGATCTGCTTGCCCGCCTGGTGAAGCGCGTTGAACGCGTGGAAGAACTCCTCCTGCGTCTGGGTCTTGCCCGCAAGGAAGTGGATGTCGTCGACCAGCAGCAGGTCGCAGCGATCGCGGAAGCGCGACCGGAACTCGTGCATCTTCTGGTCCTGAAGCGCCTGCACGAACTCGTTCACGAAGCGCTCGGCGCTGAGGTACACGATGCGATTGCCCGGCTGCTCCTCGCGGATGCGGTGCGCCAGCGCGTGCACCAGGTGCGTCTTGCCCAGGCCGGTCCCGCCGCAGATGAACAGCGGGTTGTGCCGACGCCCGCCGACGCCCGCCGCCGCCATGGCCGCGGCGTGCGCGAGCTGATTGGACGGGCCGACGACGAAGTTGGCGAAGGTGTTCTTGGGGTTGAGCCCCTCCACCGGTGGCGCCGCGACGGCCATGCGCGCGGACTCGGGAACGACCGCGTGGACGCCGGACGTCCCGTCGTCGTTGGGTAGAGGAGGCCGGACCGACAGAGTGCGCGGTCGCACCGGAGCGAAGGGAGTCGGTCGATCGGCGACCGGGCGGTCGAGCGCCGAGTCGATGCTCCACCGCACCTGGATGCTCAGCCCCGTGCGCTCGCGCAGCTGCTCGCTCACGGTGGGCAGGAAGTACTCCTCGACCCACTGCCGCACGAACTCGTCGCGCGCGCGCAGGCTGAGCACACCGTCGATCAGCCCGTCGAACTGCACCCCCGAGAACCATTGGTCGAAGCTCGCCGGGGACTTTTCCCGGGTAAAGGCAACGGCCTCGGCCCACGCACCTTCGGCCTGGTTCATCATGATGGCCTCGGGTCCGATCGAGGGCGACCCAGGGTCGCCCATGTCATGACTCTGCATCCGCGCTTGCACCGGTTTCCTCGAAACGACGTAGACGTTTGTGGTCGCCGGTTGCGGCCTGGCGACCTTTCCCTGGGAGACAGCAAGACGTGCCGCGCGGGCTGCGCGCGGAGACGCAGCCCGCCCTTCCGACGATCCTTCCTCGGGGCCCCACCCCGCAAACGACGATCAAACAGCGACCCTGGAACTTGCTACTGAAACGAACCGGCAACGATGGCGCTACTATGTGACGGACACCACAACTTATCCACAGCCTGTGGAGAAGAGCGCCCGGACGTCGGGTGAAGGCGCGATAGCCCACGACTTGGCAGACGAATTGGCAATAGAAGGCACTCGGCCTCCCACCATCGACAGGTCATCGGGGGATCCGCTCTCAGCCTCGGGCACGGTACCGAGAACCCCGGCGCGCACCCTTGGCCAACTGCACACACTGTCGCCCGCTCGACCGGGCTTACGACGCGCCACGAAGGCGTGGCGTTCGTGAGTCCGTCCGACGCGAACGAGATGGAGCTATCACCCCCACTCAGCACGCGTCCATGGCCTTCGTTTCGATTGTGTTTAAGGTCATGAAAGCCTTGTCGTTTTTTCCTTGTAGTCCACCCGCGAAATCCCCTTCGCGCAGCCGCGGGGACCGCTGTAGGTACCGAAGTGAGCGGGATGGCTTTTGATTCCGCTCCACCCCGGTGTGGAGAGTACGTAGGCCCGGCGCTTTTTGGCTGAATCCGGGTGTCAAGAGTCGACGATCCGGCTTCTTTTCCAAGGCAGTCGTGTGAACGCATCGTGTCAGAGAGCGCTGGCGAAAACTCGTCCTGGGTGCGAGCGCCTGTTAGGGTCCGGCGCGTGCGCGGCTCGTCCTCGTTGGTCGGTGTGGTGGCCGGCGCCCTCGCTGCAGCTCTGCTGGGCGTGGTGACACCGGCCCAGGCCGACCCGATGTCGACCTCGCCGGAGCAGGCGTACGACCAGGGCCAGATCCCGACCGCGCGCGGCCTGGCCATGGGGGATGCGCTGAACGCGCTCGGAGTGTCGACTCCGGCGATATTCATGAATCCGGCGAACTTGCCACTGGCGCGCGTCTATCACCTCGAGGCGTTCGGCGCGTACTCGCCCGAGGCCCAGCGCCAGACCTACGGACTGGCGATTGCGGACTCGGTAATCAACGCCGCGCACATCTCCGGAGGGCTCGGCGGAACCTGGAACGAGATGGACCCGGACGGGCTGCACCGCGTCTGGACCGACGTCCGGGCCGCGCTCGCCGCCCCGCTTGGCGACTATCTCTCGCTCGGCGTCACGGGCCGCTACCTGAACGTCACCCAGAACCACGGCGCAGGGCCGTTCGGGCCGAGCTACGCATCGGACGGCAACTCGGGCGGCTCGCTGTTCAATCAGGTGACCTTCGACGCGGGCGCCACGGCCATCCTGGGCGACTTCCGCCTGGGGTTGGTCGGTCACAACCTGACGAACCCCGGCACCTCGATAGCGCCGACCACGCTGGTCGGGGGGGTGGCTTACTCGTCGCAGGTCTTCTCGGCCGAGATCGACGGGATGGGCGACTTCACGACGTTCGGCTCCACGACAGGGCGCATCATGGCCGGAGTCGAGCTGTTCCTCTCCGGTCACTACGCGCTGCGCGGCGGGTGGCGGTACGACTCGGGCACGGCCATCAACGCGGCGTCGCTCGGGCTGGGGTACATCGACACGCGCTGGAGCGCCGAGCTCAGCGCGCGGCACGACCTCATCGGCGACCACGCCGGGACGATGGGCATCCTGTCGCTCAAGTACTTCTACGACGCCGTGGGCACGGGCGGCGGAGGCGACGAGCCCGATCCCATCTAGGCCCTGTGAATCACACGCCGGCGCCCTCAGAGCGACGCGCGGTACAGGGTGGCGAGATCGTCGCGCGTGACCGGGCGCGGGTTGCACCGGTGGCAGGCGTCCTCGATCGCCTTGCCGGCCAGCTTGGGGATGTCGGCCTCGGTGACCCCTTCGGCGCTCAGGCCGGCGGGCAGCCCGAGGCGCTTGCGGAGGGTGCGCAGCGCCTCGCCGCACGAGCCCGACTCGGGATCGAGGATGGCGCGGATCCGGTCGAGCTTGTCATGGGCGACCTTCTCGTTGAAGTCGACCACCGCCGGCAGGCACAGCGCGTTGGCCAGGCCATGGTGCATTCCCTTCTCGCTCGACAGCGGGTGCGCCAGCGAGTGGCACGCGCCCAGGCCCTTCTGGAAGGAGACTGCGCCCATCATCGCGGCCTTCATCATGCCGCCGCGGGCCGCGAGATCGTCGCCGTGCGTGACGGCGCGCTGCAGGTGCTCGGCGCACAGCTCGAGGCCGCCGAGAGCGATGGCGTCCGCCATCGGGTGATCACCGAGCGAGCAGTACGCCTCCAGGCAGTGCGTCAGCGCGTCGAAGCCCGTGGCCGCCGTGACGCGGGCGGGCATGGAGCGCGTGAGCTCGGGATCGAGGATGGCGGCGCGCGCGAGCAGGTGCGGGCTGAAGATGACGGTCTTGCGCCCGGTGGCGGCGAGGGTGACCACGCCCGAGCGACCGACCTCGCTGCCGGTGCCGGCGGTCGTGGGGATGGCGATCACGGGGGGGACGTTCGGGCCGATGAAGCGATCGCCGCCGGTGGCGTCGTCGTAGTCGACCAGGGGGCGATCGTGGGTGACCTTGAGGGCGACGAGCTTGGCGGCGTCGAGGGGCGAGCCGCCGCCGACCGACACGATGCAGCCGGCGTCGTGGCCCTTGTACGCGGCGACGCCGTCGAAGACGTTCTTCTCGACGGGGTTGGGGTCGACGTCGGAGAAGATCTTCGCGGCGATGCCGGCCTCCTCGAGCAGGGATCGCACACGCTCGGCGATGCCCACCTTCACGACGCCTGCGTCGCACACGACGAGCGCGCGCTTCGCACCGACGCGCTTGACGTGATCACCCACGACGCGCACGGCGCCCGCTCCGAAGACAATCGTGGTCGGGAAGCTCCAGGACACGAGGTTTTCGCTCATGTTCCCGGCGTAGCACACTCAGATGGACTCGAAGTAACGAGCCAGCTCCCAGTCGCCGACGACCTTCTCGTACTGCCGGCACTCCCAGTCGCGGGTGCGGACGTAGTGGTCGACGAAGCCCTCGCCCAGAAGGCCCCGGGCGTGCTCGCTGCGGCTCAGCTTCTCGGTGGCCTCGCGAAGGGTGCGTGGCAGGGGAGCCAGGTCGCCGCGTCCGCCGGCGTCGCCCTCCACCGGGGTGGGCGGCTCGCGCTTCTGGGCGATGCCCCAGAGTCCCGCCGCGATGGTCGCCGCCATCGCGACGTACGGGTTGATGTCGGCCGCCGTCTGCCGATACTCCAGGCGCGTGGACTTCGCGCTGCCGGGGATGGCGCGGATGGCGCACGTGCGGTTCTCGACGCCCCAGCTCGCGTTGAGCGGCGCCCACACGCCCGGGACGTAGCGCTTGTAGCTGTTGATGGTGGGCGACACCAGCGCCGTCAGCTCCGGCATGAGCGCGATCTGGCCGCCGAGGTAGTGGCGCGCCGTCTGGCTCAGGCGGTGCTGGGCCGAGGCGTCGTGGAAGGCGTTCTTGCCGCCGTGCCAGAGCGACTGGTGCAGATGGCCGCTGGAGCCGGGCAGCTCATGGTTCCACTTGGCCATGAACGTGACCGCGTAGCCGAGGCGCGACGCGATCTGCTTCATGCCCACCTTGAACAGCGCCGCGCGATCGGCCGACTTCAGGGCCTCGTCGTACTGGATGGCGACTTCGTAGACGCCCGGGCCGGTCTCGGTGTGCAGCCCCTCGATGGGGATGCCGAAGGCCGCCATGTCGTCCTGGATGGCGTGGCACAGGTCGGCGTGCTGCGAGGAGCGGACCCACGAGTAGCCGAACATGCCGGGCGACAGCGGCGTCAGGTCGTGGAAGTTCTTGGCCCGCAGCGACTCGGGCGACTCCTTGAAGACGAAGAACTCGAACTCGGAGCCGACCGACACCGTGTAGCCCACCGAGCGCGCGTGCTCGAGGACGTGGCGCAGCAGGCCGCGCGGGCAGGCGGGGTGGGGGGCGCCGTCGTCGGTGAGGAAGTCGAGCAGGAAGGCGGCGGTGTCGGGCTCCCACGGCAGCACGCGGAACGTCGACGGGTCGATGCGCGCGCGCGTGTCGGGGTAGCCGGTGTGCCAGCCGGTCACCGCCGCGTTGTCGTAGAGCACGTCGGTCGCGTCCCAGCCGAAGACGACGTCGCAGAAGCCGATCGGCTCGGCCAGCGCGCCCCAGAACTTGTCGAGCGACAGGTACTTGCCGCGCAGGATGCCGTCGACGTCGAACCCGCCGACCTTCACGCGCCGAATGCCGTGCTTCTCGAAGGCTTCCGTGAGCTCCTTGGCGTCCATGCCGCCGAGGTTACACGCGAGCGGTCGTCACGGCGCGAGCTTCACGTACGCGTCGACCATCTGCTCGTAGGCCGCCGCGAAGAGCAGACGCGCGTCGGCCACCGACTCGGGGGGATCGCCGGGGCCGGGCACCGCGAAGTCCTTCTGCTCGGCGTGGAACTGCGTGCCGAGGATGGGCCACGCCGGGTCGCGCGACCGGAAGGCCTCCGGCACGGTGTCGCACCAGCCGGGGCCGGTGGGGTTGGGGAACACGCCGTCGCGAGGGCCCGCGGCCACCACGTCGGGGCCGCAGAAGGCGCTCGTCGCGAGCACCTCGAAGCGCTCCAGAGGTCCGCCGGGCAAGAACGCGTCGGAGCGCACGGCGTCGGAGTGCGACTCCGGAAAGGCCTGAGTGGTGGAGCGGTGCTCCTGGCCCGCGACGTCGACGAAGAGCGCGTCGCTGGGGACGAACTGGATGACCGCGCGCGGCCTCGGCGGATCGCCAGGCCACGCGCGCTCGACGTCGATGGGCGGCGCGAAGCCGCGGATGGGCCGGCCGCTGGTGCGACGCAGCACGCGGTCGATGAGGAGCCGGTCCTCCTCGGGCGTGCTGGGCGCGTCGGGCCGGGCCTCGAGCAGGGCGAGCAGCTGGGCTCCCCCGCAGAAGCCCATGAAGGGCGCCACGCGCTGCCGGACGGCCGGCGCGAGCTGGGCCATGCCCCCGCCGCGCGCGTCGTGCAGCGGGTCCCAGTGCCACTGCTTCGGACGCTTCGCGTCGGGGCCCGTCTGCGCGGCGTAGTCCCAGTCGTCGCTGCCGCTCAGCACCGCGATGGGCGGCGGGCTGCTCTGCGCGAGCAGCTGCGCGTCGAGCAGGGGATCGTCGCCCTCGATCGCCTCCAGCAGCTCGCCCGCCTCGTCGTGAGGGGGCGCGTCGAGCGGCTCGCCGCGGGAGCCGAGCGAGCGATCGTAGCGATCGTCGCGACGCATCTCGGGCAGGATGAGCGCGAAGCGGCGCTGCAGGAACTTCGTCCAGTACGCGTCGTTGGTGAGCTCGCCCCCCGGTGTGAGGTGGGACTCCGCCGACGGGTTGGCATTGACGCTGAGGATCCACGGCGCGGCCAGCACGGGTCGCTTGTCGTCGGTGCGGTACGCCGACAGCTCGCGCACCACCGGCACCGCGCTCGCGTCGGGCAAGCCGGAGGCTCCCGTCGCGCCGGTCATGACCAGTCGCAGCGCCTTGAGCGTCTTGCCCTCGGGCCAGGTGAGCAGGCGGCGTCGGAGCGGCAGCACGCCGCCCCCTTCGCGCGCCGGGTCGCCCGCGAGCGGCAAGAAGCGCTTGCCGTCGTCGCTCCCCTCGAGCACGTAGTGCACCGGCGCCCAGGCGATCGCGTAGCTCCGGCCGCTGCCGGGTCGTGGCACGCTGGTCGCGTCGAAGCCAAGGACGAGGCGCACGCGATCGATGCTGGTGGGCTGGGGCAGGTCGACGCGCAGCGTCCACTGCTTCTTGCCAGGCGCGCCCGCCCAGCGGCGCGCGTACGTCCCGTCGATGGCGTCCGCGGCGTCGAAGCCCGGGAAAGCGCCGTCGTCGCTCGCCTGGCCGTCGCGCAGGACGTCGCGCGCGCTCTCGAGCGCCTGCACTTCGCGCACGACCGGCGGGCCGGCGTTGGTGCGGTCGACGACGAGGCGCACGCCGCAGGCGTCGACGTCCGTGAACCAGGAGCGGTGGGTGGGCTGGGCGAGCAG
>VFSW01006941.1_pt1 | contig 16553 bp, 27 predicted proteins | sample 5358111 | NCBI WGS metagenome assembly VFSW01 (sample SAMN11554181, study PRJNA540505) | mine drainage metagenome | isolation source: sediment from site ElyBrook_90M | place: USA: Ely Copper Mine, Vershire, VT | collected 2017 | reverse complement strand
ATGGACGGAGCCGTGTTGGTCGTGGCTGCGACCGACGGTCCGATGCCGCAGACCCGCGAGCACATTCTGCTCATGAAGCAGGTCGGCGTTCCGAAGATCGTCGTGTTCCTCAACAAAGTCGACTTGGTCGACGACGAAGAGTTGCTCGAGCTGGTCGAGATGGAGATCCGCGAACTGCTCACGCAGTACGAATACGACGGCGACAACACGCCGATCATCCGTGGTTCGGCCCTCAAGGCGCTCCAGTCGAGCGGTAAGAGCGACGATCCGGCGGCGCAGCCGATCTTCAAGCTGATGGACACCGTCGATGAGTACATCCCGGATCCGGTCCGTCAGACCGACAAGCCGTTCTTGATGCCGATCGAAGACGTGTTCACGATCACCGGTCGCGGCACCGTCGGCACCGGTCGCGTCGAGCGCGGCCAAGTCAAAGTCGGCGAAGAAGTCGAGATCATCGGCCTCCAGGAAGCGACGCGTAAAACCGTCGTAACCGGCATCGAAATGTTCCGCAAGCTGCTGGACATGGGCATCGCCGGCGACAACGTCGGCGTCCTCCTGCGCGGCATCGAGCGTAACGACATCGAGCGCGGCCAGGTTCTTGCCAAGCCGGGCTCGATCAAGCCGCACACGAAGTTCAAAGCCGAAGTCTACGTCCTTTCGAAGGAAGAGGGCGGCCGTCACACGCCGTTCTTTGCGAACTATCGTCCGCAGTTCTACTTCCGTACGACCGACGTTACCGGAACCATCCGGCTGCCTGAGGGCGTCGAGATGGTCATGCCGGGCGACAACGTCGCGATGGACGTCGAGCTCATCACGCCGATCGCTTGCGAAGAGGGCTTGCGCTTCGCCATTCGCGAGGGTGGCCGCACCGTCGGCGCCGGTGTCGTAACGTCGGTAAGCGACTAACTCGAAAAGAATCGGACCGGGGATTCTTTCCCCGGTCCACCTTGTAATCGCGCGTGCGCTTGCGAGGGATGGTAGAATAGGGTGATTCGGTTCCCCAGCGCTCTTTGACAACTGAGAAATATAAGGATAGAGATGGCTAAGCAGAAGATTCGCATTCGCCTGAAGGCGTACGATCATAAGGTGCTCGACCAATCGGCCGAACGTATCGTCGAGACGGCGAAGCGTACCGGCGCGTTCGTGAGTGGTCCCGTTCCGCTCCCAACCGAGATCAATCGGTTTTGCGTGCAGCGTTCCACCAACAACGATAAGAAATCACGCGAGCATTTCGAGATGCGCACGCACAAGCGTCTGATCGATATCCTCCAGGCCTCGCCCAAGACGATGGATGCGCTCATGCATCTCGACTTGCCGGCCGGCGTCGATATCGAACTCAAAGCATAGTCCCGCGCCCTACGCGCGTTACGAATGGTCCGGAGCTGCGGCTCCGGGCTTTTTTTATGGGGTTTGCGCCGCTTGCCCGAAGTGCGGCAAGAGTGCGGCGACAAAAGCTTGGGCCGCGGGCGGGATTGCGCGTTCCTGATTGATGACGATGTGCCACTGGCGTTGGAGCGGAGTAATCGGCGTAGGAACTTCGATGAGATCGCCGTTTTCGAGTTCGCGGCGTACGGAGTCGAGCGAAACGAGCGATATGCCCAAGCCCGCGCGGACGCACTCCCGGATCGCGCCGTTCGAACCGATCGTGAGCTGGCGGTGCGGTTCGATGCCGAGATCGGCAAAAAATTCCGCCGAGAGGGATCGTGTCCCGGTGCCGGGTTCGCGCAAGAGCCACGTCGCATCCGCGAGTTCGGTCGGGGCGATGCGTTGCGCGGGCGTCGCGACTACGACGATTTCGTTCAGCCTCACGGCGACGGATCGGAAGCGCTGATCGAGCGGCGGACGCCCGGCCACGACGACGTGAACCTCCCAGGCAGCCAGACGCTCCCAGACGCTCTGCCGGGTCGAGACGTCGAGCTCGATCTCCATGGCCGGATGCTCTTTGCGAATGTCGCGCAACATCGCCGGGAGCACGTGCTCGGCCACGGTGGCAACCGTCCCGACCCTCGCGCGCGGTTCCACGTCTCGCTCGAGCGAGCGAAGGTCGTCCAGGGCATCGTCCAGGATCGCGAAGAGGTGCCGAGCGTGGCCGGCGAGGCGCAAGCCGCCTTCGGTGAGCCGGATGCCGCGGCCGTCGCGACGGATGAGGGCCACTCCAAGCTCGTTCTGCAGGGCCGTCACCGTGGCGGAGACGGCCGGCTGCGAGATGTTCAGACGCTCGGCAGCGACCGATATCGACGATCCTTGGGCGACCGCTAGAAAGACCCGTAATCGCGCTAGTGAAATATTAAGCATATGCTTATGAATTAGCATAAATATTGTATTTGACGCAAATGCTTGGTCTATGGCAAAATGTGGTCAAGCGGAGATCGCACCAACTCTCCGTGACTCCAAAACGCAGTGGACAGAAAAAGCCGGGCCCGTGACTCTCCTCACGGGACCCGGCTTTTTCGCTTGAGAATATTCCGGCGTATGGAACTCAAGCCAACCTATCTCGGAACCATGCTGTCGCTCGCTACCGTTGCTTTCGGCTTCATTGCCGCTAGCGCGTGGAACAAGGCGATCGGCGATATTATCGCGATTTGGCTCAAGCCCGGTACCGGCGCGATTGCGGAGGTCGTGTATGCGATCATCGTGACGATCATCGCCGTGGCCGTTATTCAGAATCTCGCGAAGATCGCCGAGCGAGACATCGGCCCGAAAGTGTAAACGCAACGCGGGCGCGAACGAGCCTCGCTATGCCAATTGACCTTCGCGAAATCCGCTCGCGCACGCTCCGCGGCACCAAGAAACGGATCTTTCATCTTCTCGAGGAGATGGGAACGTCCGGCGATCAAATCTGGCCTTTTGCGGCGCAACCCTTTATGCGCTCGCCCGGGCCGCTCACGCCCGGTCGCACCGAAGAGTGGCACTTGGGCATTCATGCGGTGCTCGCGGAAGTCGTACCGGAAGAACGCATCGTGTGGCGCATTCTGAACGACGGCGTCGAGGGTACGCATGGATTCTATCTTCACAGCGAGGGTAAAGAGACGACGGTCGAATACCGGATCGAAGCGACGCTTTCGGACACCGACGGCAGGTTGCTCTGGCGCCGTTTTGAGGACCATTTCGAACGCTCGACCGAAGCGATGTTCGACAAGCTCACCCGCGTGCTCAAGCGGTAGCGATTGCGATGACGCATGCCTCCGCTACCCGCGTGCCGGACGCGGTCGACATTCTCGGGATCGATTCGCTGCTCTCGGATGAAGAACGCCTTATCCGCGATACCGTTCGTGGGTTCGTGCGCGATCGCGTATTACCCAACGTCGCACGATGGTTCGAAGAAGGCATCTTACCGCGCGAGCTCGGCCGCGAGCTGGGCGCGCTCGGCTTGCTCGGAATGCATCTCGAAGGCTACGGGTGCCCCGGTGCCAGCGCTGTCGCTTACGGCGTCGCTTGCATGGAACTCGATGCGGGCGATGCGGGCGTGCGCAGCTTCTGCTCCGTGCAAGGCTCGCTCGCAATGTACGCGATCTATCGCTGGGGCAGCGAAGAACAGAAGCAGCAGTATCTACCCTCGATGGCCCGCGGCGAGACGATTGGCTGTTTCGGACTGACCGAGCCGGATTTCGGTAGCAACCCCGCCGGGATGCGCGCGTTCGCGCGCCGCGATGGCTCGGATTGGATCCTCAACGGCACCAAGCTCTGGATCACGAACGGTTCGCTCGCCGACGTTGCCATCGTCTGGGCGAATACCGACGAAGGCATCCGCGGCTTTATCGTGCCGAGGCAGACCGCCGGTTTTACCAGTTCCGACATCCATCATAAAATCTCGCTGCGGGCGTCGATCACCAGCGAGCTCGTTTTTGCGGATTGTCGCGTTCCGGGCGACGCGATGCTTCCGTTGGCAAAGGGCCTGGCGGGCCCCCTCGCGTGTTTGAATGAGGCGCGGTTCGGAATTATTTGGGGAACGATGGGCAGCGCCCGCGCCTGCTACGAAGCGGCGCTCGACTACGCGAAGACCCGCGTGCAGTTCGATAAGCCGATCGGCGCTTTTCAGCTCACGCAGCAAAAGCTCGTCAATATGCTGCTCGAGCTCAACAAGGGCACGCTGCTAGCGCTCCACTTGGGGCGTATGAAAGATGCCGGCCGACTGCACTCCGCGCACGTGAGTTTCGGCAAGCTCAACAACGTCCGCGAAGCCTTGAAGATCGCGCGCGAAGCGCGCACGATTCTCGGCGCCAACGGCGTGACGCTCGAGTATCCGGTGATCCGGCACATGAACAACCTGGAATCGGTCCTCACGTACGAGGGGACCAGCGAGGTCCATACCCTCATCCTCGGGCAGCACATTACCGGGCACGCCGCGTTCGCCTAACTCCGCCGATCGTCGCAGCTGCGAGCACCGGGGCATCGCCGCGGAGGCGGCCGCTTCGATCTCTGCACTTGACGGGGCTGGAGGCTCCTGGTATAGTGCCGAGGTTGTGGTCCACACCGGTCCGCGCTTCGTTGCGCGTGCCGGTAAAAAAATATAGGCAGTACGCCTGGGCCCGTTTACTAGCAACTCATCGAAAGACTAGGACGAGGATTATGAAGAACATCCTTGGCCGCAAGGTTGGGATGACGAGCGTCTTCACCGAAGATGGCCGGTATGTACCGGTTACGGTGATCGAAGCCGGTCCCTGCACGGTCGTGGAGCGTCGCACCAAAGAGAAGCATGGCTACGAAGCCGTTGCTTTGGGTTTTGGTACGGTTAAAAAAGCTCGCGTCACCCGTGCCCTTGCCGGACATTTCAAGAAACAGGGCGTCGAAGCCACCCGCTTCGTACGCGAATTCCGCGACGACATCGAGGGCGTCGAAGTCGGCCAAACCGTGACCGTCTCCGGATTCGAACCGGGCGACCGCGTCGACGTGGTCGGCATTTCGAAGGGCCACGGCTTTGCCGGCGGTATCAAGCGCCACAATTTCTCGGGCGGCGGCGCGAGCCACGGCTCGATGATTCATCGTCAACCGGGTTCCAACGGGGACACCAACGCCGGCCGCACCGTCAAGGGTAGCCGTCGTCCGGGCCATTACGGCGTCGATCGTACGACCCACCAGAATCTGGAAGTCGTGCGTGCCGATACCGAACGCAATCTTCTTCTCGTACGCGGTCCCGTTCCGGGGCCCAAGAATGCCCTGGTCGTCGTTCGCGTAAGCGTGAAGACCAAGAAGGGTGTGCAGGCGTAAACGATGCCGAATATTATCGACGCACAGGGTAAAGTTGTTCGCGACGTGCAGACGCCCGCGATCTTCGAAGCCGATTACAGCCAAAAGGCGCACACGATTTTCCGCGCGGTCTACCGCGAGCTCGCGAACCCGCGCGCCGGCACCGCCTCCACCAAGAAGCGCGACGAAGTCGCCGGTGGTGGCCGCAAGCCGTGGAAGCAGAAGGGCACCGGTCGCGCCCGCCAAGGTTCGAACCGTTCGCCGCAGTGGCGTCACGGCGGCGTGGTTTTCGGGCCGCAGCCGCGTTCCTACGTTTCCGATCTCAACAAAAAAGAGCGGCGTTTAGCGTTTGTAGCCGCGCTTTCGGATCGCTTCAAGAACGGTGCGATCACGGTGCTGGACGCGAGCGACTTCAATCTCACGAAGACGGCGGAATTCGCCAAACTGATCTTCGGGGGCACGAAAGAAGCGAAGGTCGGGCCGAGCACGCTGGTCGTCGTCGGATACGACGAGCAGGCCGGCGATGCGATCGCTCGCGTAGCCGGGAACCTCAAAAAGGTCGCGGTAACGCACAGCGGCGCGCTCGATGTGAAAGACGTGCTTCGCTACGAGCGGATCATCTTCACGACCGCCGCGTACGACGTGCTCACCACCGCCTACGCCGCCAACGGGGAGGCCAAGTAATGGACGCGCGCGACGTCATCATCTCACCGCGGATCACCGAAAAGTCCATGGCCAATGCGCTCGGCCAGCAGTACACCTTCGTCGTGCATCCCGCGGCGACCAAGACGCAAATCCGCCATGCGATCGAAGAGATCTTCAGCGTGAACGTGCTCAAGATCAACACCGTGAACGTGCGCGGTAAAGCCCGCAGCTCGGCGCGTAAAGGCGTTCGCTCCAGCGGTAAAGCGAGCGACTTCAAGAAGGCGACCGTCACCCTCAAGCCGGGTCAAAAAATTGAACTCGGCGGCGTCAACTACTTCGAGCAATAAAACATGCCAGTTAAGAAATATCGTCCAACCAGCCCCGGCCGTCGCTTCATCACGACGATGGATTTCTCCGAGCTTTCGAAAGTGGCGCCGGAGCGTTCGCTCATCGAAGTCAGCAAGAAGCATTCGGGCCGCAACAACAACGGGCACATCACCGTTCGTCATAAGGGCGGCGGCACGCGCACGCAATACCGCATCATCGATTTCAAACGCGGTAAGGACGGCATCCCGGCCAAAGTCGCGACGGTCGAATACGATCCGAATCGCTCGGCACGTATTGCGCTGGTGCACTACAAGGACGGCGAGAAGCGCTATATCTTGGCGCCGCTCGGCCTGAAGGTCGGCGACGTGATCGAATCCGGCCCGGCGGCGGATATCAAAGTCGGCAACTCGTTGCCGATCAAGAACATTCCGGTCGGTACGGTGATCCACAATATCGAGCTGCGTCCGGGTCAAGGCGGCAAGCTCGTTCGCTCGGCCGGCGTTTCGGCGCAGTTGATGGCGAAAGAAACCGAGTACTCGCAGGTGCGCATGCCCTCCGGCGAAGTGCGCAAGATCCACGTGAATTGCCGCGCCACCATCGGTCAGCTCGGAAACATCGAGCATGAGAACCAGGTCATCGGCAAAGCCGGTCGCTCGCGCCATCTCGGCAAGCGTCCGTCGGTTCGCGGTATCGCAATGAACCCGGTCGACCATCCGCACGGCGGTGGTGAAGCGCGCTCGACATCGGGCCGCCCGCCGACCACGCCATGGGGCCAGATGACGATGGGTAAGAAGACGCGCCGCAACAAGCGCACTACCAAGATGATCGTTCGTAAGCGGAGTGCCAAGTAATGGGACGTAGCCTCAAAAAAGGTCCGTTCGTCGCGGACCACCTTCTCGCGAAGGTTGAAAAGCTCAACGAGACGCGTGAAAAACGCGTCATCAAAACCTGGAGCCGCGCTTCGACGATCGTTCCGACGATGGTCGGGCATACGATCGGCGTCCACAACGGCAAGGCGCACGTTCCGGTGTACGTTACCGAAAACATGGTCGGGCACAAGCTCGGCGAGTTCGCCCCGACCCGCAATTTCCGCGGTCATGGCGGCGATAAGGCTGGTGTGAAGTAATGTCCGATCAAGTGCAGCGCACCGAAGCGGTCGCGCATCTTCGCTTCGTGCGAGTGGGCCCGCGCAAACTGCGTCGCGTCGCCGACGCGATCCGCGGCTTGAACGTGCGCGAGGCGCTCGTTCTGCTCAAGTTCGCCGGCGTATATGCGTCCGAACCGCTCGAGAAGCTCGTGCGTAGTGCGGTCGCCAATGCCGGTAATAACCACGATATGAACACCGACGAACTGTACATCGCGCGGATCACCGTCGATGGCGGTCCGGGCGGGCGGTTCACCAAACGCCTGGATCCGCGTGCTCAAGGGCGCGCGTACTTCAAGCGCAAGCGCATGTCGCACGTTACGGTGGTCGTGAGCGAACAGGCTCCCACCAAGACGCGCAAGCAGCGCCCGGGCGCATCGGTAACGGTCGCGCGCGTCACGCGTCGCGCGCCGGCAGCCGCGCGCACCACTACTGCCGGCTCTGTCGATAAGGCGTAAGGGTTAAGTAGGAAGCATTATGGGTCAGAAAATTCATCCCGTCGGCCTGCGTCTAGGCATCACGCGTACGTGGGATAGCCGCTGGTTCGAGAAAAAACATTACATCGATTGGTTGCACGAAGACGTCGCCATCCGGAAGTATTTCGGTAAGTGGATGCGTTCGGCTGCGATCAGCAAGATCGAGATCGAGCGGCGTGCCAATCAGGCGCGCGTGATCGTCAACACCGCCAAGCCCGGTATCATCATCGGCAAGCGCGGCGTCGGCATCGAAGACATCCGCAAGAGCCTCGAAAAGCTGACCGGCAAGAACATCCAGGTCAACGTCATGGAGATCAAGCATCCCGAACTCGATGCGCGCCTAGTCGGCCAGAATATCGTCGATCAGCTCGAGAAGCGCATCGCGTTTCGGCGAGCGATGAAGCAGGCGATCATGCGCACGATGAAGGCCGGCGCCCGTGGCGTCAAGGTGCAAGTCTCCGGCCGTCTCGGCGGCGCGGAAATCGCTCGCACCGAGCGCAATGCCGACGGCAAGGTGCCGCTGCATACGTTGCGCGCCGACATCGACTACGCACACGTCGAGGCGTTCACCACCTTCGGGCGCATCGGCGTCAAGGTGTGGATCTATCGCGGCGAAGTGCTGCCGGACCAGCCGCGCAACGAAGCGCGTCCGGACCGCGCCGGCGGCGAGCGCCCCGGATTCCGCGATCGTCGCGACCGCGGCGGCCGTGGCCGTGGCCCGCGTCCGGCTGGAGCCGGGCCTGTGGCCGGCGGACCCGCGGTAGCAACGGCACCGCGTCCGGCCGTTTCGACGGACGACACGGTGGCGCCGGAGGCTCCCGTTCACGAGCCGGTTGCACCCGTAACCCAACACGTCGCTCCTGCGGCCGAACCCACCGCGACGGTGGCCGAACACGTTGCTCCGGTGGCCGAGCACGTCGCTCCGGCGATCGAACACGTGGCGCCGGCTCCCGACGCTCCGCAATCCGAAGGGAGTGCGCAATAAATGTTGACCCCTAAACGCGTCAAGTGGCGCAAGCAGCAGCGCGGTCGTATGACCGGGCGCGCGCTTCGCGGCAGCACGCTTTCGTTTGGCGAGTACGGCCTGCAGGCGCTCGAGCCGTGTTGGATGACCAACCGGCAGATCGAGGCGGCCCGTATCGCCCTGACCCGTCACATCAAACGTGGCGGCAAAGTCTGGATCAAAGTGTTCCCGGATAAACCGGTCACGAAGAAGCCCGCCGAAGTGCGCATGGGCGCCGGTAAGGGAAACCCGGAGTTCTGGGTTGCCGTCGTGCGTCCGGGACGCGTGCTGTTCGAACTTTCGGGCGTCACACCGGACGTTGCCAAGGAAGCCTTGCGGTTGGCCGCTTCCAAGCTGCCGATCGATACGAAGATCGTCTCGCGTGAGGAGGCGCAAGCATGAAGAAGAACGAGCTTGCGGAGCTGCGCGACCTGAGCGTCGCCGAACTGCAACAAAAGGCCCGCGAAGCCAAGTCGGAGTTGTTCAACCTGCGCTTTGCGTTGCGCACCGGGCACCTCACGGATTTCAGTAAAATTCGCGAGATGCGCCGTACCTACGCACAGATACAGACCGCAATTTCCGAGAAGCGGATCGCCGAGGAGCAGCATGGAGCAGCATAACGAAGTGCGCGTCGAGAGCCGGCGCGTCAAACAAGGGCGCGTCGCGTCGAATAAAATGGACAAGACGATCGTGGTCGTCTCCGAAACGCGCGTTCCCCACGCTACGTACGGCAAGATCGTCCGCAAGTCGGCGCGTTTCAAGGCGCACGACGAAAATAACGAAGCCAACATTGGCGATTTGGTCCGGATCATGGAATGCAGACCGCTCTCGCGCGATAAGCGCTGGCGTCTGGTCGAAATCGTCGAGCGAGCGAAGTAAGAAGCAATGATTCAACAAGAAACGCGACTCAAGGTCGCAGATAATTCAGGCGCCCGCGAGCTGCTCGTCATTCACGTGAGCGGCGGAAGCCGTCACGTCTACGCGCACGTCGGCGACGTGGTGGTCGGCACCGTTAAAAGTGCGATCCCCGGAGCTGCCGTGAAGAAGGGCCAAGTCGTGAAGGCGGTTATCGTGCGCACCTCGGCGCCGATTCGCCGCGCCGACGGCTCGGTCGTCCGCTGCGACGACAACGCTTGCGTCATCATCAAGGGCGACAAGGACAACCTGGACCCGCGCGGGACGCGCGTGTTCGGCCCGGTCATGCGCGAACTGCGCGATCGCGGCTTCCTCAAGATCGCCTCGCTCGCGCCGGAGGTGCTCTAAATGTCCGATAAATTGCATCTCGTCAAAGGCGACACCGTGATGATTCGTCGCGGACGCGAGAAGGGTAAGCGCGGCGTTATCAAGGCCATCTTCCCGGCAGCCGGCAAGGCGACCGTCGAAGGCATGAATATCGTCAAGCGTCACACCAAGCAGGGCCAGCAGGGCGGAAACATGGGCAACGCTCAGACCGGCGGCATTATCGAGAAGGAAGCGGCGCTTCCACTCGGCGTGCTGCAGTACGTCTGCGAAAAGTGCAATCTGCCGACGCGCCTGCGTCGCGGACGCACGGCCGACGGCGTCTCGCATCGCATCTGCGCGAAATGCGGCGAGCCCGCACGCGACTCGGCGAAGGGAGCATAACCATGGCATTACGTCTGAAAGAAAAGTACGAAGGAACCGTTCGCAAGCAGTTGCAGGAGACGTTCTCGTACGCCAATCCCCACCAGATCCCAAAATTGGAGAAGGTGGTGATCAACATGAGCGTCGGCGAAGCGATCGTCAATCCGAAGGCGCTCGATAGCGCGCTGGCGGAGCTCGTTGCGATCAGCGGCCAAAAGCCGGTCGTCGCGAAGGCGAAGAAGTCGATTGCGGCGTTCAAGCTTCGCGAAGGCATGAACATCGGCGCCAAGGTTACGCTGCGCGGCGAGCGGATGTACGTTTTCCTCGATAAGCTCTTCAATATCGTGTTGCCGCGCATCCGCGATTTCCGCGGCTTGCCGGCGAAGTCGTTCGACGGGCGCGGCAATTACAACCTCGGCCTCAAAGAGCAGTTGGTCTTCCCGGAGATCAATTTCGATAAGGTCGATAAAGCCCGCGGTATGGACATCACGATCGTGACGACCGCGAAGTCCGACGAAGAAGCGGCGGAGTTTTTGTCAGCGATGGGGCTACCGCTCCAAAAGGGCTCGTCGTCGAGCTCGGGATTGAGAGGAAGATAAGCAATGGCTAAGACGAGTATGATCGTCAAGGCGAATCGTTCGCCGAAGTTTTCGGTGCGTGCACACCACCGTTGCAAGCTGTGTGGCCGCCCGCGCGGCTACCTGCGCAAGTTCGCCATGTGCCGCATTTGTTTCCGCGAGAACGCACACCGCGGTGTGGTTCCCGGCGTGACGAAGGCTTCGTGGTAAGGAGTTAACATGGCAGCCATTACCGATCCCATCGCCGATCTTCTCACCCGCATTCGCAACGCGAATACGGCCAACCATAAGTTGGTCGATATTCCGGCGTCGCGAGTGAAACAGGCGATCGCCCAGATTCTCAAAGACGAAGGCTTTATCGAAGAGTTCGAACGCGTGAACGAAGGCCCTCAAGGCACGATCCGCATCCAGCTCAAGTACGGTCCCGAAAAAGAGAAAGTCATCACCGGCCTGCGACGCATCTCGCGCCCGGGCTTGCGCGTGTACACGGCCAAGACCGAGATCCCGCGCGTGCTCGGCGGGTTGGGCTTGGTGATCATCTCGACGTCTCAGGGCATCATGTCCGGCAAACGAGCGAAAAAGCTCGGCGTCGGTGGCGAAGTCCTGGCGTACGTCTGGTAAGCCGGCCGTGATTCGTAGTAAAGAGGAAGTTAAGTAATGTCGCGTATTGGAAAGTTACCGGTCGCGGTGCCGAGCGGCGTCAACGTCACCCTCAACGAGGGCGAAGTTCACGTCAAGGGCCCCAAAGGCGAACTGAGCCAGCATATTCTCGCACAGGTCGTCGAAGTGAAGCTCGAAGACGGCAAGGTGCTGATCGAACGCAAGGGCGATGCGAAGCCGCATCGTTCGGCGCACGGTTTGACCCGCACGTTGATCGCGAACATGGTCGAAGGCGTAAGCAAAGGCTTCCGCAAGAGCCTGGAGATTCAAGGCGTCGGCTACCGTGCCGCCAAGGCGGGCGAGAAGCTGAACCTGACCCTAGGCTATTCGCATCCGGTCGTGTTCGAAGCGCCCAACGGCATCACGCTCTCGGTTGAGGGCACCAACAAGATTCACGTCGACGGCATCGACAAGCAGCAGGTCGGACAGATCGCTGCAAAGATTCGCGGATTGCGTCCCCCCGAGCCGTATAAAGGCAAGGGCATTCGCTATGAAGGCGAGACGATCCGTAAGAAACTCGGTAAGGCCGGGAAGGCAGGGAAGAAGTAATGGCGCGTATCTCTAAGGACGACGCGCGCCGCGCGCGTCACGTCCGTCTGCGCAAACGCCTAGCGGGCTCGGGCGAGTGCCCGCGCTTGATGGTGCGCCGCACGCTCCATCACATCTACGCGACGTTGGTCGACGACGCGAAGGGGCACACGCTGGCGGCGGTTTCGACGCGCGATAAGTCGGTCGCCGACGCGCTCGATTCCAACACCAATATCGGCGCGGCCAAAGCTGTGGGCGCGGCGATCGCGGCCAAGGCGAAGGCCGTCGGCATTACCGACGTCGTGTTCGATCGCGGCGGATACAAATATCACGGACGCGTCCAGGCATTGGCCGACGCAGCGCGCGAAGCGGGGCTGAACTTCTGATGAATTATCGTGGTGGTCGCGATCGCGACAATAGTGGCTTCGAAGAGACCGTCGTCCGCGTCAATCGCGTGGCGAAGGTCGTCAAGGGCGGTAAGCGTTTCAGCTTCTCCGCGCTGGTCGTCGTCGGCGATCGCAAGGGTAAGGTCGGCTTCGCCATCGGCAAGGCCGGGGAAGTCCCCGAAGCGATCCGCAAAGCGGTCGAAGCGGCAAAGAAGAACCTCGTGACGGTGCCGATGGTGGAGAAGACCATCCCGCACGAAGTTCGGCTGACGGTCGGCGCGGCGAGCGTCTTGCTCAAGCCGGCCGCTCCCGGTACGGGCGTTATCGCCGGTGGATCGATGCGCGCCGTCCTCGAACTGGCGGGCGTACACGACATTCTCACCAAGTCGCTTGGCAGCAACAACCCCATCAACGTCGTCATGGCGACGGTGGAAGCGTTGCGCTCGCTCAAGACGGCGGAACACGTCGCTTCGCTGCGCGGAAAAACCGTCAAGGAAATTTTCGCAGCGTAGCTTCAAACTCTCTAGTTCTCCAGTTAAGGAACGATGATCGTGGCAGAGTCTAAAAAGAGCACCGGTAGCGCAAAGTCCAGCGCGAAGCCCGCTGCAAAGAAATCGACAGTCAGCGCCGGAGCGATCGCGACCGCGAGCGGTCCGGTGATGAAGCTCGGCGCGCTCAAGCCCGCCAAAGGCAGTTGGACGAAGCGTCAGCGCATCGGCCGCGGCCACGGCTCGGGCATGGTGAAGACGGGCGGCGAGGGCGGCAAAGGGCAGACCGTTCGCTCGGGCGGCGGCAAGGGCCCGGCCTTCGAAGGCGGCCAGACCCCGTGGGCGCGTCGTCTTCCCCACAAGCGCGGCTACTCGCAAAAGGCTCGCGATATCGGCCATTTCCGCTCGCGTCTTGCGGTCGTCAACCTGCATCAGCTGGCCGGCTGGGACGTCTCGATCGTCGTTTCCCCGGAGACCCTCAAGCTGGCGGGCATTTTGAGCGCGCTGCTGGACGGGGTGAAAATTCTGGGCGGAGCCAAATCCGGCAAGTCGCTGCCGAGCGGTTTGCGTTTTACCGACGTCCTCTTTTCTTCGAGCGCGCTCGAAGCGCTTAAAGCTGCCGGCGCGCAGATCGAAGGCCAGTAACTCGTGCTGACTAACCTGCGCGCGGCCTTGCTCGTGCCGGAGATTCGTAAGCGCGTCGGCTACGTGTTCTTCGCGTTCGCGTGGTTCGTCTTCATGATCCACGTGCAGCTGCCCAACGTCAACGAAGCGGCGTGGCAACAGGTGTTGGCCAACGGCGCGTTCTTTAATTTGCTCGGCTTCCTCTCGGGCGGTGCGCTGCAAAAGCTCTCGATCATCGCGATGGGCATCACGCCGTACATCAACGCCTCGATCATCATGCAGTTGATGACCGTGGTGCTGCCGCAGCTCGAAGACATGGCCAAGAAAGGCGGCGAGGAAGGCCGCAAGAAGATCAGCCAGTACACGCGTTGGCTCACGATCGTCTTGGCGACGATGCAGGGCACCTTCATGGCCATCGCCATGCGGAACTACGGCGTGTTCTACGATCACAGCACGATGTATCTGCTGTTCGCGATCATCGCGATGGTCGCCGGGACGATGTTCCTGATGTGGCTCGGCGAGCAGATCACCGATAAGGGGATCGGCAACGGCATCTCGCTGATCATCTTCATCGGCATCGTGTTGCGCTTCCCGACGTATATCACGCAGACGCTCTCGCAGACGTCCAGCGGCGGCGAGTCGATCTTGAATCTGGTGATCTACGCGGTCGTCGCGGTCGTGATCATCATCTCGATCGTCTTCCTATATCAGGGGCAGCGGCGCGTTCCGATCCAGCAAGCGCGCCGGGTCGTCGGACGTAAGATGTTCGCAGGGCGTTCGACCTACATTCCGCTGCGCCTGAACAATGCCGGCGTCATCTCGATCATCTTCGCGATCTCGATTCTGCTGCTGCCGCAACAGGCGCTTTCGTGGTTCACCCACGGGCAGACGACCGGCGCGATGGCCAACGTCTCCAATTGGTTGAACTTGTACTTTAGCCCGAACGGGCTGCTCTACAACATCGTGTACTTCTTGCTGGTCGTAATCTTCACGTTCTTCTATAGTTCGATCGTGCTCAACACCAGCGACATTGCGGATAACCTCAAGAAGACCGGCGCGTTCGTTCCCGGCATCCGTCCGGGCCAGCCGACGGTGCAGTATTTCAACAAGATCCTGTACCGGCTCACCACCGCCTCCGCGATTTATCTCGGTATCATCGCCGTCTTGCCGGGCGCGATGCAGCGCGGGCTCTCGGTGACGACCTTCTATCTCGGGTCGACTTCGCTGCTGATCGTCGTGGGCGTCGCGCTCGATACGATCAACCAGATCGAGGCGCGGTTAGCGATGCGCGATTATCGAGGTTTCATCAAGAAGTAATGCCCGGCGATATCGTTCTCTTAGGGGCACCCGGCGCCGGCAAAGGCACGCAAGCGCAGATTTTGCGGCAGCGTTTCGGGTATCGTCAGGTATCCACCGGCGATCTGCTTCGCGAGCACCGTGCCAACGGTACCGAGTTGGGCAAGGCCGCCGAGAGCTTCATGCAACGCGGCGACCTGGTCCCCGATAGCCTCATCATCAAGATGGTCGAGGGCGAGCTGCAAGGCCCCGGAGCGGTACTCTTCGATGGTTTCCCTCGCACGGTGCCGCAGGCGCAGGCATTGGACGCGCTGCTGGCCGGCCGCGGCCGCGGGCTTCCACGCGCGGTGTACTTCGCGATCGAACGGGCGGCGCTCGAAGCGCGGCTCCTCGGGCGCTGGACGAATCCACGCACCGGCCGCGTCTATCACGAAACGTTCAATCCGCCGCGCGTCGCCGGGATCGACGACGAAGACGGCGGCCCGCTGGTGCAGCGCGAGGACGACAAGCCCGAAACGATTGCCAAGCGTTTGGATGTGTTCGAAGCGCAGACGATGCCGCTGGTAGCGTATTACACGGAGCATGGCGACCGGCTGGTGACCGTCGATGCGACGGGTTCGGTCGAGGACGTCGCGCACCAACTGATCCGCGCGATCGGCGTGGAGCACGCGCACTAACGATGGTTACGCTCAGATCCGCACGCGAAATCGAAGCGATGCGCCGCAGCGGAAGGGTTACCGCCAAGGTCCTGACCGACATCATGCATGCCGTGCGCCCGGGCGTTTCCACCCGCGACCTGGATCGGATCGCCGAAGAGGGCATCCGGGGCTTGGGCGGCGTCCCGACGTTCATGGGCTACCACGGATACCCGGCCTCGATCTGCGCCTCGGTCAACGCCGAGGTGGTTCACGGCATTCCGGGCGATTACGTGCTGCAAGAGGGCGATCTGCTCTCGATCGATATCGGCACCACGCTGGAAGGCTACGTCAGCGACACCGCGGTCACCGTGCCGGTGGGAGCGATTTCACCGGAGGCCCAGCGGCTGCTCGACGTAACCCAGGAAAGCCTGATGCTCGGCATCGCGGCGATGCAGGCGGGCAACCACCTGGGCGATATCGGCGCGGCCGTACAGGCGCACGCCGAGAAACACGGGTATGGGGTGGTGCGGGAGCTGGTCGGCCATGGGGTCGGCACGGCAATGCACGAAGAGCCCCAAGTGCCGAACTACGGCCGGCGCGGGACGGGCATAGAGCTGCGGCCCGGGCTGGTCCTGGCAGTCGAACCGATGATCACCCAGGGCGATTATCGGGTCAAAATCCTCAAAGATGGCTGGACAGTTGTCACCGCAGATGGTAAACTCGCAGCGCACTTCGAGCATACGATCGCGGTTACCCAGGACGGTCCGAAGATCCTGACGCTGCGCCAATTCGGCGAGCACCCGGATGCTGAAAAGTACCGTCCCTCGGAAGAAGCGATCGTTTAATTGTGCCCTTTCAAAAGTAAGTTGGGAAAATCATGAAAGTACGTCCGTCGGTCAAGAAAATTTGTGAAAAATGCAAGGTCATTCGCCGCCACGGTAAGGTGCGCGTGATCTGCGACGTCAACGCCA
>VFSW01006940.1_pt1 | contig 16554 bp, 11 predicted proteins | sample 5358111 | NCBI WGS metagenome assembly VFSW01 (sample SAMN11554181, study PRJNA540505) | mine drainage metagenome | isolation source: sediment from site ElyBrook_90M | place: USA: Ely Copper Mine, Vershire, VT | collected 2017 | reverse complement strand
TCGTGAGGCGGCACGCTTTCATCGTATCACCAGGGCGCCCTCCGGCCTACGCGCCGCGTCCAGTCGGGACGGATGAATGCGCCAGCCCCGCAAGCGTGGTTAACTGTCGTGTGCCGATGCCCACCTCGCGCCTGCCTCGCTTCGGGTTGGTGAGCACCGACTGCTGCGGCTCGAGCACCGGCATCGAGTGCATCGACGGGTTCTGCTCGCAGCCCAGCCCTCAGTGAGGCCCTCATGAAGACGTCGCGTGTGCCCAGGTTTGCCCTCCTGCTCGTGGTGTTCCTCGTCGTCGCGGCTCTCGCGGGCGCCTGCGGGAGCAGCAACAACAACGCCTTCCCGCCCGGAGGAGGCCCGGACGCGTCGACGAACGACGACGGCCCCGGCGGTCGGTCCGACGCCCCCAGCCTGCTGGGCGACGGCGCGTCGAACGACGGTCTGAGCGGCACGCTCACCATCTCGCCCGCCAACACGTCCATCGCCGTCCCGTACGGCACGCACGCGCCGACGGTGACGTTCACGGCCGCCATGGGCGGCGTGCCGGTGCCCGCGTCGTTCTCGATCGACCTCGGGCAGATCGGTCTCGTCTCCGCGGCGACCGGCGTGCTCACGCCGTCGGGCCTCATCGGCGGCGTCGCGCACGTCACCGCGACCTTCGGCGGGCAGAAGGCGTCGACGCCCATCACCGTCACCGTCACCCTCGCGGAGAACGGCGTTCCCGCGGGCTACGACGCGGGCGGTGGAACGGGCGGCAACGGCGGCGTCGGTGGCGCCGGGCCCGGCGGACCGGTGTCGCCCAGCGGGCAGACCGTGCTCACCGGCACTCCCATGACGGACACGGGCCTGATGTGGCTCTACCCCTACGACAAGACGGTGTGGCCGCAGGGCCTGCTCGCCCCGCTGCTGCAGTGGGCGCCCGGCGCGGTCGGCCACTACGACGCCGTCTACATCCACCTCTCGGAGACGGGCTTCGACTACAAGGGCTTCTTCAGCGCGAACGCCACGCCGTTCCTCAATCACCCCATCCTGAAGCAGGCCTGGGACACGCTGTCGTACACCAACCAGGGCACGCCCGTGACCGTGAGCCTCGTCTTCTCCTCGGGCGGCAAGGCCTACGGGCCCCTGACCGAGACGTGGACCATCGCGCAGGGCACGCTGACCGGCACCGTCTACTACAACTCCTACGGCACCGCGCTCGCGCTCAACTACTGCTGCACGGCGGCCAACGCGCTGTTCGGCGGAGCGACGCTCGCCATCAAGCACGGCGCGACGAGCCCCGTCCTCGTGGCCGGCGCCAGCGGCGGAACGCCCGGCAACCCCGCGGCCGACTCGACCAAGTGCCGCGTCTGCCACTCGGTCGCGGCGCAGGGCGCCACGCTGGTCACGCAGCACGGCGACAACTACGCCGCGTCGAGCGCCTACGCGCTCACCGCCGGCAACACCGAGACCCCGATGATGCCGGCGAACAGCGAGTTCGGGTTCCCGGCGATCTTCCCCGACGGCACCTACCTCTTCTCGAACGCCGGCCCGCTACCCGGCGTGGGCCCTCCCGCGACCAGCGGCCTGTTCTCCATCCCCTCGGGGGCCGCCATCGCGGCCACGAACCTGCCCGCGGGCCTGGGCGCGGCGACGCCGGTGTTCTCGCCGGACGGCAAGCACCTGGCGTTCAACTACTACAGCAGCGACCAGGCCTCGCTGGCGTCGATCGACTTCACCCCGGCCACGAAGACGTTCGCCAATCTCCAGACCCTGAACACGCCGGCCGGCGGCACGCGCGATCTGTTCCCCGCGTTCTTGCCGACCAGCGACTCGGTCATCTTCGAGCACGAGGTCGCCAACGACGGCGAGTTCGGCGCGACGCGCAACGGCTCTCGCGGCGAGCTCTGGTGGGTGGACCTCGCGACGCACCACGCGACCGCGCTGGCGAACCTCAACGGCGGGGCGTACCTGCCCACGACGTACGGCACCAACCACGCGATGGACTCCACGCTGCAGTACGAGCCCACGGTCAATCCGGTCGCGTCGGGCGGCTACGCCTGGGTCGTGTTCACCAGCCGCCGTCTGTACGGAAATGTCGCCACGCAGGACCCGTTCCTCAGCGATCCACGAAGCTACGATCCGGCCACGTCGGCCACGACAAAGAAGCTGTGGGTGGCGGCCATTGATCTGAATGCCATGCCCGGCACCGACCCCAGCCACCCCGCGTTCTACCTGCCCGGCCAGGAGCTCCTGGCGTGCAACTCGCGCGGCTACTGGGTCGTGGATCCCTGCGAGCCGAACGGCGACTCGTGCCTCACCGGCGACCAGTGCTGCAGCGGCTACTGCGGCGCGGCCGACGGCGGGGGCTTCGCGTGCGGCACGCCGCCACCGGGCTGCGTGTCGCTCAGCAACAAGTGCATGGTGAACACCGACTGCTGCGGCTCGAGCACCGGCATCGAGTGCATCGACGGGTTCTGCTCGCAGCCCAGCCCTCAGTGAGGCCCTCATGAAGACGTCGCGTGTGCCCAGGTTTGCCCTCCTGCTCGTGGTGTTCCTCGTCGTCGCGGCTCTCGCGGGCGCCTGCGGGAGCAGCAACAACAACGCCTTCCCGCCCGGAGGAGGCCCGGACGCGTCGACGAACGACGACGGCCCCGGCGGTCGGTCCGACGCCCCCAGCCTGCTGGGCGACGGCGCGTCGAACGACGGTCTGAGCGGCACGCTCACCATCTCGCCCGCCAACACGTCCATCGCCGTCCCGTACGGCACGCACGCGCCGACGGTGACGTTCACGGCCGCCATGGGCGGCGTGCCGGTGCCCGCGTCGTTCTCGATCGACCTCGGGCAGATCGGTCTCGTCTCCGCGGCGACCGGCGTGCTCACGCCGTCGGGCCTCATCGGCGGCGTCGCGCACGTCACCGCGACCTTCGGCGGGCAGAAGGCGTCGACGCCCATCACCGTCACCGTCACCCTCGCGGAGAACGGCGTTCCCGCGGGCTACGACGCGGGCGGTGGAACGGGCGGCAACGGCGGCGTCGGTGGCGCCGGGCCCGGCGGACCGGTGTCGCCCAGCGGGCAGACCGTGCTCACCGGCACTCCCATGACGGACACGGGCCTGATGTGGCTCTACCCCTACGACAAGACGGTGTGGCCGCAGGGCCTGCTCGCCCCGCTGCTGCAGTGGGCGCCCGGCGCGGTCGGCCACTACGACGCCGTCTACATCCACCTCTCGGAGACGGGCTTCGACTACAAGGGCTTCTTCAGCGCGAACGCCACGCCGTTCCTCAATCACCCCATCCTGAAGCAGGCCTGGGACACGCTGTCGTACACCAACCAGGGCACGCCCGTGACCGTGAGCCTCGTCTTCTCCTCGGGCGGCAAGGCCTACGGGCCCCTGACCGAGACGTGGACCATCGCGCAGGGCACGCTGACCGGCACCGTCTACTACAACTCCTACGGCACCAGCCTCGCGACCAACTACTGCTCGGCGGCCAACTGGAACGGAGGGGCGACGATCTGCTTCGGCGGCGCGACGCTCGGCATCAAGCGCGGCGCGACCAGCCCGGTGCTCGTCGCGGGAAGGAATTCGCAGGGTAGCGACTTCAGCGGTTGCCGCGTGTGCCACTCGGTCGCCGCGCAGGGTGCGGCGCTCGTCACCCAGCACGGCGACAACTACGCCCAGTCGAGCTCGTATGCGCTCACGAGCAACAACGCCGAGACGGTCATGGGCGGGCCCTCGGGTGTCTATGCATTTCCGGCCGTCTCGCCCGACGGCACGTATCTGTTCAACAACACCGGGCCGCTACCCGGCACCACGCCCGCCGCCACGAGCGGTCTGTATTCGATTCCTTCGGGCGCAGCCATCGCCTCCACCGGATTGCCCGCGGGCCTGGCCGCCGCGACGCCTGTGTTCTCGCCCGACGACAAGCACATCGCGTTCGGCGACCACGGCGGCGACAACATCTCGCTCGCGTCGATCGACTTCGACGCAGCTACGAAGGCCTTCTCCAACAAGCAGATCCTCGACACCCCGACCGGCGGCGACACCGACCTGTTCCCCGCGTTCCTGCCGACCAACGACTCGGTCATCTACGAGCGCGAGCTCTCCGGCAGCCCGTACGGAGCCACGTGGAGCGGGGCGCACGGCGAGCTGTGGTGGGTCGATCTCAAGACGCACACGGCCGCCGAGCTGAAGAACCTCGACGGCGAGGCGTACCTGCCGACGACGTACGGCACCAACCACGCGACCGACTGGACGCTGCAGTACGAGCCCACGGTGAACCCGGTCGCGTCGGGGGGATACGCGTGGGTCGTCTTCACGAGCCGGCGCCTGTACGGCAACGTGGCGACGCAGGATCCGTTCCTGAGCGATCCGCGCAACTACGACCAGACGCAGTCGGCCACGACGAAGAAGCTCTGGGTGGCCGCCATCGACCTCAACGCCATGCCCGGCACCGACCCGAGCCATCCGGCCTTCTATCTGCCGGGGCAGGAGCTGCTGGCGTGCAACTCGCGCGGGTACTGGGTCGTCGATCCGTGCGAGCCCAACGGCGACTCGTGCCTCACCGGCGACCAGTGCTGCAGCGGCTACTGCGGGGCCGCCGACGGCGGCGGCTTCGTCTGCGGCACGCCGCCGCCGGGCTGCGTGTCGCTCACCAACAAGTGCATGGTCAACTCCGACTGCTGCGGCTCGAGCACCGGGATCGAGTGCATCGGGGGGTACTGCTCGCAGCCGACGCCGCAGTAGGGAGGGATCGCACTCGGGCGCGCTAGTGGGCGACGAGGCGCCAGTGCGGGACGGGGCCGCGCTCGATCCGCAGGAGCATTCCCTCCTCGACCTGTTGCCACGGCTCGTCGGTGATCTTCTCGGAGGCGATGAAGATGGCGCTGCGGCGCTCCGACCACGGAGTCTCCACGATGGTGCCGTCGTGGGCACGGCGTTGCGTGCGTACGGCGTCGTGCGGACCTCGCTCCAGTAGGTGCATCGTGCGCCCGAAGCGGTGGGCGTAGAGGGTGTGACCGTCCGACAGCAGGAAGTTGAAGGCGCCGAAGCCGGGCAGCTCGCGGGCGGCGCGCGAGGCTTTGCCGATCGCCCGGTCGGTCGCGGGCGTGGCGGGCTGGTGGGAGACGCCGGCCTCGTCGAGCCGGGTGAGGAGCCATGCGAAGAGCATCTCGCTGTCGGTCTGTCCGTGGACCTCGGCGGCGCGCTCGGCCGAGGTGTGCTGGCGCAGCCAGCCGATCTCCTTGACCGTGCCGTTGTGGGCGAAGACCCAGCGGCCGCGCGCGAAGGGGTGCGTGTTGGCGAGGGACGTCTCGCCCACCGTCTTCTGCCGGATGTGCGAGACGAACACGCAGCCGCGGCTGCCGATCGCGAGGCGGTGGAAGACCTCGTCTTCGCCCGCGCAGAGGACGCCCTTGTCGATGCGCCAGCCGTCGGGCTCGTCGTAGACCGCCAGGCCCCAGCCGTCGCGGTGGTCCCGGGACAGCGCGGCGAGGGAGCGCGGGGCTTCCTTGAGGACGATCTTGAAGTCTGTGGGTTCGCTCGAGGCGATCCCGAGTAAGCGGCACATCGGGCAGCAGTAACCATAGCAACGCCGACGCGCAGAAGGCGAATCCCGGTACCATCGCCGGGACCGGTGCTTTCTGCAGCTCGCTCGCTCTTGCTTGCCGGCCTGGCCGGTCTGGCCGGCTCGTCCCTGGCGCTGTCCTGGGCCGAGGTGGCGAGGGCCCAGAGCGCGCCTCCGCCGGCCGAGCGGCTGCGTTACTACTCGCCGTACGAGCTGCAGACGATCGGGGAGGTCCTGGGCGGGAAGAACCTGGTGCAGGACCCGTCGCCGGACGGCAAGCTCGTCGAGCGCGTGGAGGTGGTCCCGCTCGACGTGTTCGAGGAGCGCGACGTCCTGCCGAGCTGGCTGAACGTCTTCCACGTGACGACCCGCGAGGGCGTCATCCGGCGCGAGGTCCTGCTGCGCCCGGGCGATCGCTACCAGCAAGCGCTGGTCGACGACACCATCCGCAACCTGCGGCGCTTGCCGGGGGTGCCGCAGCTGTCGGCGGTGCTCGTCGTGGCCGCCCGCGGGAGCGCTCCGGACCGCGTCGTGCTGGTGGTCATCACGAAGGATGTGTGGAGCCTGCGTCTGAGCTGGGACGTGGTGGCCGATCCCGGGGGGCTCGACGAGCTGGTGCTGCAACCGTCGGAGACCAACTTCCTGGGCACGCACCAGATCCTGGGGGCGACGTTCGTGCTGCAACCGCTGACGTACACGTTCGGCGCGCACTACACCGTGCCGAGCCTGGACCAGACGCGCGTGGCGGTGCAGGTGGGCGAGGACGTCATGGTCAACAAGCTCACCGGCGCCCCCGAGGGCTCGTACGGCTCGCTCGTGGCGGGCGAGCCGCTGTTCGCGGGCAACACGCCGTGGTCGTGGGACGCCAGCGTCAGCTACCAGGACGTCTTCTTGCGCCGGTACGTCAACGCGCAGCTGTACGCGTTCAGCGATCACGGCCAGAACCTGCCGTGGGAGTACCACTCGCTCCAGAGCCTGGCCACCTACGAGGTCACGCGCTCGTTCGGCTGGGAGTACAAGCACGACTTCACGCTCGGCGCTGGAGTCAGCCGCGCGGTCTACGCAGTGCCCGCGACCGCGGGCGTGTCGGCGACGACCGTCTCGGACTTCCAGAGCCAGTACGTCCCGCTGAGTGACACGCGCGTCGGGCCGAGCCTGCAGTACCACACGTACGACACGCACTTCCTGCGGGTCATCGACTTCGACACGCTCGCCCTGCAGGAGGACTATCGCCTCGGCCACGACGTCGTGCTGCGCGTGTACCCCAGCTTCCGCGGCCTGGGATCGACACGCGACGTGCTCGGGCTCTACGGCGCCGCCCAGTACACGTGGGCCGTGCGCGACGGCCTGTTCCGCGTCTCGCTGCAGTCGACCACCGAGCCCGAGGCCGACAGGAACTGGGACGTCGCCGACGCCGCCATCCAGCCGACCGCGCACCTGGCCACGCCCAGCATCGGCAACCTGGGTCGCATCGTGGTCGACGGCACGCTGCTCTACCGGTGGCGCAACTACCTCAACCAGACCGAGATCCTGGGCGGCGGCGACCGGCTGCGCGGGTTCCCGACGAACTTCTTCGTGGGGGCGAACGTGATGTCCTACAACGTCGAGGCGCGCACGCGCCCCGTCGAGATCCTCTCGATGGAGCTCGGAGGCGTGGCCTTCTACGACGTGGGCAACGCGTTCACGGGGTGGAGCAACTTCATCCCGTACCAGTCTCTCGGCGTGGGCATCCGCGCGCTGTTCCCCTGGCTCGACCGCGTCGTGTTCCAGGCCGACATCGGCTTTCCCCTCGAGCGGCCGCTCGACTCCACGCACACGCCGATCTCGCCCTACTCCTTCATCATCTCCTTCGGCCAGGCGTTCTCGACACCGACGGTCGCACCCGCGCCGGTGCTTCCCACGGGTCAGGGACCGGACTCGCCATAGGGACTACTGCGTCGGCAGCACGCAGAGGCCCGTGCCCGTCGCACACAGGAGCGGGGCGCAGCAGTCCGCCGTGGTGTGGCAGGGACCGCACGTCCCGCCGTTGCACGCCGGCGTCGCGCTCGGGCAGTCGTTGCAGGTCGTGCACCCGCCACCGGTGGGCTGGCATCCCGACGACTGCGAGACCTGCAGGACGGTGGTGTCGTAAAGGATGGAGAAGTCGCCGGAGAACTGCAGCGCCTGGGCGAGGATGGCGCCGCGCAGGACGAAGTTGCTCGCGAGCTGGACGACCGCATTCGGCGCGTAGATGTTCGCGCTGATGTTCGCGTCCGCCGACAGCGCGAAGCCGCCGCCCGCGTCATCGCCGTTTCCGCCGACGTAGATGCGGGTGAGCGCGGCGTGGGTCACGTCGCCGATCGTCACGCTGCCGGCGGGTCCCTGGATGTCGACGTTGCCCGCGATGAACAGGTCGAGCTCGGCGCCCGCCTCGAGGTCGACGGTGATGCCCTGGGTGACGGAGAGATCGCCGCCGACGAAGACCGCCACGCGACCCTGGATGTCGAGGGTGACCGCCGAGCTGCCGCGGATGCCGTCGAAGTAGTAGAGGCCGCACGGAAGCGAGATGGTCTGGGTTGGATTGTCGAGGGACGACGCGGTGAGGTGCTGTGCCGCGTCGTCGTTGGTGCCCTGGAACCCCTGGACGATCGTCGCGATGGGGATGGGGTTTCCACAGTCGCAGGGTGGGGCGACGGTGACCGCAGCCGGGTGCGCGACGCCGCCGCCCGCGTCGACGTCCGTGCTCACGGTGGCGGACGGAGGGACGTGCACGGTCCCGTCGACCTGGAGGCTGCCGGACGGATCGACGGTCACGTTGCCGTTGGCCCACACGTCGCCCATCACGAGGTAGGGTCCCGCGATCTCGACCGGGCCTGCCGACTGGATGTCGCCCGCGACGAGGCCGGGAGCCGTGCCGCCGAGCAGGACGGCGTGAGCGAGCCCCGCACCGCCGGACCAGACGGAGCCCCCGATGGTGGTGGTCGAGTTGGTCGACAGCGCCTGGTTGGCTCCCACGGAGGCGACCTCGGTGACCCCACCGTCGGGCGAGGCGAGGGAAGCCGTGGTGAGGACGCCCGAGACGGCGAACGACGAGCAGGAGCAGGCCGCGAACCTGAAGAGGTTGGCCAGATCGCCGGCGCAGAGATGGTTGGTACCGGGCAGGACGGCGCCTTGCCCCTGGCAGAAGCCCGTGGCGTCCAGCGGGGAGTCGACGGACGACGTCCCGTCGTTGCCCGAGGGACCATCGGAGCCATGTTCGCTGGTGGCGTCGATCGGGGTCCCCCCATCGGAGGCGGACCCGCCGATGGCCTGCGCGACCACCTCGCCGCAGCCGGCAGACAGAGCGAGCGCCAGGGTCGACGCCACCGCGAGTCCTGCGACGCGCCTCCTCATAGCTCCACCGCCAGCGAGAGAGACACCAGCGTCCCGGGGCTCATCACCGTGGCGACGTGGTCGGCCGCGAAGGCGACGACCGGCTGGGGTGCCGCGAAGAGCTCGTGCGCGTCGAGCACCAGGGACGCGGGGCCCGCGAGGTCGAGGCTGACGCCGAGGCCGACGCCGAACAGCGCGGCCCACGCCTCGCCCTGGCCGCTGGTGTAGGGGCCGCTCGCGTTGCCGTTGGCCACCAGGTGATAGGCGCCGGCGCCGGCCGCGACGAAGGCGCGCAGCCGATCGGCGAGGCGCGGCTCGTAGGCCAGCTCGACGAGCGCGAGTTCCTGACGGACCTCGGCGCTGCCCTCGCTCCCGCTGGCACGCGCACCGAAGGCAGGACCCGCCGCGAGCAGACCGAGGGACCACGCCACCGAGGGCCTCCACGCGACGCGCAGCTCGGGTGCGACGGCCATCCCCACCGCAGGCCCGCCGAAGGTGCCCGCGGCCCCGAGCGAGAGCCGCAACGGCGCCAGCGTTTTCACCGGCTCCTGCAGCGCCTCTCGCGTCCATCGTGCGACGTCGGGAGGCGGCGGTGGGGACGGGGTGAACGTGGGAGCCTCGGCCGGAGCCGGCAGCACGAGCGCCTCGACGAGGCTCGCGCGCATCAGCTCGACGATCCGCAGCGCGAGCGACCGGTCGGCCGCGTCGCCCTCGCCGTGCGCCTCCATGCGCCGCACGACCGTCTTGTGGGTGACGTGATCGGCGACCCAGACGTCGGTGGACGCCCCGGCGGCCGCTCGCTGGAGCAGGACGGTCGCGAAGGCTCCTGCGTCCCCGGGTTGTTCCACGAGCTTGCGGGCCTCGGCGTCGCCGTCGGCCACTTGCTCGTCGACCTGGAACCCTGCGGCGCGCAGCTCCGCCGTCAGACGTACCTCGGCCCGCTCCACGACTGCGTCGGCGCTGCGCTCGCGCACGACCAGCACGCGCGAAGGCCCCGCGACGACCACGGCCGCCCACGCCAGGGAAGCCAGCGTCGCGCTCGTCGCGACGCCGACGCGCGGCCTCATGGTGCGAGATCGCGCGCCGCGGCGGCGTACGGCCCGCCGGGGAAGCGCGCCAGGTAGCGCTCGGCCAGCGGGCGTGCCGAGTCGCGTCCTTGCGCCTTCGAAACGAGCACCATCTTGCGTCCGAGCGCGTCTCCTGCGAACGCGCCGCCGGGCGCCTCCGCCAGGTACCGATCGTACCAGCGCAGCGCGTCGGCCAGCGAGTGATCCTGCTCCTCGGCCACACGGCCGAGCAGGAACGCTGCCGTGCGAGCGTCGCTGCTCGAGGGGAAGCGGGAACGGACGGCCGCGTAGGCACGACGCGCGACGTCGGACGAGCCCGTGTAGCGCCCGGCGTCGCCCAGCGCGCGCAGGTCGGACAGGGGCCTCGCGGCGAGCGCATGACCCACGCCCTCGGCCTGGGCCTCGCGCACGACGCGCGCGTAGTCGCCCGCGGAAACGAGCTTCGGCCAGGTCGGCGCCGTGGCCGTGACCGAGGAAGGGGAGGGCACGTCGACGGGCGGGGCCGGAACCGTGGGGACGACGCTCGGCGTGGGCACGACACCGGCGGCGGGACCGTCGGACTCGGAGGCGGAGTCGATCTGCACCGTCGCCTCGTGCAAGTGCGCCGCGATGTGCTGCCCGCCCGACAGCGCGACCGACTCGCTGATCCCCGGTCCGGTCACCGCGATACGACCCGAGCGCATCCACACGTCGAGCGTCCCCGCGTCGGCGGCCCAGGCCAGCGTGAACTCCGTGCCGGTGACGCGCACCGCGAATGGCCCGGCATCCACGGTCCACTGCGTCCCCTCGCGGTGCTGCACGTGCACGCGCGCCTTGCCCTGCTCGAGCACGACCTCGGCGCCGACGCGCGTGGTCCCCGCGACGCGCCCGCGCGAGCCCGGGGTCAGCGTCACGTCGCTGCCGTCGTCGAAGACCAGACGGGCGCTGGGCGCGTCGGGCGCAATGCTCACGTAGCCCTGCTCGCCGACCTGCCCGTTCTCGACGTGCCACGCGACGGCGGCGGGCGAGCGGCGGTGCACCACGAACAGGGCCACCGCGGCCGCGGCTGCCGCGACCACGAACGCGATCGCCACGGGCCGCGCCGGCGACGGGCGCCGCATCCGCTCGACCGAGGCGATGAGGCGCGCGCGCCCCTCGAGGCTCTGCTGCAGCGACTCGGGCGGAGTCGCCTGCCTCATGAGCGCACCCACGCGCTCGAGGCGCTCGGCCGCGCCGGTCCGGTGGTCACTCATCGTCGGCCCCCTCGGTCCATTCGCTGAGCAGATCGTCCTTCTCCGCGCAGGCCTGCACGTGGGCTTCGGCACGCTGGAGCATCCGCTTCACGGTGGCGAGCGACACGCCGAGGAGCTGCGCGGTCTCGGTCAGCTCGTGACCTTCCGCGTGGCGGAGCACGAAGGCCAGGCGCTCGCGGTCGGGCAGGCGATCGAGGATGGCGTAGAGGCGCTGCACGGCCTCGCGCGTGCGGGGGTCGCCGTCGGTGGTGGGGACCTCGGGGACGACACCATCGTCCGACAAGCGGAGCCACCGTCGCACGCGCCGCTTGCGCAGCGCCGTGTGCGCCGTGCGCAAGGCGATGCCGACCAGGAACGGACGCAGCGACGAGGGATCGCGCAGGGTGCCGACGTTGCGAAAGAATCCGATGAAGACGTCCTGCAGGAGGTCTTCGACGTCGTGCCCTGGGCCGACGGAGCGAAAGAGGACGCCCCGCACGAGCGACGAGTACCGGTTCCAGACCAGGGTGGCGGCGCGTGGGTCCTTGTCCCGTGCCATGCGGGCCAGGTCGGCGTCCCCCGGGCCGTCCGACGGAGTGGGGGCCGACGGGGGCCTCCCCGCGATCCGGAGCAACCGGACGGACGGGGACGATCGGGTCGTCGGACGGGTCACGACAGGATGGTAGCCGCCCGGGCTTCCCGCGGCTCACGTGGGTCTCCTTTCCTTCCACCCGCTGACAGCTACGCACATGCTGGGACCGCCTGCATGCAGCCGTCTCCGGCTCTTCTATACTTGGCAGTCTGCCCCATGCCCGAGCCCCTGGTGACGATCGCCATCGCCTGCCGCGACGAAGCCACACGCATCGAGGCCCTCGTCCGCGCGGCCCAGGCGCAGGAATGGCCGCGTGACCGGCTGCAGATCGTCGTGGCCGACGGGATGAGCATGGACGCGACGCGCGAGGTGCTGGCCAGGCTGGCCGAGGAGGACACCCGCATCGAGCTCGTCGAGAACCCCGACCGCGGGCGGGCGGCGGGCCTGAACGAGTGCCTGCGCAGGGCGCGGGGCGAGGTCGTGGTTCGCATGGACGCGGGGGCCGACTACCCGGCCGACTACGTGCAGCGCTGCGCGACCGCGCTCGACCGGACCGGGGCGGACACGGTCGACGGGTGCGCCCGGCCCAGGGGGCGCTCCTTCCTGGAGCGCTGCGTCGCCGCGGCCCTGCGCAGCCCCCTCGGTGTGGGTCGAGGCGCGGAGGGACCCGACGAGGGCTGGGCCGACGGCGTGAGACCCGCGGTGTTCCGCCGCGAGATCTTCGAGCGAGCGGGCCTCTTCGACGCGAGATCCACGGCCGACGAGGACGCCGAGCTGCGCAGGCGCATCAGCGCGACCGGGGGGCGCATCGAGCGCGCGGCGGAGCTCGATGCCGAGTTCTCGCCTCGTGACTCCTTGCCTGCCCTCGCCCGCCGCTCGTTCGGCTACGGGAAGGGACGCGCACGGACGCTCCTCAAGCACGGACGCTTCTCCTCGTGGGGGCCGACGCTCCCGCTGCTCTGGCTGATCGGCGAGGTGGCGCTCGCGGCGGCTGCGCCCCGTCGCGCGTTCCTCTGGTCGCTGGCAGCCTACGCGCTGGCCACGGGCGCCGAGGCGATCCGCGTCAGCCGCCGGGACGGCGCCCTGTCCGTGCCGGTGGTGTGGGCGCTGTTCCCCGTGCTGCACGTGGCCCACGGCGCCGGCTTCGCGAGCGGTCTCGCGCGCTACGTCCTGAAGCCGGACTGGCAGACCGAGGACCGGCTCGAGCCCCTGGAAGGCGAGGCTCAGGCCGCGCGCGCCGCCACGGCCTGACGCGAACGGCGCGCCGTCACGATGACCGGCAATCCGCCGGCCGGCGTGATCGTCACCGCGCGCCGCTTGGCCTTCACGTTCGGATCGACCAGGCGCATGTCGATGCGTGGCAGGATCGTCGCCAGCACCATCTTCATCTCGTAGACGGCGAAGGCCGCGCCCACGCACTTGCGGAGCCCGCCCCCGAACGGCAGCCACTCCCACGGCGCCGGCTTGAACGTGAGGAACCGATCGGGGTTGAAGCGCGTGGGCTCGGGGTAGAGCGAGGGGCGACGGTGCGTCAGGTAGATCGAGGCCGCGACGATCCCGTTCCTGGGGATCTCGAGGGCGCCGACCTTCTGCGGAGACTGGAACACGCGCCCGACCATCGGGACCACGGGTTGGAGACGGAGCGCCTCCTTGACCGTGGCGTCGAGGAGCTCGAGCTTCGCGATGCGGGCGGGATCGTCGCCCGCCGTGGCGATCTCTTCGCGCAGCCTGGCCACGAGCGTCGGATCGCACAACAGCCACCTCAGTGCCCACGCCAGCGCGGTCGCGGTGGTCTCGTGGCCCGCGACCAGCAGCGTCACGAGCTCGTCGTGCACCTCGTCCTCGCTGAGCGGCGCGCCCTTGTCGTCGCGCGCGTCGATCATCATCGCCAGCACGTCGTGGCGACCCGCCGTGCCCTTCGAGCGGCCCTGGCGGATCTCGGCGCGCAGGATCTCGCCCGCCTTCTGCGTCAGACGCAGGAAACGACCCCACGGGCTGAGCGGCCCGAGGTCGTGCTGCATGAAGGGAAACAGGAAGATCGGGTGGGCACCGATGTCGAGCACCTTGCGCAGCAGACCCGCGAGCTCGGCGAAGCGCGGCCCCTCCTCGATGCCGAAGACGGTGCGGATGATGACCTGCAGCGTGACGGCCTGCATCGGCTCGTGGACCGCGAACGGGACACCCACGGGCCAGCGGTCGATCGAGTCGTTGGTGAGGTCGAGCATCGCGCGGCCGTAGGCGTGCATCCGCTCGCCGTGGAAGGCGGGCATGATCATCTTGCGCTGGCGCAGGTGCTCGGCGCCGTCGAGCACCAGCAGGGAGTGCTCGCCGAGCAGGGGCTTGAGCACCACGTTCGCCTTGCCCGCGTGCGCGTCGTCGGGGCCCATCGCGAACAGGTCCTTGATGGAAAGCGGATCGGACACCACCACGATCCCTTTGGGCATCAGCGGCAGGCGCATGGTGAACGTGTCGCCGAACTGCGCGTGGCACTGCTCCATGAGCTTGAAGGGGTCCGTCATCCAGCGCAGGACCTGCAGAGCCGGCGGGCTGTCGGGACCAGGGGGCAAATAGGAGGCTGGCATGGCCGTCAGCGTAGGGACGGCTGGGCTCGCGGGAAAGAGTCGACCGTCAAGGGCGCGTGCGCACCCACACACACGCCCGCTTCTCGCCCAGCTCGCAAGCGCGCGTCATCGCCCTCACGCTTCGCTCCTCGTCCCGGGCATAGCCGTCGGGGCCGTCCTCGTACTCGATGCCGACGAAGGCGCACGCGCGGGCGCTGCGGGCGTCGCAGGCGCGCTGCCACTTCTCCAGCACGCGCCGGGCGTCGGCGGGAGTGGCCGGGGACTCCACGGCGCTCATCTGCTCGTGGAAGCAGCCGTAGTCGTTGCCGGCTGCGCAAGCGTCCCGGTAGAGGGCGCGGGCACGGGCGACGTCGCGCGGGATCCCCTCCCCGTTCTCGACCAGATGTCCCAGGTTCGCGCACCCCAGTGGCTCCCCGATGCGGCAAGCCCGATCGTAGAGCTCGCCCGCGCGCGTCAGATCGCGGCGCACGCCACTTCCGTACTCATAGGCGTCTCCGAGATTGTTGCAGGCGATCCGCTGGCCAAGCATGCACCCCCGGTCGTACGCCGCCGCGGACCGGGCGAGGTCGCGCGGGTACCCCTCGCGTCCACGGCTGTACGCGAGCCCCGCCTCGGCGCACAGGTCGCGCGAGCCGGTCAGGCAGTCCAGGTCCTGGTCGAGACGCTTGCGCAGCTCCGGACCATCCTTCACGGCCTGGGCGTGCCCGGCGTCGGCGAGCCAGCGGACCGCCACGCGGCAGGCGAGCACGACGCCCTCGCCACACGCCTTGTCGAGCAGGGCGACGCCGCGCGCAACGTCACGCTCGAGGCCGCGTCCGTCCAGGTACATGCGCCCCGCATAGCCGCAGCCCTCGGCGTCGCCCAGCTCGCACGACTCGGCCAGCATGCGTCCCACGCACGCCACGGCCCGGGCGTCGGTCGCCTCGCCCCATGCGGCCAGCGCGCGCGTCGTGCATTCGGCGGCCGGAGCGCCGCCGCACGGGGCGTCGCCTGCCGCCGCGCATGCACCCGGGGTCGCCGCCGACTCGATGGCCTGCACGTGCTGGGCGTCGCACCCCTCGAGCGGGCACACAGCCGGCGGTCGCGCGCCCGGCGCCACGATCACCTCCGGGGACGCGCACCCGGCAAGCGCCGCAAGGCCGAAGAGCAGGGTGTGGGTGAGCCGCACGAGCGAAGGATAGCGCCTCGTTTGGCCCGCGAAGGTCGTCTACAGTTCGTGGCGATGACGGCCGTCGACGTTGCCATCCTCGGTTACGGCCGGTTCGGCCGGGCGCTGGCGCAGCTCGTCGTGGAGGCGGGGCTGACGGTGCGGGCCCACGATCCCGTGGCGGAGATCCCGCCCGAGCAGCGGGCCAGCTCGCCGCGGGACCTGGTCCAGGGCGCGGCGTTCGTCGTGGTGGCTGTTCCGGTACCGCGCATCCACGCGACGCTCGTCGATCTGCGGCCGCACCTGACCGGGGAGCACGTCGTGCTCGACGTGGGGAGCGTGAAGGTGGGGCCCTCCGGAAGCCTGGGAGAGGTGCTCGGCTCGGCCGTCCCCTGGGTCGCGACGCATCCCCTGTTCGGACCCTTGAGCCTCGCGCTCGCCGAGCGGCCCCTGCGGGTCGTGGTGTGCCCCGCTCCGGCCGAGCTGGGGCACGGACAGGCGGCTCGGAAGGTGCGCGCGCTCTACGAGCGCATCGGGTGCGAGGTGGTGGAGCAGACCGCCGAGGGGCACGACCGGGTGATGGCGCACACCCACGCGCTCACGTTCTTCGTGGCCAAGGGGATGATCGACGCGGGCGCCGGCATGGAGGTGCCCTTCGCACCCCCGAGCTTCCAGGCGATCGCCCGCACCATCGAGACCGTGCGCTCGGACGCGGGGCACCTGTTCGCGGCGATCGCGCGCGACAACCCCTTCGCGGGGGAAGCGCGCAAGCAGCTGCTGGTGGCGCTGTCGGCCATCGATCGCGCGCTCGACGAGGGTGCGCCGCAGGCCCCGGGTCCGGACGAGGCGCCCGACTCGACCGGAGGTCGCTTCTCCATCCCCGATCTGGGCGACCGCTCGCCCGAGCTGCGCCAGACGCGCGAGCACATCGACGCCGTCGACAAGGAGATCGTGCGCCTGCTCGCCCAGCGCGCGGGGCTGTCGCAGCGGGCGGCGCGCGCCAAGGCGCTGATGGGCGCCCCGGTCCTCGACGCGGGACGCGAGGCCGAGGTCGTCGCGGCCAG
>VFSW01006939.1_pt1 | contig 16555 bp, 14 predicted proteins | sample 5358111 | NCBI WGS metagenome assembly VFSW01 (sample SAMN11554181, study PRJNA540505) | mine drainage metagenome | isolation source: sediment from site ElyBrook_90M | place: USA: Ely Copper Mine, Vershire, VT | collected 2017 | reverse complement strand
CAGGAATATGCTCAAACACATCCATCGTGATGACAGCATCGAACAGGTCACTACCGAAAGAAAGCCTCGTAAAATCTTCATGCCGTATCGTGCTATTCCCTTGCGTGACCTCAGTCCCGGATGGCAACGAGCTATCGAGATACTCGCTCCCTGTCAGGTATGGGTAACGCTGTTCAAGTCGCCTGTAAGCTGGTGTGACACGTTCTCCAATATAGATTTGGGCGGTTTCTGTAAGGTTCAATTTGTCCAGGTAAGATAACACCGCGCGCATTCTGCTATTCAAGCCGCATCCAGGACAGAGCGCGGTTTCGGTCCACAATGGACTTATAGAGCCATCATCCTGGCCGATCAAATGCCAGGTTATTCGCATGGGCTGGATGGAATGGCAGACCGCACACCAGGCATCAAGAGTGAAAGGATGACGTGATCGAAGAAGCGCATCATCGAGGTGATCTGCAATGTGATAAAAAATCGCAAAATCCGTGTTTTCAGCATTCCAGGCGGCAGCGCTATCGAAACTTCCCAGCCAGATCTGTGGTAACACGGTAGCCCCCTTGGTTGAGATCTTGTCGAGAACCAGACAATTTTAGCAAATCTTGTGGCGGTCAATATTCCAGCGAGGCTCTTACAAGACAGTCGAGCGCGCCGACCGGCTGCCGCTGCGCCTGCCTGCTTCTGGATCGCTTTATGATCACTCCCAGCCCATCCTGACTGTCAAATCTCAGCCTTGCCTCTTTGCTGAATTCAGAATACACTAAATTGTCAATTGCCTGAACACCTTACCAACGCCAGTCTATGGAAACTGCGCCACATGCCGCGCAGCGATTGAGTCAAGAGAATCAGATGCCTGCTCTATAACGGCGTTGGCTCATGGCCCACGCACATTCTATGTCTTGTACCGCGCGTCATGAGTGGCGCCAGAAGTCGCGAAGGCAGCCACCTCCCTGTCTAGAGGCAGCTACCTTCACATATGCCTATCATGTGCGTGTGGCCGGGCCACACTGAGTCGCTTACCGCCTCCGGCTGAGCAGATCCCAGTTGAAGAGCAGATTGAGAGCGACGACGACCAGACAAACGAACGCCATCGCGATCAACCCGACGGTAATCGCCACCCCTGCGGTGACATTCGGCAACAGCGTGTTGATGACACCTATCGAAATCGCGAACAGAGGGATCAGCAGCGCCAGCGATGCAATAGCCAGCCCCATCCGCTGGCCGCTGGAGGGGGTCATGTAGGCCGCCTGGGGAACTGGCGCATAGCCTCTCATCTGTGGCGGCGCTGGTTGCCAGGCGTACGGTGGCTGTGGCAAGGGCTGTTGTGGCAGCGGCTGCTGCAACAGTGGCTGTGGTAGTGGCTGCTGCTGCGCCGGGGCTGTCCCTCCCTGCCCTATGGGCGCCTGCTCATTGATGGGCGCCTGTGGTGTTGTCAACATCGCGCATCCGTTCCTTTCCTCATCGGCCACTTCCACACATACACAGTGAAAGCGCACCGGAATACTCCTCGTCCTTATCGAAGGGTATGCCACAGCGCTCACATCTTTGTCACCAGCGCGCGCGCCCTGCGCACAGCGCCATCACGCCTCCGAGCGGATGATCAACGCCGAATCGCTGCATGGACAAACGATTGCGCAGCGTATACACTTGACGGTGTCCAGATGCGCGCGAGCGTGGCTGCTGGCGCGTGGCTCACCCGATTCAGCGGAGGACTCTATGGCTGGCCTGCTCATCACTGTCAACGGCGTGCGCTACGAGACGCAGGCCCCTGCTGACACTCCCCTGCTCTATGTGCTGCGCGATGAGCTTGGCCTCAACGGGCCGCGCTTCGGCTGTGGGCTGGAGCAGTGCGGCGCCTGCAAGGTTCTGCGCGGGGCGGAGGCTGTGGCAAGCTGCCGTTTGCCTGTCGGTGAAGCCGTCGGCGCGGAGATTACCACGCTGGAGGGACTGGGAACGGCGGAGGAGCCACACCCCGTGCAGCGGGCCTTCCTCGAAGAGCAGGCGGCGCAGTGCGGCTATTGCAGCAATGGCATGCTGATCGCCGCCGCCGCGCTGATCTGGCGCACCCCACATCCGACCGACGAGCAGATTCGCGCCGCGCTCGCTGACAATCTCTGTCGCTGTGGCTCGCACCTGCGCATTCTCCGCGCTGTCAAACGCGCCGCTGCGCTCCTGTGGGAGGAGGAAGAAGTCTGATGAGCGATCAGCCGAACAGCGCACGCGCAGACACGCCCATCGGCGCGGCGGGGATGCATGCGGAGACAGCGGGACAGTCCAATTCGCCCTTCCAGCCCATGTCAACGTCGCAGCTCGACGACTGGTTGGCCATCGCGCCTGACGGCCTCGTGACCGTTTACAGCGGCAAGGTGGAGCTTGGCACAGGCGTGCGCACGGCGCTGGCCCAGATCGTCGCCGACGAACTGGATGTCTCGCTGGAGCGTGTGCGTGTGGTCATGGGCGATACCGCGCGCACCCCCAACGAGGGCTACACCGCTGGCAGCAAGACGGTTCAGACGATCTGGGGCGCGGCGCGCTATGCGGCGGCGGAGGCGCGGCAGGCGCTACTGGCGCTGGCGGCGCCACAACTGGGCACGACGCCTGCTGACCTGCACACGGCGGATGGCATGGTCATACGGCGTGATGATCCGCAGCAGCGTATCAGCTACGCCGCGCTCCTGGCTGGCGGCGGCTTCGGGCGCACGGTGACAGGTCGCGCGCCGCTCAAGCCCACCAGCGCCTACCGGCTCATCGGCTCATCCGCAGGCCGCCTCGACCTTGTTGACAAGTTCAGCGGCGCGCCCAGCTTCGTCCATGATCTGCGCCTGCCCAACATGCTGCATGCGCGCGTCGTGCGACCGCCCAGCCCCGGCGCGACCCTCCGCGCGCTCGACGACACCCCGCTAGCCGCGATTCCCGGCGCGCGGGTCGTGCGCCTGGGCAACTTCGTCGCAGTGATGGCCGAGCGCGAGGCGCAGGCAGTGCGCGCGGCGGCTCTGCTGCGCCTGACCTGGGATGAGACGCCGACCCTGCCCGACCGCGAGACGCTCTACACGGCCATGCGCCAGCAGCCAACGACCGACCGTGTAGCGCAGGAGCGTGGCGCAGTGGAGACGGCGCTGGCAGGCGCGGCGCAGGTGGTGAGCGCGCGCTACCTCCAGCCGTACCAGGCGCATGCCTCAGTGGGGCCATCCTGCGCCGTAGCAGGCTTCGATGACGAGGGGCTGAGTGTCTGGTGCAGCTCACAGGGAGTCTTCCCCTTGCGCGGCGCGCTGGCTGACCTGCTGGAGTTGCCGGTAGACAAGGTGCGCGTGATCTTCATGGAAGGGGCAGGCTGCTACGGCCACAACGGCGCCGATGATGTGGCCGCTGACGCCGCGCTGCTGGCTCGTGAAGTCAACCAGCCGGTGCGCGTACAGTGGTCGCGCGAGGATGAATTCGCCTGGGAGCCGAAGGGACCAGCGATGCTCATCGAGGCGCGCGGTGGACTGGACGCCGCTGGAAACCTCATCGCATGGGCGTATGACGTCTGGACGCCCTCGCACGCGAATCGGGCGCAGCGTGCGCTCGATCTGGTCGCGGGCCAGCTCATGCGCGGGCAGCCAGCCCCTTCGCGCGCCTTTCTGCTGGGCGGAGACCGCAATGCGCCCAACGACTATACCATCCCAAACAGCCGCGTGACGGTTCACTGGCTGGCGGGGTCGGCGCTGCGTGTCTCGTCGCTGCGCAGCCTTGGCGGCGCTGCCAACACCTTCGCCAACGAGTCGCTGATGGATGAGTTAGCGTTGGCGGCGGGCGCTGACCCCGTAGCATTCCGCCTGCGTGCGCTTGCCGATCCGCGCGCCCGCGCTGTTATCGAGGCGGCGGCGCGAGCGGCGCGCTGGGATGAGCCGCTGCCACCACAGGCCGAGGGGACACGTCTGGGACGTGGCGTCGCCTTCGCACGCTACGAGAATACCGAGGCCTATGTCGCGCTGGTTGCGGAGGCTGCGGTTGATCTGGCGAGCGGCGCCGTGCGCGTACGTCGCGTCGTCGTGGCGCACGATTGTGGGCTGATCGTCAACCCTGATGGTGTGCGTAATCAGATCGAAGGCAATGTCATCCAGGCGATGAGCCGCGCGCTCAAAGAGGAGGTACGCTTCGATACGACACGCATCACCAGCCGCGACTGGGAGAGCTACCCCATTCTGACATTCGCGGAGGTACCCGACATCGAGATCGTCCTGCTCGATCACGTTGACCAGCCACCAGTCGGCGCGGGCGAAGCCACCACCATCGTGACGGCGCCTGCCATCGCCAACGCTATCGCCAACGCGACCGGCGCCCGTCTGCGCCAGATCCCGTTTACTCCGGCGCGCGTGCGTGCGGCGCTGGCGGCATCATCATAGCGAGGGCGGTCAGCCGCGCCAGATGTGACGAGGCGCATGATATACTCCGTGGGAGGCGCCAGCCGAACAAGGCCCTATAGCTCAATGGACAGAGCATCGGTCTTCTAAACCGAGCATCTGGGTTCGATTCCCAGTGGGGCCACCCTTCACGAATCCTGATTATTTCTGGCTTAACGTGTGACTTGCATAGGGTCGAGTTCCTCACTGTGTGCAGATTACCCCAACGACTACCCCAACCCGGCTCAACGTGCCCCGAGCGCCGCCTCCATCACTTCGGCTGCTTGCGCCTGCATATCCGGCAGCACATGCGCACTTCCCTCTGTCCTCTCGCTCACGCTGTCGTGTGCGAATTAAGCCCACTCGTTCAGCTATTGTACGCTCTGGATCACCGCTTCATCCGTCCAACTAGAGGATGTGCGTTCTTCTGGTGGTCACGCCACTGCCAGTAGCGCGTCATATCGAAGTAGCGATGCCCAGTCGTCCATGCCTCGTCTTGCTCCAAGAGGAGCGCTCCAAGCAGACGCACCGCCGCAAGCCAGATACGCAGATGCTGCGCCAGCGTCTGCCGCTCGTCAGCACTGCGGGCAAACCTTGGTCGCGGTCGCGGAGCGCCGCCGTCAGCTGCGCCGCCACCTCCTGACGTGTCTTGCCATAGAAGCGCGTGCGCTGCTTGCCGTCAAAGGACATCCGCGCTCCTGCCAGCGCCCATCTGGACGCCGGGAGATACTGCCCTCGTTGTTGCCACGCCTGCCCGAGCGCGTCGCAGATATCGCCGACGCCGCAGCAGACTGCGCTGCGTTCTCGCAACTCCCCTCGTGTGCGCTCTGTCGTGTCATCGTTGCGGATCTCCTGGCTCAGTCTGCGTGACCGATCCACGCCGCTCTCTGGCTACATGCCGAGTTACGCGACTTATGGTTCGCTCGATCTCGCCCTGATTCCCCACAAAGGCGCTCAGAGATGCTCAGTTCGCGGCCCACACAAGGCCACGCCGCCACCAAGGAACACGGCCACGTTCCATGTCAGGGTTACTTCGGGATGGGCGCTATACAACCTCACTCTCACATACTTTGCGCGCAGGGCAGCGTTGACCCTTGTCGCATCATGTCACCAGCCACGCTGGCGCGCCTGTGAGATTCCATTGCGGCGCAGGGAGACACGATGCTAGACTGAAGTGTTGTCAGCGCCACAAGAGCCATGCGCGCGCTGAGACGGGTTGTCTGCTCCTGGCGTAGATTGGACGCACGTGAGGCGTCAGGATTCGATACAGGGAAACGCGAGGCCAGCAATGAGCGAAGGGTCTAACAACTTCGGACGCGCCGAAATCTTCGATGCTGAGTCTATCGGCGAGCCAGGCGCGCGGCGCTTCCGCATCTTCGTGCGCAGCCTGCGTGGCTCCGCCAGCCTCTGGCTGGAGCGCGACCAGCTCGAAACGCTTGGCTCACTCATCGAGAAAGTGCTGGCGCAAAAGAGCGGTGTGATGACACTCCGCGCTGAGGCGCAGGCGGATCCTACACCGCCGCCCGGCGCGCCCGCCGATTTTCCCCATGAGCCAGATGTGGAGTTTCTCGTCGGCCCGATGCAACTGGGCTATGACGACGATGACGAAGAGCTGCTTCTGCGCGCGACGCCGATTGAGCTTATCCAGGATGATGGCGAACTTGTCGCGCGTGAAGATACTGACGCGCTGTTCTCGGTCTTCTTCACACGCCAGCAGGGCCAGCAACTCTGCTCTAGCATCAACAGCCTGATGTTGCTGGGGAGGCCGCGCTGCCCCTTCTGCAGTCGCCCAATGGGCCAGGATCACATCTGCCCCAAGCAGAATGGCTATCACCCTGTCGGTCTCAACTGACCGCTGGCCTTCCCCACCCAAGCGCCCTGCGCAGAACGGCGTATCTTGTTCGCGCAGGGCGCTTTTTGTGACCTTCGCGTGAACAAATCGCGCGCAAATGGTGTCTTTTGTGCGTATACCTGTCAGATGAAGAGCGCTTGCCCTTCATACGCCCTTCACCCGCACTCATATCGAAGTCATCTACCGACGCGAAGCGCCGGAAGGGAGAGGAGGACGCAGATGGCAAAGGGACTCTATCGCGTCTATCTGTATGTCGTGACAATCTTGCTGCTCGTCTTTGCGACCGTGAGTGTCTCCATGCTGCTCGGCACACTGCTGCGGCTGACGGCGCTTCGCGGACAGAACATGGCGCCGCAAGGCTCCGAGGTGACACAGAACGTCGTGCTGGCGCTGGTCACGCTGCTCATCGTCGCGGGGCTTGGCGGCCTGCACTACTGGCTGATACGCCGCGACATGGGCAGTGATCCGCAGCCAGGCGCGAGTGGTGTGCGCTCTCTCTTGCTGAATCTGGCGCTGGGCATTGCCACGATGGTCGCTGTCAGCATGGGCGCGAGTGCGCTCTCGATGTTCAATTTCTCTTTCAACAATGACCTCTCCACACCATTGGCCGTCGCATTGACCACGCTTGCCCTGGTCATCGCGCTGGAATGGGAGCGACAGCGCGCGACACCGACACAGGGCGCGGCGCTCGTCTTTCAGCGGTTACGGATTGATGGTTTGGGGCTGACCCTGTTGATTACAGTGGCGAGTTTCCTGCAAATGGCCGTGAGCCAGACCGAGCAGTGGATCGGCCAGGCGTCCGGCGCGCTCAGATGCGGGACTATCAGCCCTGTTGGCCCCTATTTCGGCCCGTACTACAGCCCATGCATTGATTCGACGCTGATTGGTCAATGGGCCGCCGCTGCGCTGGTCATCGTCGTATGGATGCTGTATCTGCGGCTTGGCAGCAGCGACACACGGACACTCATCCGGCCTGTCTTCCTGCTGCTGGGGTTCACGGCTGGTGTGATCGCCCTGGTGATTGGCCTGGAGCGCATCGTCGAGTTTGTCCTGCGCGTCATTCCATCCACCGTCAGCAGTCGCCCCGACTACATCAATGGATTCGATGTTGGCCCCGCCTTCACCTTCGCGGCGGTTGCGCTGGCAGTCTATGGCTGGCGACTCCATCAGGGAGCGCAGCACCCAACGCTCAACCTGCCGACGACCCATCTAACCATGCGCGCCATCGCTGGTGTGGTCTTTGCGGCGCCTTTCTGGCTGGGCGCACAGATGCTCTTCAACAACCTGTTCACGACCTGGTTCCCTGGCCCGCAAACAGTGGCGATAGTCTGGTATACCAGTGAAGCGACGGCCATCGCTGGCCTCGCCTATATTCCGCTGGCGCTGTGGCTGGATCGCGGCAGCCACGCCGAGGGCATCAAGGGGCCACGACGCGGATTCGTGCTGGCGCTGCTGGCTGCTGGCGCGCTGGCGACGGCGGGCGGCGCAGCGACGCTGATCTACTCCGTCGTGACGGCGATTCTCAACGTACCGCTGCCCGACTGGCAGAGCGTCGCCAGACAGGCTGGCGCGACACTACTCGTCGGTCTGGTGTTGGGCGGGCTGTATCTCTGGCTCGCTATCCAGGAGGGGCAGTTTGCGCGAGCGCCGAAGCCAGAGGTGGCGCCCGAAGCGCCTCCCATGCCCGAGGCCGCTGCCATTCCCGCAGGCGGGTCGCTTGACAGCCTGCTCAGCCAGTTCCAGCGCGGCAGTCTGACCCAGGCCGAGGCGGCGGAGCGCATCCGCAAGATGGCGCGCGACGGCGCGCTGGTGTAGCCACTCACCCGCCCGCTTGCGCTGCGCGTCTCAGGCGAGCCGTTCTGCCGCTCTGCCTGGGGCCACGCGCCGCGTGAGGCGCCAGGCCAGAGCGACCATCAGCGCAATGAGCGCGCAGCAGGTGAGCAGATTCCATGCGGCGCCCGGCGTAAAGCTGGACGCCGCCACTGCTTGCGCGAGGACAGCCTGCCGTATCTGCCCCAGCAGGGTTATCCCGACAGGCGCGGCGGCCCAGAGCAGCCAGTGTGTGCGGGCCTGCCCACGCGCCCCCATGCCGCTGAGCCACCAGATCACACAGAGCGTGTAGGCCTCCAGAAAGTAGTAGGGCCAGAGGATATTGACAAAGGCGGGGTGGGCAAGGCTGCACAGCGTCAGCAGGCCAAAAAAGTCGCGCGAGGTCACGCGCAGGTCTGGCCGTGCGCGTAAGACCAGCGCAGCGAGGACCAGCGTGGCTAGCAGCGTCACGATGCCATCGGCGCGCTGGGGGATGATACTGAGCGCGGTTCCACTGATGAGCGTCCAGACGTTGCCGCCGCTGACCGCCTCAGTGGAGTGGAAAGCGACTAGGGAGTAGAACAGGTCAGGGCCATCGGCGAGCGCGAACGGCAGCAGCCCACCGATGACAACGGCCATCAGCGCGGCGCTGAAGCGGCGCAGGGTGCGCCAGTCGCGCTGGGCGAGGGGCAGGAGCGCCAGCGGAATGATGATGGTCAGCGCGGTGGTGCGGGTGAGCAGCGCCAGCGCCAGCAGGACGCCCGCGCGTCGTGGTTTCCCTTCGCCCAGCGCCCGTATGCCAACGAGCGCCAGCCAGAGCATCAGCGGCTGCTCCACATGACCATAGAAGAGCATGCTCTGCCAGAGTTGGAGCGAGACGAGCAACGCTTCGTAGATGAGCAGCCGCCGCGCGCCGCGCAAGGGCGCCTGCGTATGCCGGTCAATCACGCCGACCGCCTCGCGCGCCAGCAGCAGTGAAAAGACGCTGTAGATCGCCACCACGATTAGCCGGACGCCTGCCGCGTTGCCCAGCCAGCCCAACCAGCCCGCCAGCGCCAGCGCCAGAACCAGCGGCGCGATGCTCAGCGGGCCATTCGCCAGAGGGTAGCCGCTCTGGTGGCTGACGCTATAGATGAGCAGCGGGCTGCCACGCAGCGCGACCAGCGCCGCAGGGATGTAGAAGCGTTCAAGGTCGGTGGGACGCAGACGAATCAGGCTGAGCGCGCTCCATCCGCAGACATAAAGGACGGCGAGCAGCCACCATCCTCTGCGGCGCCATGCCTCGCGCCACGAGAAGCCGCGAGCGCCCGCTGCGATCACCCATGCGCTGACGCTGTGGGCGCGAGCTGGCTGGGCAGGCGTTGGCATGCGGACTCCTCTTTCTCTGGGCTAGCTACGGCATGCGCGCGTAGGCGCCACACGGAGCGCCACCGCCTCACTGTCACGTTAACGGCTGAACGTGCGCGACGGTATCATGCAGCCGGTATCATGCGTCGCAGATGACTTGCCCACCCAGGCGGCGCCGTTCTGGGATCTCCAGCCATTCAGGGTCAGGCGCAGGCGAGGGAGTAGGCCGCGCCATGCGACAGGCCATGCCGCAGAAAGTCGGCGCGTGATAGACTATAGAAGCCTCTCAATGGCGAGAGTGGCGGCGTTGCGGATGGGATCGCGCTCACCCCGATGGAGGCGCGTGGCCCGTCGCGCCCGTCGTTGTTTGTCTGGCGCTCTGCGCGCTCATCGTGGGTTGGTGAGACAGCGCCGTCGGACAATGCGCACAGGAGAAACTATCATGGCGATGACGCGCGTGAAACGGCCTACGCTCGCTGATCTCGATCTCAGCATTGGCAAGAAGACTCGCTTGCATCGGCTCCTCTACGGCTTCGGCCCCGGCAATGGCACACTGATGTTCCTGCCCATTGACCAGGGTTTGGAGCACGGCCCACGCGACTTCTTTGTGAACCCTCCCTCGAAAGATCCCGACTTCCAGCTACGGCTGGCGAAGGAGGGCGGCTTCTCTGGCATTGTCTTCCAGTATGGCATCGCCCAAAAGCATATGTACAACTATGCCGGAGCGGTGCCACTGGTGTTGAAGCTGAACGGCAAAACGGAGATCCCGTCCGACAACCTGGCGCTCTCGCCGATGATCGCTGGAGTCGAGGACGCCGTGCGGCTGGGCGCCGACGCGGTTGGCTACACCCTCTACGTCGGCTCGCCAGCGCAGACGGAGGACTTCACACAGTTCCGCGCGATGCGGGAGGAAGCCGACCGCTACGGCATGCCAATCATCGTGTGGGCATACCCGCGCGGTGAAGCCATCGAGAAGAAGGGTGGCCGCGACAGCCTCTACGCTGTGGACTATGCGGCGCGCGTGGCCAGTGAGCTTGGCGCTGATATCGTCAAGATCAATGTGCCAAAGAGCGACCCGGAGAAAGACAAGCTGGCCCCCAAGCCATACAACGCGATGACCGTCTCGCGCGAGGAAGCGACGCGCATGGTCGTCGCGTCGGCTGGCAAGGCGCTGGTGCTGTTCAGCGGCGGTGAGATGCAGGGTGATGGCGACATCATTGATAAAGCGCGCATTGCGATGGACGCGGGCGCAACCGGGCTGATCTTTGGCCGCAACGTCTGGCAGCGTCCATTCGATGAGGCGATCGCCCTCGCGAAACAGTTCCGTGAGCTGCTGAGCCAGTACTCGGCCTAGCGCCTGCCAGCGACTCACCCAGACATGGGGGCAGACCCGCGAGCGAGTGGTAGCCTCGCGGGTCTGCCCACACCACTGTCACCGCCGCTGCCTGCGCTGCCTGCGCCGCTGCCTGCCTGCCTTGCCCCACTGCGCGTATGCCGCGTATCCCTCGCCTCCTGCGCTGGCTCGCCATGATTTCTCCCCGCGCCACACACCACAGCGCCTGCCGCATTCGTCGCACGCCAACCTCACTGCGAGGGGGGGGTACTAGCCCATTGGGGCTACGGCGCATTTATGGATATACTAACAGATGTGCATGTCGAGGAGCAGGCGGTGGACGCCTGGAAGCGTGGCACGCGGTCATCTGGTGGGAGAGGCGCCCTTATGGATTCTATTCGCGTAATGCTGATTGATGAACACCCGCTCTTTCGGCAGGGCTGCCGCGCAACCCTGGAAGCGACAGGCGATTGCACGGTCATCGCAGAGAGTTCCAGTAGCCGTGAAGGGCTGGATCTTGCCAAGCTGCATATACCCGATGTCATTCTGATAGACGCGCTGCTCTCGACGAATGATGCGCTTGAACTCGCTCGCCAGCTTCGCCATTCCAGCCCACGAGTCGCCATCATCATGCTCACGGCCTTCGAGGATGAGGAGCAGCTCTTCCAGACAATGAAGCTAGGCGCCGCAGCATATCTGCTCAAAGGCATCTCACCAGAAGAGTTGGTGGATGCGGTGCGCAAGGTCAGCCAGGGTATCTACATCATCAACGATAACGTGCTCTCGCGGCCTACGGTCGCCAAGCGCGTGCTGCGTGTCTTCCGCGAGATGACCGCCGAGGAGCCGCCCGAAGTCCAGCCACTCTACTCGCCGCTCTCTGGTCGCGAGATTGAGATTTTGGACTACATCTCACGCGGTAACAGTAACAAAGAGATTGCAAAGTCGTTAGGTATCAGTGACCAGACTGTCAAAAATCACATCACATCCATCCTGAAGAAGCTCTCAGTCAATGATCGCACAGCGGCTGTCGTTCACGCGCTGCGCAAAGGCTGGATCAAGATGGAAAACGAGTGAGGGGCGCGTCCAGAGTGTCTGATGCGCGAGAGTGTCTGGCGTTCACATCGTTGAGGGAGCCAGCGCATGTCCTACGACGATACCGCCGCTTACACTCCCTTCGCGTCCAGGTATGAGGATGGAGCGGATACATCGCGCGCGCAACTCATGCGAGCGCCGCGCCGTGGCCCACTGAGTTCGCGGCTCGAAGCGCGCGCCCGCCTGACACCGCTCCCCGAGAGCGCCCCGCTGGTGGATCCAGACGACGCTCCTGATCCCGCTGACGCTGAGGTGTTCGCGCCAAACGCCAGTAGCGAGTACCGGCCTGGGGGCGTTTCCGCTGCGCAAGCTGGCCCTGCATGGGCGTTGCTCACGGAGGTCTTGCGCCAGCCAGGTGAAGCGGCGGAGGCGCTGCGTGAGAGCGCAGACTTTGGCGCCCGCTGGACGAGCCGGTCAGACATGCTGAGCGCCTGCCTCGATGAATATTACCGCCTGACGGCGAAATACAACGAGGCGCTCGCGCTCCTGAAAGCAGTGGAGCAAGACCTGCCGCCCTTGCGCCAGCAGCAGGCCACCGCCTATATGACCCTTCGCGAGATGGAAACGCGCCTGGAGTTGCACAGTCGCGCGGAGTTGCGCGCAGCCTATCTGGGAGCCGCCGAGAACGAAATGCGCAGCTTTCGGGTGGAGCAGGAGCGCGACCAGCTCCATCACCGCGTGGAGACACTCGAAGGGTTTCTGGGATTTCTCTCGCGCGTCATCGCCACAATTCGCAGTATCCCGGCGGAGGCGCTGGCGCAGCCAGAGCTAGCGCGGGATGTCGAGCTGGTTTCTCCGCCTTCGTCGGTGTCGGGGCCACTCGCAGACGAAGACGATGCGGACGCCGCCAGCTATGAAGAGATCGAGGTGGATGCGGACGAAGCGGCGATTCTGGCCGCTCGTGGTGAGGTCGAGGTACTAGGCGCAGTAGAGGAGGTGGAGTCGGCGACGGACGCGCAGACGTCAATACCCATTAGTACCGATCCCATGTACCAGGCTCCATCCCCAGATGGAGTAGCCCTGTAGGACTACAGCAAGCGGTTCGTTACTTCGTTGTATGGTTCACGTTAGTGTATCTGAGTGACGCCGAAGCAATTGATCTTTTTATTGCGTGTGCGGCGCTCATGGGCGGAATGTGGTGGTGAGGATGCTGGGACATTTTCGTAGATGTGTCACACTGCGCCCCACCTAAAACATCCGGGCGTCTGGCGGCTACAGACTGGTTGGCCAGCCCCGAATGAGGAGACGCGGTGTCTACGAGTGTTCCGGTCAATCCGTAACGCTCCGAAGCCCGCGAACGTTGTGACGCACGCCAAGAGCGGCGTCCAAACTGTTGCCTGTGTTTGGAGGATTCAATGAACATGCTTTCTCGCCGCAGCAGCCGTGGCCAGGGCCTCGTAGAGTATGCTCTGATCATCGCGCTGGTCGCCATCGTCGTCATTGCAGCGCTCGTGCTGCTCGGCCCGGCAATTTCCAGCATCTTCGTGCACATCAACAGCGCCCTCTAAGCGTCTTACACGCTTCCTCTGTTGGCCGGGTTCGCCCGCTCTCCAGAGGCTAATGGGGTAGCGCAAACAAGCCAGATCCGTGATTGCGCTACCCCGTTCTGATTGCTACCTGTTGCGCGCCTTGTTGGCGAGCCAGGAACACGCGCAAGGCCCCAGACGATTGTGCGACATCGTCAGTCCCGTACACGATCGTCACCGCTCCAGGAGGTACGCTTCCTATGGCAGCTCCCGCTCGCCCCACGCGCACCCGTTCATCTGGGGGACGCACACTGATCCTGCTTGGTGTGCTGCTTGCCCTGGCTGCTGGCGCCATCGTGATCTTCGTCGTCAGCCAGTACACCTCCGCTCCGTTGCAAACGGAGACCGTTGTTGTCGCAGCGACAGACTTGCCCGCCGGCTCCATCCTCTCGACTTCACAAAGCGGTCAGGTTGGCACGAGCGCAGGCACGTTTGAGCTGATCTCCGCCGCCTTCACCACGAAGACGGTCAACACCGACTTTGCGCCGAAAGACGCTTACGTCTTCAAGAGCCAGTCTGACCTGAACAACTTCCTCAACAATCAGGTCGTCTCCAGCGACTTCTATGCTGGCGAGATTCTGCGCAATCCTGATCCCCGCCTGACACCGCTCGGCGCGGGCGCACCGGGAAGTCTGACGACTAGTAACCCTGGCCAGATCCAGCAGGGTGAGGTGCTAGCGCAGATCAAAGTTGATGGCAAGCCTGCCGTGGTGCCGGGCGACCATGTGGACATGATCGTCACCTACTGCAACACCTCGCTCCCCAGCAACAATAGCAACGGCGCGACCCCCTGCGAAAGCCAGACCACGTTACAGAATCTGTACGTCTACGCGGTGCAAGGCAACGTCGTCTTCGTTGTGGTGAAGCGTCAGGATGCCGTCGAGTTGCTGTACCTGACCACCAACGTCAGCAACTATGAGTTGGCTATCCGCAAGCCAGGGGATAATGCGACGACGCCGACCACGCCGGTAAGCTCGTCCAAGATCATCTCCGACTTCTTCCACTAGGCTGGAGGAACTGCCCGCCATTCACCGCTATTCCTGATGGATAATGAATGATGCGGTATACTGTGTGAGAGTTCCCTCACGCGGCTGATATGGTCCGTTGTCCCAGAGAGGAGAGCGGACCATGTTTGTGCGTAGCGCAGTCGGCGAGATGGCCGGAACACCTGAGCCACGATTGACACTAAGCGCGATTTACAAGTCTGGGGGGTGAAGAAGATGGGCCAACAATCGGATGGACGCTCACCTGATGGCATCCGTTTGCTGATCGTGGATGACATGGCGGAGACTGCGCAGAATGTGCAGAAATTGCTGCATTTCGAGCGCGACATTCGCGTTGTCGGGATTGCCGCCAGTGGGCGTGAGGCCATCCAGAAGGCCGACCAGCTTCGCCCGGATGTCATCCTGATGGACATCAATCTGCGCGATATGGATGGACTGGAAGTCGCCGAGATCATCGGACGGCAGATCAGCACCTGCATCGTGATGATGTCTGTGCAGAGCGAGCCAGAGTATTTCTCCCAGGCGATGTCAGTCGGCGCGCGGGGCTATCTGGTGAAACCTTTCACCAGCGAAAAACTCGTGCGCACCATCCACCGGGCCGTGGAGAACTTCCCGCCACCCACCGCGATGCCCGCGCAGCCTGCTGGCGCAGCCGATCGAGGCGCTGGTGGCAATAGCTCGCGCAAGATCATCGCTGTCTACAGCCCCAAAGGTGGCGCTGGCACCAGTGTGCTGGCGGCCAACATGGCGATTGCGCTGCAACAGGCGTCGCAGAAGACGGTCACACTTGTAGACGCGAATCTACAGAATGGTGACGCGCATGTGCTGCTGAACATCACCACGAATGCGAGCATTGATGATCTGCGCGAGGCTGGCGTCGGCGCGCTCGACCAGGATGTCCTAGATGGCACGGTCATCAAGCACGGTGATTCGGAGATTCGTCTGCTGTGCGCGCCGCTCTCTCCGGAATCCGCTGAGCTATTCACATCCGACACGATGAAAGCGATTCTGGTAGAGCTACGTGATCACTTTGACTATGTCGTGATAGATACGGGCAGTTCCTTCTCCGAGGCGACACTGACAGCGCTTGAGATCGCCGACCTGATCATCGTCGTCACGACACTGGAAGTGACGACCATCCGTCGGGTGAGCCAGTTCCTGGGGCTGGCCGAGCGTGTGGGCATCTCACTTGCGAAGGTGCAACTCGTCTGCAACCGCGTTGAACAGTACTACGGCATTCGCCCGAATCAGGTCGAGTCGAAGCTGCGGCGTCGCTTCTTTGCGCAGATTCCTGAGGACGAGAGGCTGGTGGTCGCCTCCATCAATCGCGGTGTGCCGTTCGTCATTTCGCAAAAGACCGCGCCGATCTCACGCCAGATACAGACGCTGGCGAGCCGCATCGTTGAGGTGCTCACGCCGCCGACGGACCCCACGCCGAGCCGTCGCTGGCCAGCCTTCCTTGGCAATAACAGCTGACGCGGCGCTATACCGCAGACACCACGGGCTTCCCCTTCGCCATTCACTGACGATGAGGAAGCCCGTATGTGTATGCCCCGCCGTCAGGACACCAGATGCACCGGGCTTTGTCCCAGCGCCGTCACCTTCACTGTCATAATGTGCTGGCTGTAGGGGTCATCCAGTGATTGCTGGCGGGCGGTCGCCCAGGTGCAGATGGTCCACTGCCCTGGAGTATACGTCGGCGGTATCTTGATGTAGAGATCCGTCCATAACCCCGTATAGATGCGATCTCCGGCCTGGGATGCCAGCAGCATGGGGATCGGCGGAGCGTTGTTATCTATCTTGTCGGCGGTGGTTCCTCGTTCCCATGCAGGGAAGCTGTAATTATAGGCGCTCAATTGCTGCGGCGTGACCGAGCAGGGATCACCCGTCCCCGCGACCGGTGGAATGACGGAGATGCCGACATCGCCCAACGTTTGGATGGAAGGCGCGACATTCCCTGGATTGAAGAACTTCACATCGAGCGTGAGTCCCGCATATTCCACAGGCACCACGCCCAGCGGGAACTCCGCCAGACCCAGCGGATACAGCGTACCCTGGCATCAGACTGCGCCAATCTTCGCGCCTCATCAGCCGTGCCATCCGGGCTGTTATCGTCAACAAACACCACTTCCCAGGCGATGCCCGCCAGGGCCGCCTGCAAAGCCGCCACCATCGGGGCAATATTGGCGCGTTCGTTATAACAGGGGACGACGACG
>VFSW01006938.1_pt1 | contig 16556 bp, 17 predicted proteins | sample 5358111 | NCBI WGS metagenome assembly VFSW01 (sample SAMN11554181, study PRJNA540505) | mine drainage metagenome | isolation source: sediment from site ElyBrook_90M | place: USA: Ely Copper Mine, Vershire, VT | collected 2017 | reverse complement strand
GGGAGCAACGACCACCACAAGTTCGAGGCCGCCGTCAAGGCCTTCGCGCTCGCCCTCAGGGAGGCCGCGGCTCCAGACCCGCGACGCGCCAAGATCAAGGCGCTTCCCTCTTCCAAAGGGTCGATGTGAGCGGATGCCATGCGCATAGAGATATTCAACTATGGTGCCGGCAACCTCTTCAGCATACAGGCCGCCCTGAAGAAGGAGGGGGCGAAGACCTCGCTCACCAAGGACGGGAAGCGCCTGGACGGGGCGGACGCCATAGTCCTGCCCGGGGTGGGGAGCTTCAACCAGGCCGCCAAGATGCTCCCGATGCAGAAGATCCGCGACGAGGTCGAGTCCGGAAAGCCTGTGCTGGGCGTTTGCCTCGGGCTCCAGCTCTTCTTCTCGAAGAGCGAGGAGGGGGCAGGAAGAGGGTTGTCGCTCTTCCCGGGCGAGGTGAAGAAGTTCCGGTCGCCGACGGTGAAGGTCCCGCAGATAGGGTGGAACACGCTTACCGTTAGGAGGGGTTCGGAGCTGACGGACGGCCTCGGCGAGGAGCTTTGGGTCTACTACGTAAACTCATACTACCCGGCCACCAGGGGGAAGTGGGTCGTAGCGACCAGCGAGTACGGCGTGGAGTTCCCCGCGCTCGTGAGCGAGAAGAACGTCTACGGCACGCAGTTCCACCCTGAGAAGTCTGGCCAGGCAGGCAGACGGATACTGCAGAACTTCCTGAGAGCGGTGAAGAGGTAGCCATCTTGCTGGAGCTCTGGGCCGCCATAGACCTGCTCTCAGGGTCGGTCGTCACCCTCAAGCAGGGGAAGGAGGAGATGAAGACGCCGTGGGAGGAGGGGGCCGTCGACGTCGCGGCGAGATGGGAAAGGGAAGGCGCGGACGGGCTCCACATCATAGACCTAGACGCGGCCTTCGGCAAGGGGTCCAACGGCAAGACGATATCGAAGATAATCGAGAGGGCGAAGATCCCCGTCGAAGTCGGGGGCGGGGTGAGGTCTCGCGCAGCTGCGGAGTCGTGGCTGGAGTCAGGCGCGGCGAAGGTGATCCTGGGGACGCTCGCGTACAAGGAGCCGGAGACGCTCTCGGAGCTTTTGAAGCAGCGCGGGCCGGAAAGAGTGGTCGTGGCCTCTGACTACTCCGACGGAAAGGTAGTGGTCAGCGGATGGACCGCGAGCCAAGGCGTCGGAGTCCTCGAGGCGGCCAGAAGGTTCGAGGCGGCGGGGGTCGTCAACCTGTTGACCACCGCGGTCGGAAGAGACGGGATGGCAACGGGCCCGGACTTGGAGACGCTGAGGGTGCTCTGCGCCTTCAGCAAGAACCTGAAGGTCATCGCGTCCGGGGGGATAAGAAGCCTGCACGACCTCGTGGAAATAGAGAGGAGAGGAGCGGCAGGAGCGGTCATTGGGCGGGCGCTCTACGACGGCACCGTCGAGCTGGGCGACGCGAAGGCGGCGTTGGGAGGCACGCTGAGATGACCCTCGCGAAGCGGATCGTGCCCTGCCTTGACGTCAAGGATGGCAGGGTGGTGAAAGGCGTCAAGTTCGAGGGCTTGAGGGACGCGGGCGACCCTGTCGAGCTCGCTTCCCGGTATCGGGACGAGGGGGCGGACGAGGTGGTCTTCTTGGACATCACCGCGAGCCTCGAGAAGAGGGCGACGATGCGCTCGCTCGTCAGGAGCGTCGCAGCGAGCCTCGACATTCCATTCACAGTGGGAGGAGGGATAAGGAGCATGGGCGATGCGAGGCTCGCCCTCGCCAGCGGGGCCGACAAGGTGGCCGTGAACACCGCTGCCCTCAGGCGACCTCAGCTCATAACGAGGCTCGCCGACGTCTTCGGGTCACAGTGCGTGGTCGTCGCGATCGACGCGAAGAGGGTGAAGGACGGGTACCAGGTCTTCAGCCACTCGGCAACGAGGTCAGCCAGCGTCGACGCCCTCTCCTGGGCACAGAAGGCGGCGGACCTCGGCGCGGGCGAGCTATTGGTCACGTCCATAGACCGCGATGGCACGAAGAGGGGGTATGACGTCGAGTTGCTGAGGGCCATAACGCAGAAGGTGAGGGTCCCGGTGATAGCGAGCGGAGGCGCGGGGACGCTGGAGCACTTCCTCGAGGCGTTTGTGGACGGAGGCTGCGACGCTGCGCTGGCCGCCTCGCTCTTCCACTACCGCGAGCTCACCGTCAAGCAGGTGAAAGATTATCTGGCAGCGCACGGGGTCGTGGTGAGGCCTTGATAGTTCGTTAACGATACACGTGTATCTTCACGTTCACTATCCATGTATAGAGCAACAACAAGATTGCAGTTAAGGCTTATGTCAGTAAGTGCTCTTGTCCAGCGGTGTTGAGGAGCGAACTATCCATCCTGCGAGTCGATGACGACGTCCTTACCGAATATCTCGCCTTCCCAATCGCACCGGGGGCAGTTTCGCATACCTTCCTTCACGATGGTTGGTCGAAAACCACACTCAGGACAGCGGTCCTTTTGCATCATTTTTCGCCTGTAAGATTTGAGATGTCTGGGAGTTATTTGTTCCCTTTTGAGGATTTCTGAATCATGGTTCTGCCTAAATCAAGTCCTGCCGGGCCTTCGGATCAAGCTCGGACAGCATGTCTAGGACTTTCTTGTAAGCCCTGACATACTCCTTTCCGCCCCTGGTGCTGACGCAAAGGAAGGTGAAATCCGTTCTCGGAATGTAGTTGCCGGGATAGTCCCGTTCTCTCTTCTTGAAGTCTGCCAGAGTGATGTATCCTCTTGTCAGCAGAGCATCAACATATTGCCTGAGGGATGTGGCCGTAATTCTACCGTTGAGCCTGTCCTTGCTGTTTTTGAGGGTCGAGAACGTAGCGGGAGTGCGAAGATTGAGAAGAACCAGATATACGGTCTCGGGGTCAAAGGATTTCAGTAGTTTGGCAGGGGGGAGAGGCTTTCTTTTTTCAAGGCGATAGGAAGTCATCGAATTTTCGATGTCGTATTCGAGTTTTTGAGCCGGATCGGTCAGGTCTAAGGTTTTCAGGAATGCCTGCTTGAATTCAGGGTCGCCCATATGCTGGATATGATATTCGAATCTCTGATTAGGTGTCATCCCTTTCATTGCCGCGATTAGCGGTGACTCTTCGGAGTCCGGGGAGGACATGGGCATTACAACTTCCTAGGCTCGTTATATCTATTGCAGGAGAGTAAGTCGCCGTGAAGTCCTACAGACCGATTCCCGTAACTGAGCTGGTTCAGGGCGAGCTTGATGAGCGTTTCATGTCCCTGCTGGAAGAGCTTCCTCCCGAGATTGAAAGCGGAGTGGTGAAATGCAGGAAACGCTTCTCCACATGGTCGGATGGCGGTCATCGCTTTCACAGATTATCATTGTGCCGTAAACGACAGGCTTGTCCGATTGACGCGAAGGTCTACGCATACGGCCTTGCGGATGACGCCATCGATGTTGTCCACCGAATATACAGCAAGGTCGGTGGGAAGCTGGAGTTCGGCGTTCTGGACTTCCCGCTTCCGAGGGACATGCGCTCTAGGATAGAAGATAGGGAGCTTCCAGAGCTTCGAAGGATCGGCTGGAAGGTAATCGTGGATGTTCTTGGAGAAGATGGCTTGAAGCTCGGGGGAGTTGGCGTGTATCAATGGTGGAGCAGTTCTGACCCTATGTCCGGCCATCTTCCTCATCTCCACATGACGATATTCAACATGGCATTCAAGGACGGCAAGAGGGTAAAGGTTCCCGTCTTCGTGCCGAGGGAGAAGCTGGATGCGATAAATGCGGCATGGCAATTGGCGGTGGAAGCGCGATGGGGGGCTTCGAAGTATAGTGCGACATCGAAGAGTTGGGTCGTGTTCGCCCACTATTCTGGCGGTTACGGCAAACTCAGACACCGGTTGGCGTATGCATTCCGCCATCCCGTTGTTGACCTCTACAAGGCGATGAGCCGCGGTGGGTATGTCTCGCGCCCTGTTGAGGGATGGATCAGGCGAATGCTCCTCCGCCCCGAGAAGGAAAAACGGGTTCAGTGGTTTGGCTGGATGGCTCAGCGTTGGGTCTACCAGTACGCGAGGTCGTTGAGTTTGGAGGTTCCAAAGAAGAAGGAGCGCGAGAGAGAAAGCAGGAAAGTGTTTTGCCCGTATTGCGGCAACGAGCTTCAGAAGATAGCAGAGGGTCTGACGCGAGAGCAGATTGACGAATCGGCCATGTTGCTTGTGTTTGATGAGGGAGGCGGCTTGATTGGATAACGAGGTTGGCAATAAGACTGAAGGTAAGGATAACGAAATTCCTGAGCGGCTGTTTGGCAAGATTGTATCGCAAGGAGACCGAATGAAGTTGCAGCCCGACAAGCACTTAGGTGGCTGTTGGATGATCCGAACGGAATATGTAAAGAAGCTTCTTGATGGGTCGATATCAGAGATCTACTTCACTTGGGTTCCCGACCGGCCAAACTGGGTTGAGAAAAGATAGAGGGAGGCGCCTAAGTTCGCTAGACGACCAAGCTGTTTTGGCATTGAGAGCGAAACTTATTGGTTGCTTAGACCTTTCGGACTTGTCCCTATTCAACGTCTTCGGCTTGATACTTGCGGACACTTAGGTCCATGCACTTGCTACTGACGGCGGCTCTAAGCATGAGGCCAAGCTCATCCTTCGGGCCATAATGGGGAAGATGCATGCTCGTCACTCTATTGGTTTTGAGAAATTCTCGCAGAGCTCTTTTCGCGGACTTCTCATCTGGATTGAACACGCCGAGCGCCAATCCCCCTTGTTTCTCTATCAATGAGAAGCACGGAATGTCTGTTAGTCCATCACCTACGTAAATCATGTTCGTCCAGGGAATCTCTCGTTGATTATGCGGGATAGACTTGTTTACGAGGTAAGGGCTAGATTCAGTTCGGCGCAGGTCCAGACCGAATTTGTTTATCTCGAAGAGATATCGGGTCTTCTCGGAGAACGTAATGCCTCGTTTGACATCCTTAAGTCGTCCTGTTGGAGTATCACACGCCAATCTACACCCCGCAGCCCAGGCAAATTCCTTCTGGACGATTTGGCTGCCTCTAATGACTTCTTCCAGGCCACCGGAGATGATATAGAACTGAATGTCGAAATTCTTGTAGCCGGCGACGATATGTCTCAAATCTCCGAATAGCTTCGCCACCCCCGGATAGAACTTCGAATCGAGTCTCCTGCCGAATCCTCTCAGCTTGTTATTGGTGAGTTGTCCCAACGGCATTCCCCTTCCTATTTGGCTTAGAAATAATCTGAGAAATGCATGGGCGGGGTCAAATCCCTGGGAGACTAGCACCTTGGTTTCAGTCCAAAATGCGTCTGGATCTACGCCGCAATGTGATAGCAACTGACTCGTTGAGTCAGGAATCAGAGTGTCGTCAAAATCGAATATGACAGCAATAGTATTCTGGCGATTACTCAAGCTGCCCCTCAGAGGGATGAAAAAGCCTTGTACTAATGGTTCGCCTTTGCGTTAATCTTCTGGGCAAGCTTTACCATTTCTTTGGTAAGTTTCTGCCACTCCTCCGGATTGAGGTTCTGCCATTGCTCTTTGGACAAGGAATCTGACATCAATTGGTTTGCAGCAGCAGGAATTTAACTTCAAGAGGTTTAATAGAATTGACACGAAGTTTCTTGTCCAGAAGAAAATGGGATGCCGGGCGAAAGTGGGGATGGGGGAGAAAAAGGTTGTCGCCCCCGAAGCGCCGAAGGCGCGAGGGGAGCGTCTTTGTCGAAGGGAATCGCTTCAGATTGTTCTGCGAGGGTCAGCTTGCCACATGCAGCTTCTGAATGATTCTAGTACTAACTTAGCGTTGTCATGTGCTTCTTCAACCTCGATGAGCGATCTTATCTGCAAGTTGTTTCCCTGATCGTGAGCTACATTGATTCTACCCAAGACTATGTTTGTGTAGGCGGATGTACTCTCCGCTGGAAGTGAATCGGGTTTGAAATTCGCTTTGTATTGGGGCAGGAGTTCCCCCAATTGAAAAGATAGGTGCTTGATTTCGATGTTTGTATGTTCTATTTTCTTGCGAACGAAGTGAGCTATTGCCTCGTGGTCACTATGGAACTTTACTTTCTCAATCATGGAGTCAATAATATAATCCTGATAACATGTGTACATCAGGACCAGCATGTCTCTCACCATGATGGTCTCGATTTTGGAAAGCGTTCGTAGGTCTGTCTTTGATCTTAGCGTGTCCATAAGACGGTTATCTTCGCCAAGTCGTTGCGTGATTTCGGCGAATGACAAGCCTAACTCCCAAATAGAATTCTCTCGGCTATCTCAATGCGGCCATTGACACTTTTTGTTCCGGTTGGTCTGTCTTCGGTGAATCCTCGGAAGTCAAAATCTTGCTTGAGTAATTCGTATCTGTCCTTGATATTCTTCGGGATTTTTTCAGAATGTCTAGTATATGACGCAAAAACAGCATCGTAAGTCGGTGCGTTCATCTTTCCCTTTCTGAGATGGAAAGGTTGTTCTCCGAGATTTTTCAAAATGAGCTTGACGGTATTGGTAAATGATGATTCTACGTCGCTGAGCCAGTCGGGAGGAGGATTCTGCATTTGCTTCATGAAGTCATTAAGGAATTGCTTCATTGAAGGATAGTAACTCAGCTTCTTTACAGCACCGACTTCTCGACCAATCTGAGAAAGAGCGATTCCTCGGAGAATAAGCTCCACGTCTCTTTTTCTCCTATCTTGTTCCGCTTCGCCGATTAGTTTGCGCCAGTCAGGAGACTTGTTGAGTTTGTTAATAGTGTCGTTGAGCTTTCCATGGTATACGCAGTTTCGAATCTCTTGCGGCAATAACAGAACGCCGCCCGTGTTTAATCTCTCGAAGATATCATACATGGCGCTTGCAAATTCAGGCTCCTTAGGTTCGACCACCACTGCTCTCATGACGGTGTTCTTGAATCGCTTCTGCTCAACTTCATCTAGATCACCAAACCCTTTACCGTTGAGGGGATTTCCTTCGTCGAGAATCAGTTTGAAGTCCTCTTCGCCTTCCCATTTATTTTCGAAAAACCTCTTTATCGTTATCAGTCTTTGCTGGCCATCGACGATTAGGAGAGTGTTGTCGTCTTCCGCGAATAAGTAGACCGGGGGTACCGGAAGACGGCGCATGAAGGAATCCACCAACATTGAGGCCTTCTCCTTAGTCCAAACATAGTTCCTCTGAAATGGAGGAACTTCAATCTCACCACTTACAAGCTTGTCCTTTAGTATTTGGAGTGTAAAGTCAGCTGGATATGTGAAGAGCTTGGTAACAACCCTTGTTGCCTTTTCGGCGTCTTCCTTTTCGTCCTCGTTGAACTCCCTGAAGTCTTCATTTTCCTCAATCTGGGACAACGCTATCTCAGAGCGTTATCATGCTGATAATAAAGAGGTTCTGTTGCTCATGAAGGGTATGATGGGCGACCTTGTTGTTCCGGTAGTGTGAGTGTTGCTATCAGGAGCTTGGTCAGTTTTGATATTTGCTCCTTCAGCTCCGTGTTCTCCTTCGCAAGGTCTGAACTCGTCGGCTCTCTGAATCGAGGTTCATCTGCCCCGTCAGGATCTCTAGGGTCAGAAAGTGACAGGTAGGGCGCCAGAAATCTGTCGTATTCTCTGATAAGATTTGAGTGGTCCTCTAGTGTGTAGGTATTCGCTTCATGCCCTGCGCTCATCTTGTCACCCATGAGGTAATCCCAGTCGTTCACTGGCATGGCGGTCCTCTGGGCGATGGAATGGAATCTCTTTCTGAGGTAATGACTAGTTAGCCTCACTCCGTATTTCTCAAGGGCGAAAATCGTGATTTCTCTCCAAAGACTTTCCTTGTTTGGGAATGGCTGTTGCCTATGTGTTAAACGGGCCATCTGTAGGACTTGCTCGGCGAGCGGTCTTGGGACGATGCAGATGTGGTTGTATCGAGCTTTAGTCTGATGCGCTTCTATTTGGATGATAGCATACTTCTCACTGAACATCTCTATTTGGTCAAGTGTGATTCTTGTGCAGATTGAAGAAACTCTTTCTCCTGCATATGCCTGCCAGTCCATCAAAGCTTGCTTCTCTGGCGATTGGGTGAGATAGATTTCTCTTAGGATGCCGTCGCTGATTTTCGCAGTTCTGGAATGGAAGTGGTTGTCTACGGAGACATCGAGGCGACACCTGTTCGCCTTGAAGATGCCTTTCAGGTAGGTTGCCCAGTTCCGGTGGACTCGTAGGGATTCAAGGTTCGAGTAGATTAACAGGCGGTCGTCGAAGGAGAAATCGTCGCGTTTGTGCTGCTCCTTGACTTCTGCGATTAGGTCAGTGATGGCGTGTTCGTTGATCTCCCGGTTGAGGTATTGAAGCATGTCCCGGCAGGCGCATAGTGTGTGGCTTCTGGAATGTCCGGAGAAGTATCCGTTGTTCCTCCGTCTGGCCTTGACGTTGGCTATGTAGACTTGGACGGCTGGGTCTTTCTCGATGATGTTGTTGAGCTTGGCTTCGATTGAATGCGGCCCGTGGAATCGGCGCTTGAATGGCTTGAAGGGCTCACATTCCTTATTACCATCTCCACTTTCACGCCTCACGGTTAACGAATTACCTTGAAAGCTTCGGAGATCGACGAGATTGACTTTGCAAAGGGCAACGGGCTTGTCCCGGTCGTGACCCAGGAGGCGAAGACCGGCAAGGTCCTGATGCTTGCTTACGCCAACCGGGAGGCGGTCGAGACGACCATGAAGACCAAGCTCGCGACCTACTGGAGCAGGAGCAGGAACGAGCTCTGGAAGAAGGGGGACACCTCCGGCCACATCCAGAAGGTGAGGCGGGTGCTCGTGGACTGCGACAACGACACATTGCTCTACGTGGTGGACCAGACGGGCCCGGCGTGCCACACCGGCAAGCACAGCTGCTTCTTCAGCAAGTTGGAGTAGGGATGGCGCAGGGGGTGGGACACTCGCCCGCGTGCTCGGCCGCGGGGTTCGCACCCACCAATGCGTGCGGACCAAGGATTAGCAATCCTTCGCCCTACCAGGCTAGGCGACCCCTGCTCCAGCGAGGCCCAGCCGATTCTCGATATAAAGAATGGTGGTGGAGCCGCCAGAATTGAAGATTAGGACGTATCGGCTCACCATTTCGGCACTTCCAGAACGATTGTTTTCACCGCGCCATCTGTGTCAACATACGAGAGAATCGCGTAGCCATCTCGCATCTGGTCCTGGTTCTTGTAGTCCTGCTGAAGTTTCGTCGCAAGGTCAAGCAGTGTATTTTGTATTGTCTTCTCAGGATTCGCCCCCAAGTTCTTCAGGAATCTGGCTTGAATCGCAACAGAGTTGTCCTGGGTGTAGAGGTCTCTGCCGCCCTTCGACAGCTCCTCAATGATTATGTTTTTCAAACCCAAATACTCGTCGCTTACGACATACGCGATTTCTGCACCGAGTCTGCCTCGGTCGTAAGTGCCGCCGTCGGAGAGCATTGACTCCTCCAAGTCCCTTACCAACTCGACTTTGTCGATTTGATAAGCGCTCGTGTACTTTCCTTCCACCAACTTGAGATAGGAGCCTGAGTAAGGATGCGGCGGGTCGAGTTTGTAGATGGATTCTGATGGTGGACTGGTGTATATCGTGGCCACTTCGTTCTGGATGTCGGCGATGGATAGCCTGAAACCGTCGTACAAAAGCGTCGCGACAGAAGAGTAGGATGGTCCCTGATCAATCGCGAGGCTGGCAGAGCTGAAGCCGTCATAACGGATCCTGAAGCTTCGCTCCCTTCCCGCATAATCTTTGATTGCTATGTCGGCGTAGATGCTGCTGGACGAACTGCTCACCCCGGGATAGTTAACCACCCTGCCCTCAATGTAGTAACTTCCTACACTCGTCCACGCATCATTCTGAAGCACCTCAAACTTCATGACGCCCCCAGTGACCCTAAAGTCCTTGAGCACCGCGGCGTCGCTAAGCCATTGCAGATGCCCAGTATTGGTGAGCGTGAAGTCCGGAATTGACTTCGCGAAGTCTTCTACTGGCAGGAGTTCGAAAGAGAGTCCTACTTCGTCGCCGGGCTGGACCTCTCCTTTTGGTAAACTGAACTCGAGATGGACGCCTCCCTGATATACGTGATAGCTGGGCAGTTGCATCCAAAGCTTATGGACCGTCACCTTGAGCGCGGTTACTTCCCCGGGCTGGAAACCTGGAAGGACACTCGCCAGGAAGGAAGCAGTGACCGCACGTGACGGGCTTCCCGAAGTCGAGAGGCTTGCCGTTCGGTCACTGTCTATCTTCACCCTCAGAAATCCCTCTTGCTGATAACTGATTGCGTCAGCAACCTCCGCTACGTGCCACCCGTCGTCGGACTCCGCAATGGCTTGGTCGAGCTCAGCGACCTTCTGTTCTATCTCGTCTGCGGTGAAACCCTTCTCCTTCAGCGCTTGAACCATTATGGAGATTCTGCTGGCTGTGAATGATCCCAAGGCTTTGAAGTTGGCAGGGAACTTCTTCGCCAATGCCCCGAGAATTATGGTCGTCTTGTAGGCTGCCGCAGGTGAAGCATCGTTGATGACTTTCAACGAGCCCTTTACGTTTGACCAGGCATCGCGTATCCCCAGTCTTATCAGCATGTCTTGGAACTGCTGGCCGAATCCGTCCTTCCCCGATGTGGCTGCGACGAGGGCCGTCATGGACAAGGCCGTGCCAAGGAATTGCGCTCTCTGCTGCTCCGAATAGCTGCAGTCCTGCGAGAGCTGGAAGAGCTGGTACATCTGCGCAGGGAAGGTCTGCGCCGCCGCCTCGCTCCAGCTCCCCGTCTGGTAGTGGACTTTCAGCGCCGAGAGTCCACCCCACGTAAGAGTGTCGACCCCTACCGCTTCAAGAGCGCCCACTTCGGCCGTGTAGTTCTTCATAACGGCCGCGGCGAGGGTGACGTTGTTGGTGCCCATTGCCTTCGCCGCGAGTTCCGCCTCCAACGAGGAGGTGTAGTTGCCAAGGCCTAGCGAGAGCCACGCTGGCGGATTAGTCATGTTATTCCTGAAGAAGTCTGTCCATCCGCTCCAAGACTGGGTCAGACCGTAGACGGTGTTTGGAATCATGTGGACCGTGATGTTACCGGATGTCTGAATCGCAGTGTCCCAGTATTTGCTGTCTAGCAGACCGTCGCACTTGCTTGAGTTGGCGAAGGAGAGTGTTTGCAGTTGCGCGAGGGAAAAGTTGTCCGCGACTTGGCTTGAGATGTTTGTGGTGTTGGAAGCCGCCGACGTCATGACAGCGCCGCTGGTGGTGGTGCTGGCGCCTCGATCCAGACTTCGAATGTAGAAGTACGCGGCGCTGACGCAGAGGTAAATGAGGAATACCCCGATTATGACGTTGACTACCGTTCCGCCGGCTCTCTTGCGCAATTCATAGAAGAGTGGAATGGTGGTTATAACCAGCCATATGGTGGTGATTCGCCCGATCCAATCAATTCCAAGAGATGGTGACGGCTCCGCCGATTTTCACCCCCCCGACCCCTCCCAATCGCGCACACTGGGCGATCCCCCACGTAGACGGAGCCGCGTGGCCGTGTCACATTAGGGTTGCTCCCTCCCGGACCTCACCCGGTTCGGCAATCAAGAGTCGAGACCTCTCCTTCGAGAGGCTTGCCCCTCGCGACCGCCCGCTCCGGCGTGAAATCATCTCGCCCAGGCGCGCAGGAAAGAGGAGGGATGGCTTTACTCAGCGGTTACTGGCACCCCGTGAAGCCGGTTTGGGTCACGGAGACGGCTAGCCTCCCAGCCCTACCCGCCACCAAACCTCACAGCTATTTGCCGGTATATTTAGTGTGCTATGATCGAATTCTGTTAACTGATTTGCATGGACTGCCGAAATGTCCGTGGAGATATCAGATTTATTAATCAATTCTGCATAAGGGAATGCGCACTAACGCTACATGACGAAGGCGTGGACGCGCGGTATCCCCTGCTCGCCCATGAATAACGAAGGGTAGCGTTAGCCAAACAAGCACAGGGAGGGAGCAGGGGATGGGTTGCGTTGCGCGACACGCAGGCACCTTGGCACTTGCGTGAGGTTCACGGCGAGAACCTCCGACCTGCCCCTGCTCTCTCTGGTGGCCAGCTCAAGACTTGAGATTCTTCTTTATGCGTTGTTCCCATTCTTCTTGAGTGATAAAGCCCTTCTCCTCAAGAAGGTCCGCTAGGGACGTAATCATAGTATCCAATAGGTAAGTGCCCTCGTCTTCGCTCTTACTCTTTTTTCGCATGGTGCGCCTTGATTCCTCCCTTGTCGATGTATCCCTTCTCGCTCATCCATGCCAAAAGGATGTTCATTATCGTGTCCGAATATCCCGTTCCCATTTTTCCTTCTAGGTCTCGGTCGATAATGTCCCATACTTGGTCGGGTAGTGCAACCAGCGTCTTTCTCATCCTTCTCATACCACCAGCAAAGGAGCGATTGGTATTCGCTCGTCCTGCGCTTTCGGTTCCTCAACCTGTGTTTGGTAAGCGCCTTCGATTAGTTGCTTCCATCCCTTGATGGCGATCCCAGCCTGCTCGGCTGGCGTCTTTCCCTTTCGGCCAAGGTGGGGCCGTGCATAGTTGTAATTGACCGTGTATCCCACTAGGATGATTCGGGCGCTGTCTTCGTTCTTGAACCCGCGCATAGGTCGCGTTCTTTCCTTCACCGTCTCGTGAAGCCTCTCGACTATGTTGTTTGTCTCTCTCGACCGGATGCCGATTCTTTTCACTAGCTCGGCTCTACCAAGTTTCCGGTGCTGGTAGAAGACCTTGTTGAAGGCTCTGTCGTAGGTGTGTGAACCAGCTACGAATAGCTTGGTCGGTTTCCTCTTGGTTGTCTCTAGCGCTCGCCTGAGTACGGCTATCGTGTCTTCTAGTGTTCTTGTCCCTGAGAGGTGGGACGCCACTAGGAATCGAGTGTCTTCATCTATCATCTCCCAGAACCATTCGTTCTGGCCGTCGCATCTTATCACCGTCTCATCGTGGTCATTGTCTCATCGTGGTGCCAGTTTCCTCCCAACTTTGGCGAAAGCGTTCTAGTGAACTCGCTCACTAATTTTGAATGTTTCATCACCCAGCGCCACACAGAAACTTGCGAGACTCGTTCACCATAGATGTTCTCTAATTGCCGAGCGACCTTGCGTACTGAGAGACCTTCGTAATACATGGACATGGCTGTAACGATTGCGTGCTTGTTCACTCTCATTTTGGGGAGGTTGTCGTTCTCGGTGAACCGTTTTCCATAGTCCACGCACTTTAGCGTCCTCTTGCCCTTCATCGAGCCATTAGGCTTGACCGATTCCGAGAGGCAGTATTTGCACGAACTCATTTCCTTTCGCGTATATCCTTATGGATATCTAGGAAATTGGCATGGGTTGTGGCTCTTGCAACTCGAAGACCAACTTTCCTTCACTTGCAATTGCCCTGAGAATAGCCCCTTTCTGGATTTTGAGCGTCTTTGCGACCGTCTTTGGCATTGTGACGGCTAACGAGCCCTCATTTACCCTGTGAACCCTGACTACTTCTGTTTTCGGCATTCTTAGACTGAAATACTTCTAAAAACGCGCGTGAATGAGAAAGCATCGCACAACTTAATAGTAAATTGTGCGATTACACCTTTTGCCTTGCCCAACTTCGTGTCAGCAACCATCGTCTTCGCCGTGATGGGAATCGTCGCTCTCGCGTCTATGCACCTAATCCCCGACCCTCCGGTGTATACTGTCCGACTCCTCGGACTCACGTATACGCTGACTCTGTCCGTAGCGGTCGCGCTCTTAGGTGCCATCAGCGCCACGATGACCCTAAGAAACTCCGCGCGAGAATTCTAGCCCCATCACGGCTAGAATTTTTTCGTGCAAATCAAGTAACGGAATCCTATGGTCGGATTCCGTATAGTCTCTTGCACGGACGGCTATTCCGGAAGTTTGCCCCACGCCGTGGCCAAATCCTTTGGGAATCTCTTCCACCGAGAAATTGACGAAATAGGAACGTCTGACTCGGAAATGTGCTTCATGGGAAGGTATATCGGGTCATACGATGCCACAGTGAAATTCTCTTGGACATGATAGACCTTCTTGAGGGTAACCGATTGAGCATCACAGGCCTCTACGATGCCTCCAATGATATCCCCGTCCTTTTGGTAGACGATTATCTTCTCACCGACCGGAATTTTGAGACTGCGGCCGAAAAGTCCTAGATACTGGGCTAAGACAGAAAGGCCTAGCACAATCAAGGTCACAACGGAAACCACGAGCGTCCAGTATGAGTAATCGGGAGGTGGCGGAGTAGTTGACAAATGGTTCAACCCTTAGGGTTCCTCCTGATTCGCCTTTCCCATTCCTCTTTGGTGATCACGCCCTTCCCCCCCACTTAGTGTGCTGCCACACGATCTCGGACATCCTGCAGACTCCGCAGACGCCCTTTGAGGACGGCTTTCCGCACTTTGTGCAGGGGACTGTCGTCGCGGTCCCAGCGTCGGCCTTGCTCCCTTCGGCCCTCGACAGCTTCGAGGTGACTTCCAACGCAGAACTCAAGAGCACGTTCTTCATCCCCGGGTGCTTCGACTCGAGCTCGTTCAGGTAGTCGCGCACCTCGCTCCTCAGGCCCTCGTGCATGTAGGGGCAGCTCGCGCTCTGGAAGGGTATCTTCGACAGATACGCGTAGAGGGCGATCTCCTCCTCGTAGAGCTCGGTGAACGGCTTGACCCTGCGGACCGGGAAGTCGTCGTCGATGGTCGAGGGGTCGAGCCAACCGAGCCGCTCCACGTCCCCGTGGAGGAGGTTCATCATGAACGTCTGGACGTAGTCGTCGAGGTTGTGCGCGGTCGCGACGACGTCGACCTTCGCCTTCACCGCGGCCTCGTCGATGGCCCTCCTGCGGAAGACGCCGCACATGCTGCACGAGGAGAGATCGCGTTCGTCCTTCCAGTCCAGGGCCTGGTCGAGGCTGAACCCGAAGAGCTCGCTGTAGGAGACCAGGACGAGCTCCACGCCGAGCTCGTCGCAGAGCGCCCGGGCGTGGTCAATGGCCTCGTCGCGATACCCCTCGACCCCCTCGTCCACGGTGAGCGCGACCAGTTCGGACTTCCTCGAGCCGTCGTTGAGCTCGTGGAGGACCTTCAGGAGCGAGAGGCTGTCCTTCCCCCCGGAGACTGCCACCCCCACCCTCTCGCCGCGCTGGAGCATACCGTACTTGGAGATGGTGCGCCTGACCTTCTCCACCGTGGTCTCCTTGAAGCAGGCCGCGCAGAGGCTCTCGCCCGAGTACCTCCTGGTGTAGTACGGCGGCATCTTGCCGCACCTCGAGCAGTCCCCCAAAGAATCCTACCCCTGGCGTGGTCGCGCCTGTGCAAACCTTAAAGGGTTCTCGTCGAGCACGCCGAAACAGAGCTAACCCAGTTTGTCCGACTCCCCCGAAGACGACAGCCAGCAGTACAAGCCGGTTTCACGCTGGTTCGTGTTCTTCATGGTGAGGACGAGGCGGGGGCTCGGGTTGATGGACAGAATAGGGCGGTGGAGGATCAGCAAGCCCCTCGCCTGGCTCATGCTCTACCTGATGCCCGTCGCCGGCGCCGTGGCGCTCTACTTCATCGTCACTCTCGTGGCGATCTACCTCTCGCCAGCGGGGGCCGCGGTCGCCTCGAACGTCCGCACCATCTCGCCCCTCGCCAATTTCCTGCTCCCAGGGATCAACCCCTACCTTCCCTTGAGCGTCTGGCTCGCCGTCATCGTCGCTGTGGTCATCCATGAGGCCTCCCACGGGATAGTCGCGCGCAGCCTCGGCCTCCCGATAAAGTCCGCGGGGGTCCTCCTCCTCCTCTTCCTGCCGATAGGGGCGTTCGTGGAGGTGGACGACAAGCGGATGAAGGAGACCAGGAGCAGGGACTCGCTCAGGGTTCTCGCCGCCGGCTCAGGGATAAACTTCATCGTGGGCATCGCCTGCATACTCCTTCTGGTTCTCACGGTCTCAGCCATGGTCCCGGCCGTCAAGGGCGCGGCCATCGTCGGGGTCGTCCCGGACTCCCCGACCCTCCACTCGCCCGCGGCCCTCGCGGGGATCCAGCCTGGAGACTTCGTGGTCGCGATAGACAACTCGCCCGTCACCGACCTGACGATCCTCCACAACGGGAGCTTCTACGTGGGCGAGAACGTGAATGTCACAATCTGGCGAAACGGACAGACGAGGACACTCGCCAATGTCGTCCTGAGCAACTACACCCAGACGTTCGTCAACACGACCAGCGGGCAGACCTCGACCGTGACCTATCCCTTCCTCGGGGTCGACGCGGCCAGCTACGCCACGCTCCAGGGGACTGCGAGCGGCTACGCTTCGGTCTACAAGTCCTCTCCACTGGTGTACATCGCGGAGATACCAACGTTCACTAGGTTCGAGTTCACCGTGCCGTTCTCGGACGCGCTCTCGGGCTTCTACACCTCTCCCCTGGGGGCCTTGACCCCCGCGGTGACCGCGTCGCTCTACTGGATGTTCTTCGTGAACTTCAACCTGGCGATCTTCAACAGCCTCCCGATCTACCCCATGGACGGAGGCCAGGCCTTCGAGAGCTTCCTCAGGGGGGGTGGCGGGGGGAGGATCAGCGACGAG
>VFSW01006937.1_pt1 | contig 16557 bp, 9 predicted proteins | sample 5358111 | NCBI WGS metagenome assembly VFSW01 (sample SAMN11554181, study PRJNA540505) | mine drainage metagenome | isolation source: sediment from site ElyBrook_90M | place: USA: Ely Copper Mine, Vershire, VT | collected 2017 | reverse complement strand
ACGCGGTTGAAAACTGATTCGACGCTAATCTGCTCCATACACTCGTGAGTATAAATGGGGCAGGTATGGCTTCCGTGCGGCGTGCAGGGGCGGCACCAGAGCTCAGGAAGCTCGATCACTTCCCCACTTCCCTTTGGCGGCGCGAAGCCGAAAGCGGGAACCGTTGGGCCGAAGAGGGCCAGCACTTTTGTTCCCACCGCGACGGCTGCGTGAGTTGGCGCGCTATCGTTTGCGATGAGCAGCGAGGAATGCGAGATCGCGGAACAGGATACGAGAAAGCTGGCTCGGCCAGCAAGATCGAGGACGCTCCCTTCGGGGCACGCATCTCGAATTTCCGTGGCAAGCTTTCGTTCCTCGACTCCGCCAATTACGATCACTCCCAATCCATGGGCGGTGATCGCTTTTGCAAGCTCGAAGAATTTGCGGTCGCCCCAGCGCTTGGTTTCCCATGCGCTTCCGGGAGCAAGTGCAACGGCCTTTGGAGTACCGTAACAAAAAGCTTTTATAATGGGAACTTCTGGCGGCTGGATGCGCGGGAGGGAGTCTGTTGCTGCCTCCGGAACGATCGCCCGGAGTGGCAGAATTGCGCGTTCGTACCGGTTCGACCAACCTCGATCGGCGACGGTATGCGTCAGGCCAGCATGGGTCATCGCATCGAAACCGATTTTGGTAGCGCAGTTGACGAGTGAGGCAAGAGACTGGGAGCGGCGAGAGGAATGGAGCAGAAATAAGGTATCGAACCCGAGCGCATTCAATTCACTGGCCTTCTTTCGAATACCGTCGGTTCCGGATTCGGCGCCATGTTTGTCGAATGTGAGGACTCGGTCCACATCGGGCGAGGCCGCGATCACCTCTTCGACACCGGGCCGAACAAGATAGGTGATGTGGGAACTCGCGTGCGACGCTTTCACGGCCCGTGCGAGCGAAAGCGAGACAATGGCATCGCCTAAGAAGGCGGTTTCGACGATAAGGACATTCATTCCGTTACATGCTTCCATCGGCGATGCTGCCAAAGCCACAATTCGGGCCTTTCACGAATGGCTTGTTCGAGCACGCGTGTGTGACGCGCAGTAAGTTCCCGAACATTCGGTGCGCTCGCATCGGCAAGATCGTCAAAGGGAACTTCGATAAACCGGCAGCGATAGCCGCGCCGCGTCCGCTCGAAGGGTTGTAGAAAGAGAATGGGCGCCCGGGTGGCAAGCGCGAGCCGCGCGGTGCCCTCGAATGTCGGAACGTTCGCGCCAAAGAATGGCACGCGAACATCTTCCGGCGAAGCCGCCTGATCGCCGAGGATGGCAATAGGCTCCTTGTTCCGAAGGGCACGGAAGATGGCTCGCACATTCCCCGCGTCGAGCATTCGGTTCCCAAACCGCGTTCGCATGGTTACGAGAAATCGTTCGACCCGCGAGGCTCGTTGGTTCTTGATGATCACATCCAACGGACTCCCGATACGAAGGGCGCAGCCAAGCGCCAGCCATTCCCAATTTCCCAGATGGCCGGAGAGAAGAATGGCCCCGTGAGGATTCGAAAGGACCGGCAACACGTCTGGGAGATTCGTGATTTCCAGCCCATTTCGTAGTGCGTCCTTACTGGCAAACCGCAAATAAATAAACTCGAAAAATACGATGCCCAAATTGGCGTAACTTTTCGAAGCCAGGCTCCGCCTTTTATTCGAAGGCAATTCCGCAAACGCCCTTGCAAGATTTCCGCGGGTAATATGGGCGCGAATTCCAAGCACCCATGCCAGCCTGCCCAGCGCGCCACCGATTCCTCGCAAGACCCAAAGCATTATGAGACCTAAACCCTCAATGAGCAAGCTGCAACGCCTCGGTAGTCATCCAATTTGGATCGTAGTTCTCGCCGATCACATTGGAGTTGACGAGAAAATAATTTCCCCCGCCCATCCGATCGACAAAATCAAATTCCGCACGATCGCCGGTGCGAAGCCGGAGTGCCTGATTCTGATCGTATTGCCAAATAATAAAGGGCTTATAACCGGCGCGGTAGGGTTCGTTATCGATCGCGGTGGGTGGCCCATACATAATCAGTACCCGACCGCGGCTGCTCTTCCAACCCGGAGTCTTTTGATAAGTATATTTCTTGTTGGCTTCGGCCACGCGGCTCATAAAGAGCCGATAAGCATCGAGGGGCTGCGCCGAGTGGAGCTTTGCATCCTCCGCCCGCCAGAAAGAAAATAGGAATTGCTGTTTATCCGTTAAGGTTGAGAGTTTTTTCGCGGCAGTTTTATCGGCATCGTCACCCCAATACATGGATTGCTCGATCAACTCATCGGCCTCGGCATTGGTGAGCTTTGCGAAGTCGGAACCGGCAAACAATACCGAGTCGGCGGCCATCGAACTCGGCGGTGCGGGCGGGGCTTCGGAAAGCTTCATGTCCGAGGCATAGTAAAACGACTTCTCCGCTTCGGCGGCAATGGCATCCTGATATTTCGCCTGAATTCGCAGCTTGTAGGAATCGCTGGCCAGACCATCTATGTCGAGGCCAAGAATGATGGGAATGGTAGTTCCAGCCAGCGGCACTTTTTGGGTGTTGGAAAGAATCTGGGTCCCGGTGGGATCGATAACCGATGTAACGACGTCCACACTTTGTGCTGGATCAACTGACGCTTGTGGCACATACAGTTCCGTGTAATAATAAAGCTTCGTGTAATTCTCTCCGAAGATCGCGGATGGATTGGGCGTCACGATATATCCAGCCTTTTCGAATGGGCTTGACTGGCCGGATGATTTTTCGATCTGGGAAGCCAACTCGATTCCGCCTAACGCAAGTTTTGCGGCGTCTCGGTCGGGAAGCCGAAGCGGGATTACGATCGTGTCGAAAACGCCTCTTCCATCTGCCTCACCGCGCCGCCAGATAAAAGCGGCCGTCGTGGTATCTCCATAGGGTACCGCAAATGCCGTGGCGCTGAGGAGTTTATTCGCGCCAGCCGAATCAAGCTGCGCCTGCGTGCAGGGACATCGGACGGTATCGTGAATATCCCTTTCTTGCGCGACGCGGCCATTCTGCCAGATTTCCGCTTTTGCGTCCGTGTAGGAAGTCCAGACGCCATCGAACTGCTTAAAGGCAAGCGCGCGTTCGAGCACGCCGTAGTCGATCTCGACCTGCGCATGAGTGCTATCGTAACGAAACGCTTCAGCATCCGCTTCAAGCGGACTTTGTGCACGCAATAAAACCGGAGTGAGGGCAAGAAGCCCGGCGGAAAGGAAAAGACGATAGTTCATAATCAGCTTTTTGTGTCTCGCCAGGCCGGGCGAATGGATTTAACGTTCAAAGCAACCGGAACTCCCGGAAACCCAAGGGTGTCTGCGTCCTCTTCGCAGCGATTTTTACCTGCGTTACTGGAACGTCGCGCTGATGGAAATGCGGTTAATTCCTCCGAGGCTTTTCGTGGTGTTATACGCGTAGTCCACAATGCCGGAGAAATTTTCCGTCTTGAAGTGGAACCCCGCGCCCACACCCAGACCAAGCTGGTCCTGATTGAACGCATAGCCAGCACGAAACGCCGCCATGTCATTCCAGATATATTCCGCGCCGAGATTGTATTGTTCGGGGCCATCGGAATGGGTTGAAAAATCGAAGTCCATGTTCAGCTTCTGATTCTCGACTTTTCCCTGGAATAGATCGCTTGCGACACCGATTCGGAAAATAAGTGGGATGGGGTAACTTCCGGTATTGAGCGAGCCGGAGAGCGAATCGCGAACCGCATTGATATTTGGGTTATTCGCTATAAAATCCAGACTATTGCCGGAAAAGTTACGATCGGTACCTAAGTTCGATAGGTCCATGGAGATCGTCATGTGGTAAAAATCGGTGAGGTATAGCGAACCGGCATCGAAAGCAAGCCCCTGCGCGCTTAAATCGAGGATGGAGCTTCGCAAATATTTCGCGGTCGCACCGAAGGAAAACCGGTCCGTGAGCGAGCCGGCGATCGTCGCGGAAAAGGCGAGATCGTTCGCATTATAAATACCCGCGTTAGCATCCTGCTGGATCGTCGATTCCGATATGTTGCCATAATCGACGACCGTCAGCGCAAACCCGGCACGGTAGTGTTCGCTCACGGGAACGGTTGCAGCGATGAAGTTTTCGGTCACTCCCCCGAACCAACTGGTGTACGATGCGCCGACGTTGATGCCCGGCAGGTTCGCAATCCCGGCGGGATTCCAATAGAGCGCGGTAATGTCGTTTGCGAGCGCGCTATACGCACCAGCCATTCCAGCGGCACGCGCACCGACCCATAATTTCGTAAACACCGAGCCTGAGGCACCGGCGTTCGTGAAATTTGCGGCCGTCGTGGATACGGTCGTCCCACCCTGCGCAAACGCTCCACGAGAAAGAGGAATGCTGAGGCAGGCCACGAGCACTATCCATCGTGCCGCTACGCTTCCATGGTGGAACCCCGAGCGGCGCCCGGCCTCACGCGCTTGGTGGATTGGAGTTGAATGTATCATAGTCTCTAACTGCGATGTCACGATAGTTATAACGCTCGAAAAACTTTCCATTATTTAGATAATCCCACGACCACGGCGAATTTGGTCGTTATCTCGCCCGTCTCCGCCCCGGTAACCGGATCCTTCGCTATTACGCGCGCGAAGAGCACCTGACTCCCCACTCGCTGCCCTCCGCTCGTGAGCAAGTTCCAGGTTTCTACCGAAGATTGATCGGCCAGTTGATTGTAATCGTAGTTCGTAACGGTCTGCCCCGTGTCCGCATAGCCAATGTGCTCTATCGTTTTGACGAGCGTGCCATCGAGCGCATAAATCTCGATCGTGCAACGGGGTGGAAGCCGTGTGAAGAAGAGCTTCGCATTGTCCGTCGAAGTCTGCCCCAGGTGCGTTACGATATAGGGGTTTGGCACAACCTGCACCTGCTGGAGCATGGAATTAGTGTAGTTGCTCAAGTTAGCGAAATCGACCTTCGGTCCGCTTTCCGTCTTAATGGTAAATTGTGCACCCGGGAACGGCAGGTTCTTCATAATCCCGGTGAAGGATAGAGTGATCTTATCCCCAACCTGGAAATCGTTCAGGTGAGGATTGATATGATTCCCACTACCGGCAATGGTATCGCCGATAAGCGAGCCGGCTGGATCGGGTATTTCCGGTGCATTGAACAGAAGTTCCGCACCGCCAACACTCAACTTATGGACCGCATAATGGTAATAGCCGTTACTGACGTTGTTATCCCCATTGATCGGGAAATAATAGGGTCCAACGGTTGCACCGGAGATCCCAGGCCCCACAAGTCCTTGTGCGTCGAAGATTGCATTGGCATGATTCGAGCCAGGCAACGCCTGATCCTGATAGTGAAACGCCGCCATTTCATACCACCCCGGATTCGGCACGTACATCGTGTCCGGATCATTAAAGAGAGGGGCCTGAGTCCCGGCGCTCGTCGGACCCGTATTGCTGTAAAAATGATAGTCCACCTCCCTCGTCATGTCCGCGGCGGTATCCCGCACGATGCGCAATTGCGCATCGGGACATCCGGCAAGGTGGACGTGAATAAGCAGCGCGCTCGGATGAATAACGGAAGTATCCGTAAGCTTGACCGCAACGGGGCCGGGGCTGAGCAAAGAATCAAACGTTATTTCGTAGTTCACCTCACCCAGCGCCCCTAAGAAGGACGGCCTGGTGCTATTGGTCCGGTATTGATAAATCACCGTATCTGCAAGATACGTTATGGATGTATCAAAAACGCCCGGATAGGTGAGGCTGTCGATCGAGGTATCTACGGACTTGCTCAGCGTGAAGATCGAGTCGTTGGTGGTTCCATGTTCAATCACCGTGTCCAGTTGCCCGATCGTGTGCCCCGTACCAGCCAGCGTAATCTTCTTATTGAATAGAAGGAGCGGAGGGCGAACAGCAGAGTCGCCAGGCAAGTTGAAGATATTTTGGTTCGGATCGAGTGCGGAACCATTGTTCGTTCTATGCGAGAGCCGAAGAATATTCTGATCGAGATTTGGATTATTCGGCCCAGGAGTAACGCTGACGGAGCTTAACCGGTAAGGTGTGCTCAATTGTTCAAGGTTAACGTCGGCAAGAACTTTGAAAGCATTATCAATCGACTGGTTTGGAGCGAAGGTCGCATTATCGGTGGTAAACTGCGCGGGAAAAACGGAATCCGGCGTAATTGTCCCGTTCACATGCTCGATAATCGAACCCGGCAGCGAGACCGGGAAATAATAAGCCACGGTATTTTTCGCGGGGTTTTGCAACGTCGCATAGGTATTCTGCACCCCATGCTTATTCTCCGTTACATCCACATAGAGTTCCAAAGGACTTTGATTGTAATTGACGTATTCCGTCCATCTCGGCTGGAAACTCACATTGACGGTATCGTCCGTGAAGAGCTTCGCGAAGATTCCGGTATCGGCAATATCGAGACGGACATCCTGCACGCCGCCAAAATTTGGATTGCCACTCCCGGCAAGGCAATTCCCTGCGATGTTATACGCCGTATCCGTGCTGAAGGGCGCTAAGAACACCGGCTTATTAGGAATACCGACTACAAAGTTCTTCGGCGAGACAATGGCAGAATAAAGCGGCCCTACTTGATTGAGGGAATCGTATTCGTTGTACGCGATGAGATAATAATAGTATTGCACGCCGTTGTAAAGCCCCTCGGTACCCGTCAGGATGCCATCGTGGTTGTCATCGCCGAAATCGAGATAGGAATGCGGAATCGGATGCGGTACGCTATTAGTGCGGGTATAGTGAAAATGATTGAAGTGCCCGTTCTTATCGAACACGGAATCCGCCCTAAGGTCATACAAATGCCAATCGCCGAGCAAAACATCCGGGTTATTGCCGTCTGGGCGAATGGTGCTGTCATGATCCGAACGGGTTGACCTCCAAAGCTGATAACCCATGAAAGCAAGCGAGGTATCCTTGATAAGCGAATCGGCGACCAGCAGTTTTGGCTTTGTCACTTCCGCGGTGGTATCCCAGGTCACGAGTACTGCCCGGTCCAATGCAGTCGTCTTCACAATCGGAATATCCGGCGGCGTCGGTGAAAGGAAATGATTGACAAAATAGCCCTTCGTCGAATCGGTCAACGAGACGGAATCGACTTCACCAAAGACCTCGTGAGCGAAATCGGTGAGCAGGAGCACGGCTCCAAAATTTTTCTTGTAGTCTGAATTATCAACCTGCGCGATCGTAATGCCGACAACGGTTTCCGCCGATTTCCCCGGCGGCAGGGTGAACGGCCCGGTCGCCATCATCAATCGCTGGTCACCATAGGCCCCGTTAAACACATCCTTTTCACCGGAGGAAAGAAAAGCATATCGAAGATCCTGAGTGGAAGGATCATTCTGAATAACCCAGTCCTTAAACGTGACTAAGCCACGGGCGTTCTTTTGAAAAAGGCTATTCGGCCCATAGCCATGTAACGCGGTGCTATCGCTATTATCTATAATATCACCGGCGGAGTCAATAACGGGGCTCTCGAGGAAGCTGAAGCCGATCCAGCCATATTGCTTGCCATTCGGTGGAGCGTTGTAATCCCGCCACTGGACGCCCATATTTAACTTCGACGGGTCGGGAAAGTCTTGCTTTAACTGGGCGACCATTGTAGGATCCGCCAGTGCCGAGACGAGGCTGTCATTCACGTAGCTGTTACCATCGAACTGCGCACCGCCGACAGCGGCATCCAGATCGGGATCGAAAGCCGGGGCCATCCAGCAATCGTATAGTGTCTGCTGAGATGAGTTTGTCGCTTTCTGCCGCAAAAAGATCATGTCGCGATAGCGCCCAAAGCTCCAGGAATAGATCGCTTCGGTCACGTCAATTCCGAACGGGTAACCCGTGCCCGGATGAAATTCCGGATTATTGATCGGATTGCCATCCGTGTATTCATTGACGATGTCCTCTTCCGAAAGGATCGCCGGCTTTATGCTCGACTGCCCGGTAGCTTGATCCGCAAGTTTCTGCCGCAAGGTAACATCGGAGATGTAATCGCCAAAGTAAAAATTATGATTGAGCGTTTTGGTGGTCGAAGTATCCCAAATCGGCCAAACATAGTTGGGGGAAGGAACGACCGAAGAGGAGCCTGGAATATACTTCCCCGTTGTCTTATCGTAACGCGGTCCGACGTAGGATATATACTTCGCCGCCGGCACCGCGCCATCGGTGCCCGTGGTTAACCCGACCTGGCTGTTTTCGCCTTCGATATACCAGCCGGCGCCGGAATTCGGATTATATCCGAGTTCGCAAAGCTGGTGGCGTTTCCCATTGATTTCCTTCTTGGTAGCGAACCAGAGGCCCTCTCCAAAAATATAGCTGTCGCCAGAGCCGCGCGGCCAGAAACATCCCTCGTTATTACCATTGCCGGAGTTAAAGAGCACGCCGCGGTTCGTGTAAAAGAACTCGATGTTGCTATACACGTTCGTCTGGCGCAAAAAATTAAGCGGCTGCGTGCCACCCGACTTTTTCACCTTCGTGGAAGGCCGGGCATGCGCGGTGGAACCGTAGGCCAGAAAACCGGCGACGATCATAAAGCCGACGAGCATCGCGATGCGTGGCACTGCGTGAGAAATATTATGAGCGCGCGAACCGCGAGAGTGCGGAGAGTTTTGGAATGCGATTATTCTTTTCATGCGTCTAAAATTCGGTAGTGGTATAGTCCGTCGTTCCAGTGACCTTGCTCGATCGTTCGCGCTCAGAAGCGGATCGTAAAGTTGAGATAAACCCGGCGCGGGATCTGGTAATTGGTGCGCCGATTGAAATTATCGGTACGGTATTGCGTGTACGCGGTCTGCTGTTCGGCAAGACTCACGCGGCCATCGTGATTCAAGTCGAGGCGTGGATTGTAATACAAATTGCCCAAAGCGTCAATTTGACCGCCGCGGCTATTCGTCGGATCGTTGTAATACTCCACGGTCCCGCTAAGCTGCCCCGGCGAGCCATCGTTACTCCCCTGCCCCGTCATGGGATAGACAGAAAGCGGCGTAGTGCTATTGAAGATATTCGTCACTTCAAGTTGCAGATCGAGAAAGATCGAGCCCATGCTCGAGCCAAAGATGTCTCCAAATGGAATGGTACGCGTAAGCATCCCATCGGTCTGGAACTCATCCGGCTCGCGGTTGCCATTGAATGAGCCAATCGGGGCACCCCTCAGGTTGAGGGCGGTGTACGGTGTCCCCGTTTGATAGAGCGTAGTCGTCTGCAGTGAGAACCATTCGAGCAGCTTCTTGCCAAAAATCGTAGGACCTTCGCCCTTGTTGTAATTAATATTAAACAAAATATCGAGCACGTTGGTCCGATCGTAGCTGAATGGAAACGGAGTAAGCGGCAGCACGGCTTGCTCCGAGTTCGGGTCCTGGTTTAGGAACGCAGCATAGTTCTCTGCAGCCGAGGAGGACGTCCCCTTCGCCGATTGGTACGTGTAATTCGCCTTCAGCGACCAGTTATCCGCCATTTGCTTTTCAGCCACCACCTCTATCGCACGATCGTTTCCATAACCATCATCGGTATAGAAAAAATAGCTTTGCGCCAGCAACGGGCTTGAAATGGACGCGAGGTCCGCTTCATTGCGAAGATCCTTATAAATGCCCGTAATGCTAAAGGCAAATACGTCCGAAAGCTGGGTACTGAAACCAACATCGACTTCTTTCGTCCGCTCCGCCTGAAGCCCAGCATCTCCGATAATTTGATTTCCTCGATTCAAGGAAGACTGCAAGGCGTTTAAATTTCCTCCACCCGTGCTTAGCAATACATTATTGAGATTCGGTTCTTTGAAATACCAGTTGTACCCAAAATTAAACGTCGTCTGATCGGTCACGGCGTAGGTAACCGCAATGCGTGGCGAAACCTGTGTTTGAAGTTTCGTCGGAGTAAGCGCATTCGCTAACGGATTGTAAAGATCAGAAATCTGATTCGAGTTCGGTTGATACATATCGAACCTAATACCTGGCGCGAAGGTGATGTCGCTAAATTCCATCTTATCGGTCGCGTAAACGTCCGCTGTATAAGGATGGACCTGGAACGAGTCCTTGAAGGGGTTCGCATCCCAGGGAAGCTGGTCCGAGTAGTTAAAGATGGACATGAGGTTCCCATCGAAGCCGGCGGTCACGAAGTGCGAGCCGACTTGAATCGAATAATTTGCCGTGAATTGCGACTGGCTGGTGTTCTCAATTCCGAACCCACTGGCGTTTCCCATGGCAACAAAACTCTGACCAGTGGGAAGCGTCCCCACAAGCCCGTAAGCATTTGAGCTTGTCTGGAGAATCGCAGGACCTTCGATGTGGCCAGTGAATGGGTTCAAACCCGGGACCTGCGAGGTATATGGTTTGGTTGGATCCGCGGGGTCGGGAATCTGTTTGGTGACCGGCGTATAGATGTCAATGATTCCATCGGGCTTCGCCGTAATACTACCATCGCTATTTACGGTATAATTGTCGGCAATAGAAAGGAATTGCGGTAAATGGGTTATGTTGACCGGCTGCGATTGATCATATTTACCACTCTGCTTATTGTCAAGATTGTACGCGCCTTGCAACTCGAGAACACCATCTCCAATTTGCCCCCGCGCATTGAGAGAATAAACATTATTCGTCTCTTCGTATGCGGGCACATAATAGGGATCCTCATAGAGAGTTCCCCAGCTATTCAGGAGCTCGCTCGTCGCATTCAAAGCGGCATCCGCGCGGATGGAAAAGCCAAACGCCTCGAACGCAAGCTCGCCCGTTCCCGTCCGGTAGTAACGCTGAGTAAGGGGGATCTCGCCAAGATTGTTGCCAAGCGGATCGGTAACCCCTAAACCCTGATTGGAAAAAGTAGGGTCGGAAAAGTTATTATAGTGGTCGAACGAATTGATGCGGCCTGTGATGAAAAATTTCAGGTCTTGCGTGATGAGCGGACCGCCCAGCGAAAACTCATAAATCTTATCGCCCATGGGCATCTGCTGGAATCCATTCCCGCTGTATCCGAACAGCGAGGGGACTTCGGTTCGATAATGAGCCGTGAAATTGAGATTGTTACCACCGGAGCGGGTCTGGGTATTGATCTCGCCGCCGACGAAGCCACCCTTCGAAGCATCCGCAGAGCCGGTCACGATGTCAACTTCGGAAATAGCTAAACGCGAAAGCCCCGTTTCGAGCGAACCTGCACGCCCGGTCAAAGGATCGGTAATTTCCACGCCATTCAACCGGACGGAATTCGAGGTTCCGCGGCTGCCGTGGAAGCTAATGCCACCGTTTGCATTATCCTGCACCGTGCCCGGCGTAAGCAAAATAATCTGATCGACACGCTGCCGGCCCGCGATAGTCGCGAATTGCGACGTCGTGAATTTCGTGGATATGTCCGTCTTCGTCTTTTCGACCAGCGGCGCCTGCGCAACAACGGTCACGACCTGGGCTTTCGTACCCAGCTTAAAATTCAGCGATGTCGTAACATCGGATTGGACCTTGACATGATAGGCGGTATCCGGCAACTCGCCGGCATATTTCGCAATAACCGTGTAGTTCTGGCTGGGCGGAACATTAATGATCGTCGCGACGCCGTTCGCATCGGTAAGCGCGCCATACCGGTTCTGGAGAATTTGGCAGACCGCATGAACGAGCGGCTCGCCCGTTTTAGCATCAACGATTTTGGCGCTGATCTTGCCGTATTGTGCCTGGGCGCTACCCGCGATCATTGCGCTCGCGGCAAAAACCGTGAGGATTACAATGAACATCCGGCTCCGCCGGTTGAAATCGCTATGACTAAACCGGTTCCGTATCATGATTCCGCTCCGAAAAAAAATCATCAAAAAGGATTGAAAAACTGTTTTATGCGGCTCCTTCGCGGCGTTCGCGAAGCCCTTCCTGGCGGTCCTGATTCCTGATCCTGTCATTGAATTCGTAACAGGAACACATGAATAGCTCGCAAGTCGCGCGGGGTACAATAAAAAATTATGGCGAATTAAGAATGAGCGGGGAAATGCCAGCCCCCCGTGCGTTCGAAAACGCGCGGGAACCGGCAAAAAATGCTTATCGCAGTAATGACATGCTCTTCGTAATGCTCTCGCCGTTCACCCGAAGCGTGTAGCGATACACTCCATTCGGAAGATCGGCGCCGTTGAACACGAACGAATGCTCTCCGGCTCCCAGCCGTCCGTTCGCCAGCGTCCCAACCGTTCGCCCCAGCATATCCGAAACCGTCAGCAACACCGTCGATTCCGAAGGAAGAGTGAATTGAATGTTCGTGGATGATGCGAATGGATCAGGATAGCTTGGAATGGCAAGAAGCGAAGCCGGATCCTCGCCGTTAGTAACGCCAGACAGTGGCGCGGTCGTCGCGTAAGCGTAGTTGATGATATCGAAACCGGGCACGTTTCCCGCCGCAGCCGATCTCGCAGAATCGACAAAACCAGCAGAGCTGTCTACGGAAAACATCGCATGATAAACGATTCCTGCAGTAACCGTGGGATTCAAGGAAGAAACTTGCGGAAAGCGAAAATCATACTTTTGGGAAGCGCTGGGGTTGTTAACCATAAATGGAGTAGGATCCGACCACGTTTGACCGCCATTCGACGTGCTGGAATAGAAGATACTTCCATAAGGGAAAACAACCGTTCCCGTATCGTCCGTGAATACTTCGGTATCTCCGGCGAGGTGGGTTTGGTAGAAAACGGCAAATTGATTTGCCAACGCCGTTCTTCCCACCGTGGGCCATGAAATCATGCCAGGAAACGACTGAAAATTAATATCATTACCGCTCATATCAATAATGTTTGGGATAATCCCCGGCCCTCCGGTTAACCCTGCGGTCGCGATCGGTATCGTGTCCGCATAGTTCGCATCGCGTACGAAATAGAGCGTCGTGGTGTAGGGTAAATAATACCCGTCCGCAGCATCGTCGTAAACGCCAACGTATATGAATTGTGGCGTATCCCCATTGTACCAAAAGTCTATGGACGCGGCTGGAGTCCAAAAGTAGGTATAGGGAGACTGGGGAGGCTGGAACGTGCGATCGGTCTGACTGCCGGACATTGCGATCATCGGAATCGTCGAAGACCAAGTCACACCTTTATCGGCCGATTCAGAGAAGTAAATCGAGCCGTCTCCGCTTACGGAATTCACCCACGCCACACCAATGTGGCCGGATTGCGATACGGCAATCCGATATTCGCCGCCGGAGGTAATACCGGCCCCGGTGTTATTCGGGTCTCCGGCGCCAGGCTTTGCCGTCCAGCCTTGGAAGATAGCAGTATCCGCACTTAAGTTCCAGACGCCAAATTGAAGTTGATCCTGGCCTGCCGTGGTGGTGGTATAAACGGCGCCAATCATATAGACGTACTGCCCATCCGCACTTACGGCGATGCTCGGCCAAATAATCTGCGAAGAGGTGTTTCCATCCACCGTTTGGTTATTGCCAAGGCACTCGGCAAAATTACCGTCTCCTTCGTGTCCTTTCTCGATCCAAAGGGCTGAAACTACACTGTTTGGGTCGGACGAGGCATAGACATGCGCCGCAATCACCGGGACCCATTCCCCATTACGCTGATAGAGCGCCATGTCCGCGTATCCGCTTCGGAAGCGGCCAAGAACCACTGCTGTCGTCCAATGTTTTCCGCCATCGCTGGAATAGGTATAGAACGCCCTCCGGCTAACGGAATTGATATCGTTTCCCGAAACGTCGGTCATGCCCGTAATAACCGCGTGGATTTTATTCGGATCCGTGGGGTCAACCTGGATATTGTGCAATGCACGGGCGTTACTCTGTTCCGCCCACGCCCCAACGACCGGCATCGAGTCCGTGCCAGGTATATAGATTGAGGCGGGAATGATGGGATCGGCAGCAGCCCGCGGCACGCCATAAATTCCGCCACCCTCACGAGGAAACGAATGGGTCATTGTACCTCTGATTGATAGAGTTGAATTCACTCGCTGTTGGCAGTGTGCGGTGGAGGAAAAGACGGCGAAAATGGCGATAAAAAAAGAAAATCGTAGCAAAATCGAATTCATAAATGTGCTTTACCAATAATTAGAATTACACTCCCGCCGGCCCCGAATTCGTTCTCGGCGACGAAAGCACTGCAAAAATAACTCTTTTTCCCGCGCCTCCCACGAAATTCATAATTTCGCATTCATCCCAGCGCGGATTCCGGGAACACGCGAAGCTCGCGAAAGTCGCGCTCTAACGCGGTATCGACGATAAATTTTCGGAGTTCGGAAATGCCTTTGCCCGTCACGCTCGATGTGCTTAAAATTTTGGTGGCGGGAGAATCCCTGATAAGCCGGACGTGCCGGGCGAGATCCTGCTGCTTTGCTTTGTCCGATTTCGTGAGTACGATGAATGCGGAAAGGCCATGATCGGCAAACCAGCGAAGGACTGTCCCATCGCTTTCGAGTTCGGGATGGCGTGCGTCGATAAGCAAGCCGATAGCGCGAAGGGGTTTCCGTTCGAGGAAAAACTGCTCCGCCACATGCGCCCAGGCTATTCGCTCGGATTTCGCTTGCTTCGCATACCCATATCCCGGCATATCGACCAAATAAAACGCACGATTGACTATGTAATAATTGAGAGTGCGCGTTTTCCCCGGCGTCCCGCTCGTCTTCGCAAGCTGCTTGCGCGCCGCGAGTGCGTTGATGAGCGATGATTTCCCGACGTTCGACCGGCCAATCAGCGCGATCTCTGGCAACCCCTCTTGGGGAAGAGCAGAGATCGAGGCGAAGCTGGAAAGGAAGGCGGTCTCGAATTTCATAGCCGCCGCCTAACGAACATTAGTAGCACAGCCGTTCTCGGCTGTGGGGCGGACTTTCAGTCCGCCCCCAGAAACGTCCCAAAGGAAGCGGACTAAAAGTCGCGTCGAGAAGAAGGTTTACTAACAAACTGCGCGTCTTAGCCGGTGACTCGTGGAGAATGGACGTAATCCCAAAGGTGCTCGCAATTTCCGTGTTAACTTTACGGTCGTCAATAAAAATCGTTTGGTCTGGATTAAGATTGAATTTCGCGAGGAGATGTTCGAAGATTCGGGGATCGGGCTTAATCAGTCCGCACTCGCAACTAAAAATGTATCCATGCGCATCGCGGATGAAATGAAGCGATCTGTCAAGGAGCCGGGCATGCATGGGATTGATATTCGATAAGATATAAACATAAAATCCTTCCCGTCGAAGTTGAAGCATTAGCTCAACCATTTCCATGTCGGGGGAAAGCATTTGTTCCCAAATCTCTCGAAGTTCGTCAATGGAACCGTTCCATCCGAGGATCGTCGAAACCGTCTGATTAAATCCCTCTTCGCTCAATCCGCCGGCATCGAACCGATCGATAACATCCGACTCCATCAACCATTTTCGAATATCTTTCGCATTGAGCAAGGAGGATGACGCAAGCCGTGCGATCGCGTATTCCAAATCGCATTTATTCAGGACATTACCGAGATCGAAAACAATATTTTGAAATGGAATTTTCGGCACCGCCTCCATCAACGATAAGAACGAAATGATGTTTCTAAAAAAAAGACCCCCGCCGCAAATCGGCTGGGGTCTGATTTCTAAAGTTGAAATTCAACCGCTTATTCCGCCACGACATTCACGCGGAACTTTCCCGTGACGCCATGCTTGAGGCGCACGGTCACCTCATGCGCGCCGAGCGTGCGGATCGGCTCATCGAGCACGATCGTCCGGCGATCGATATCATAACCCTGCCGCTCGAGATTATCGGAAATCATCTGCGCGGTCACGGAACCATAGAGCCGATCCTCTTCGCCAACGCGCATGGGAACGGTTACCGTCACGGCTTCGAGACGCTTGGCGTATTCCTCGGCGCTCATTTTTTCGCGCTCGACGATGCGGGCGCGCCCGCGCATCTCGTGCTCGATCTTTCGGAGCGCGCCGGGCGTCGCGACATAGGCGAGCTGCCGCGGAACGAGAAAATTTCGCGCGAAGCCATCGCGCACCGTTACGGCCTCACCGGCATTTCCAAGCTTTGCGACTTCGTCGCGTAAGATTACTTTCATAAATTTGTCTAAGTCTCGATAAAACCCTGATAATTACTCCCCGCCATTCGTGCGGAGCCTCAGTTCGATATTCTGCCCGTCACCGGAAAAAATCCCACGCGCGGTGTCGTCATCGAATCCGGCGGCGTAGGCCGGAGCGCGAGTGGCCTCCGTGTGGGCTTCCGCGTATTCGAATTCCTCCACGAGATGCTGCTCGGCATATTCGGTGAACTCTCGCGTCCCGGACGAGTCGGCATCTTCCGATTGCGACACGCCATATTCGGAGATTCCGTATTCCGAATACTCCTGCTTATTCAAAAACTGAATTCGGTGCGCCTTGATTTCGACGACCGTTCGCTGGCCGCCGTTTTCGTGCCACGTCCGGCTTTGAAGCTCGCCATCTACTAAAACCGCGCTCCCCTTCTTTAGCTTTGCCATGCAGCTATCGGCCAGTTTGTTCCAGCCGACGACGCCAACGTAGCATACGTCTTCGGCCCACTGGTTGCTGCCATCGCGGTAGCGATGATTCGAGGCCAAACAGAAGTTAATCACCGGCGCCCCGTGCGACGTTTTGCGGACGATCGGATCCTTAGTCAGGTTCCCGGCAATCATGACATG
>VFSW01006936.1_pt1 | contig 16558 bp, 16 predicted proteins | sample 5358111 | NCBI WGS metagenome assembly VFSW01 (sample SAMN11554181, study PRJNA540505) | mine drainage metagenome | isolation source: sediment from site ElyBrook_90M | place: USA: Ely Copper Mine, Vershire, VT | collected 2017 | reverse complement strand
CAGTAGTATTTTATGGCGCCAGTCTTCCTCACGTACATTATCCCTGTACCCTTCTCTATCTCCTCTTGACAATACGAGCACTTCATTCAAATCATCTTGCCCTAATCTGCTTTGCTTCCCTGCTTGTGTCGGGCAGGCGTATGAAATCTCCGACCTTAACCTTTCCTGTTAGGTTTCTCCTTATCACCCTTCCCCTGTCCTTTCCGTCTATTATCTTGCACATGACCTGCCTTACCTCTCCGTATATCCCGGTCCTTCCGCGTATCACGTCGACTACCTCTGCAAGGTAGCCCTCGAAGATCTGCGCTTCTTTTGGCTGCTGTGCCTGCTGCGCACCAGCCTGCGGTTTTGAATTGTCTTTGTCGTCTGCTGCCATGTTATATCACATTACTTTTTCTGTTCTGGCTTTGGTTCCTTCTTTGGCTCAGGCTTTGCCTCGCCTGCTGCCTGCCTTGGCTCCTCTTTTCCAGTCACCTTTCCTGCTATCTCCTTTATCAGCTTGTCTGCATTTCCCTGTTTCTCAACTGCAATTGCAGTGCAAGGAACGCTTAGTCCGACTGCCTTTCCAAGATCGAGCTTTGCAGGAACATGAAGGTATGGAACTTTCTTCTGCTCGCAGAGCATCGGAAGGTGCATTACGACCTCTTCTGGAGTTACGTCTCCTGCTATCACCACAAATGATGCAAGCCCGCGCTCAAGGCTTTTCGTTACCTCGTTCGCGCCCTTTCTAACGCTTCCAGATTGCTTTGCAAGCCTTATGGCTTCTAGTGCCTTGTCCGCGACTTCTTTCGATACTTCTTTCTTTTCGTATTTTGCCATTCTATTACCTCATCTCATTGGTTTTAATCATTTAATCTAGTACATCTATATAAGCATGTTAGTCGAGGAATTCCGCCGCGCTTGGAGGCGTTGGAGACTGTCCTTTTCTGGTCCTAATCTCCTTCACTATCTTCTCCTGCAGCTCCTTTGGAAGCTTCTCGTATCCAGCGTACTCTGGGTACCATATCGCCTTTCCTTTCGTAGCTCCCCTCATCTCGTTCGAGAAGCCCTTTATCACTTCCGCAACAGGAAGCTTTGCGATTATGGTCGCCTGCTCCCTCTCCTGCTGTATGTCCATTATCTGCCCCCTCTTGCTCTGGAGCATTGTTATGACGTCTGAGAGGTAGTCCTGCGGAATATTTATCGTGAATTTCTGCTTTGGCTCGAGAAGAACCACTCCTGACATCAGCATACCTGCGAATATCGGCCTTCTCATTGCCGGTATTATCTGGGCAGGACCTCTGTGCACCGGGTCCTCGTGTATAGTTGCGTCCGTTATCACCACCTTTACGCCGGTGCATTTCTCTCTTGCAAGAGGCCCGTCCTTCATTGCCTCGTCAAATCCCTCTACGAGAAGCTCCATGACCTCGTTTAGGTACTGCACTCCGTGCGTTCCGTCTATAAGCACGCTCCTGTTCGAAACATTTACTATTCCTCTCGCCTCTTCCCTTGACATTCCTGCCTTGACAAGGTCCTCTAGATACTGCTTTCCCTTTATCCTTCCTTCCTTTAGCACGCCCTCTTCTATCAGATCTGTAACTCCCTGCTCAAGCGGCGATACGTTTATGTAGAAACGCGTGTGCTTGTTCGGAGATTTTCCTTCCACGTCCTTTGTCTCCTTCTCTATTGTCTCCCTGTATACCACTATCGGCTCGCTTGTGACTATGTTTACTTTGTAATCGTCCTTTAGCTTTGTCTCGATTATCTCTAGGTGGAGCTCTCCCATTCCCCTCATTATGTGCTCTCCTGTCTCCTGGTTTATCTCGACAAACAGCGTCTGGTCCTCTTTTGATAGAGACCTAAGCGCGTCTATTAGCTTCATTGTGTCCTTGCTGTCCTTAGCCTCTATCGCCTTTGCGACCACCGGCTGCGAATAGTGCTTTATCTCCTCGAATGGAACTATCTGGCCCTCGCTTGCCGTCTCGCCTATGAACACGTCCTTGAGCCCGACTATTGCTGCTATGTTCCCTGCAGGAACCTCGTCGACTGGAACGCGGTCCGGTCCCATGAACACTCCTACTTGCTGGACCTTCTCGGTTTTTACTGCGCCTGCAAGATGAAGCTCAACTCCCTTTTTCACGCTTCCGGAGAATACTCGTCCTACAGCCACCTCTCCGCTATGTTTGTCAGACACTATCCCGAATATGACTATGTTTGTGGGAGCGCTTGTATCCGCATTCATCATCGCCTGCCCTTCTGCGCTATCAGGGTCCCCGTGCCATATCTTGGGTATCCTGTATTTCTGCGCGACCTTTGGATTAGGGAGAAAGTCTATTGCCATAGAGAGCAGAACCTGGTCTACAGGCGCCACTTCCTGCAATTTCTCGTCGTTTCCTTCGGAGCTGTACTTGAATATATCCTTGAAAGTCACGTTTGATTTCTTCATGTGCGGGACGGATATCGCCCACTTGTGGAATGCTGAGCCGAAAGCCACAGTCCCTTTCTCTACGCTCACCTTCCACTCGCTTGAGAACTCTGTAGGTGCGTAGTTCTCTATGAGCTTGTTTATTCCTGTTATGATGTTTAGCAATCTCTCATAAGTCTGCTCAGGAGTAAGTTTCATCTCGTTGATGAGACGGTCTATCTTGTTTATGAATATGACCGGTTTTGCCTTCTCGTTGAGGGCTTGTCTTAGAACCGTCTCTGTCTGCGGCATTATTCCTTCCACAGCATCGACGACAAGGACCACTCCATCTACTGCCCTAAGCGCCCTTGTAACGTGGCCCCCAAAGTCTACGTGCCCTGGGGTGTCTATGAGGTTTATTATGTAGTCTCTGTCCTGGTATGTGAAGCCAAGTGATATGTTGGCAGCCTTTATCGTGATTCCCCTTGCCTGCTCTATTGCCTCGAAGTCCATGACCCTCTGCTCTCCCGCCATCTCCTTTGATATCAATCCTGCAAGAGCCACGAGCGAGTCTGACAGCGTCGATTTTCCGTGGTCTACGTGAGCGATGATGGCGATGTTCCTTATTCGCTCTATGTCGCGCATCACGTGCGTGATCTCCTCAACTACCGTTTCTTTTCTGACCATGATTACAACCAGTTACCTTGCGCTCCTTGCTATCCTTTCGGCCTCCACCTTCTTCCTTATGGCGTAGCTTGCCGGATCCTTGTTCGCAGTCAGTATTATCTCTGCAGCGAGGGCATCGGCAATGCTCTTCCTGTTCTTGAAAGAGCCGGTTATCGCGGATAGTGCCATGTTCTTGAGCGCTACGTTTAGCCTTCGGACAGCGCTTATGTCGACAGCAATATTGTAGACTATTCCCCCGTATCTAACTCTTGTGGTGTCCTCTATAGGAGCGGCATTCTGAAGCGCGTTGACTAGAACCTGTATGGGATTCTGCCCGGTCTTCTCGTGTATTATGGCAAAAGCATCCCTGACTATTCGCATTGATTTGAGCTTCTTACCCTGCAGCCTTCCCTCTGTCCTTATCACCTTGCCGCCTATCTTCCTTCCGGTCCCTCCCCTCATGAGCTTGTTTGTGAGCCTCTCAACTATGTTTATGTGCGCGTTGTAGTAAGCAGCGTTGCTCCTTCTTCCGTATATGTTGGGGTATCTCCTTGGCACTAAGTTTACATAATTTACAAGGCTCTGGTCCGTTATAACTATGTCCTTGTAGCTGTATCTGTCGAAGAGAAGATGCTCGCTTGGGTTAACTTCTTGCTGCTGTTTTTGTTTTGGGGCTGCCCTTGCCCTTGGAGCGGCGGGAACCGCTTTTTGAGTGTCCTGTGCCTTGATTGTTTTTTTTGCTTTTTCAGCATCTGTTTTTTCTACAACTTCATCTGCCATCAAAATCATCTCTTTGGTTTCTCTTTCTTTCCTTTGACTATCTGCATGAGGTCAAGTCCGTTTAGTCCGACCACCCTGTACTTCATTCCAGGAATGCATCCCATCTGACCTCTCTGAGATCCTCCCAGCCCCTGTATCGTGACCTCATCGTGAGGCTCTATGAAGTTTATTGATCCGTCGCCAGGAACGAATGCGCCGACTATCTTTCCGTTCTTTATCAGCTGCACTCTTACGCATTTTATCTGGCCGGAGTGCGGTTGCTTCTGCTGCACCGCAAACTTTGTAAGCACTATCGCCTTTGCCCTTGGAACTGTCCCTACTGGGTCGTATTTCTGCTTGAGCTTGAAATGCTTTCTCTTCCACCATTTCTTTAGCAGCCTCTGCCTCTTCCTCTTCTTAATCAGCTCTTTTGCTGCAAATTCTCCTCTTGGCAATCATAACACCTAATAATTTTCATTTAGTATATTCGAGTTTCCAGGTTCCAGTATCGCGGCTGCATTTATCGAGTACGGCTTTCCGCACACCGTGCCTAGGTTCAGGGAGTTGCCCTCGTATTTTAGGGTCTTTATCTCGGCTACGTTGCACATGTGCATTATGTCGGCGACAAAGTCCTTTCTCCCTCCGGTTGCGATCACAACCAGTTTTACCTTGTTCTCGCTTATGGCCTTTGCTACCTCCCTGGTTCCAAGTGTCACCTTGCCAGTGTCTACTGCGAGTCTTAAATCTCTAGTCAAGTCTGCCATAAAAATCACGAGGAAAACGTGAAAAAAGCGCGAAAAATAACGTTATAGATTGCACGCTAAAGTTAATAAATATTAACTAAAGTATCGTAAAAAAGGTATTTAAGTGTATCTGTCAGCGATGGCGTTTTGATATCGACAATCCGCGGCTTTTTTGGCAATGCAGTCAAGGAAGTGTGGCTCCTGATCCATTCGAGGTGACAGACAGCGTGCCGTTGAAAGCCACTATTCCATAGCCTCCCTCGGATATTGTTCCCGTCTGATAGCCGTCGCATTCTCCCGTGCATGCAATCGCTGTTCCTCCGGCCACCATGACAATCGCATAGCTTCCGCTCGCAATGCCGTTAGGGAACTGGATCTTCTCCGAGAATGTATTGTAATTGCCGCCGTTTCCCGTAGAGCCATCGTCGATGGTGTAAGAGTTGACGATGTTGCCGTGCGAGTTGTAATAGTAGAGGTATATGAAAGTCTGCGGACCTGTGCCGCAATCGTTATTGTCGCCCCTGCACGAGACAAGCGTTGATGTGATGTTTACCCAGGCGTACAAGGAGCCTGGCACAAATGTCGCTGCGGATGATGACTGTTCGAATCCTGCAGGGACTATGTATATTGGAGAGCTAGTCTCCCAAGGTCCGCATAGGCTTCCTCCCTGCCCGCCGCCGACTTGCTGCGACCAGTATTGGCACGTGTCTGTTATGCTCTCGTTGCATCCCAAAGAGGCAGGTGATGAGGAGCATGCAGGCAGAGAAGGCGGAGGCGCTAGAGTCGATGTTGTGGATCTTGAAGTTGTTGTGGAGCTTGTGCTGGTGGTGCTTGCACTTGTAGTGCTTGTGGATGATGTCGGGCTTGTGGTGCTGGTAGAGGTTGAAGACGAAGCTGCTGTTGACGTTGATGCCGAGGTTGTCGATGTTGTGCTGGTGGTCGTGCTTGACGGCGGATTGAAAAATTTGATTGTGATGACTCTTGACTGCAGAGTGCCGAAATTGGCGTATAGGCTTACAGTGCCTGGCGATGATGCAGTAATGTAGCTGTGCGCAGTGCCGTTAGTCCCGGTTGATGAAAGCCTCGGAGCGATTGATACCTGGAGCCCGTTTGGATTTGATGAGAGCATAGTGAAATTCACAGTCGCATCCGGAATCGGGTAGTTGTATAGCTGCGCATTTAGCGTGAGAAGATCTGGCGTTCCGGTAACCTCTGTGTAATATGCAGCAGTAAAGTTAAGTGCGAGTGCAGGAGCCGCACTGAGTTCTTGCACATGCCCGCTGAAGCTTCCGGAGTACGTCTGCCTTTGCTGCCTTGAGCACGCGGATACATTTCCGCTAGGGCACGTTATAGCAGTGAACTGTGTGCTTCCCGAGAGCAGGGAGTCAAGAGCCGCTGGGGAGAACGAAGCATAGCAGATTACAGAGCCGCCTGCAAGGACAAATCCCGGGGTGCAGAAAGGCTGGGAGCTGTTGACATTGTTGACCTTTATCGAGAAGCTTGGATCTAGGACCGGATACTTTTGCGAATTGGTAAAGAACACCGTCACAACAGAGCCTGTGCCGTTAGAGGCAAAAACAAGGTCGTTGCAGTATGCCCCGTAGGAGAACGTGCAGGATGTAGGCACTATCGCCTGGGGACCTGACGAGAAGATGTAGATTAGTATCAGAGCTATTGCGATTATGAGTATCGCAAGCCCGTATGTTATCATGAATTCTGAGGAGCTTTGCACAGATTTCCTGTTTGATGACCTGGCCATACCCTCACATCTATTTCGTCTGATATGAATATAAATATTACTTCGGGAGCTGCGTTACTATGTTGCATCCAGGAACGCTTGCAAGCTGCCCGCTTAGCAGCAGTTTTACGTAGCCGACTACAGGGACGTCCAAAACCACGTATCCCACAACGCCCTGCCCCGCAGGAGGATAGTTGGCGAACTCGATGTCAAGCGCCTGGTTGTTGTCGCCTTTTGTGAGCATGTAGTATGTGCCGTTCACGTCTATCGAGGCGTATACCCTATGTATTATGTCTCCGCTAAACGAGTCCTGGCTCGTGGTTTTATAAACGATTATCGGGCGCGAGTAGTTCGGAGTTATGGTCTGGTTGAGTATTGATATGGATGACGTCGCAATCTCAAGGACGCGGGTTCCCGAGTATGTGACGTTTACAAGCGAGTAGCCGTACTGAATAGGGTCGCCCTGCTGGCTTGCGATCTGGCATTTGTATATGTTGTACGATTCGTTCATGTACGTGAATCTCGATATGCATGCGGTGTTGTAGAGCGCCACCTCGTATCCAGTCTCATTCTTTTCGACGAACGTGGCTATGTTGGATTTGTTGTTTAGAGGATACGCGTAGAATGCAACGAACTCGTTGTTGATGCTTGATTCGAAATTTGAGAACTGGGACTGCGTCATGCTCACGACAGGTATGTGATTTGTGCTGGTGAACTCGGAGTAGTTGCTTATCCCGTGAAGCACGACAAGGTCGCCTCTTTGCAAAGTGGGCAGCATGCTGCAGCTTGCAACTGCATCGATGGGAGAAGAGGTTCCGAGTATGAATACCAGCGCGGTCCATATCAGAAGCGCTGCGACAAGCGCTATTAGGATCTCCTTTATGCTCCCAGCAACGCCCTCGCTTGCTATGCTTGCCCTTGCCTCTATAACAAGAATTGCGATTATTGTGACTACAGCGGCTATTCCTATGAACAGGTTGTTGTAGACTGCGTAGAGAACTATGCAGGCGAAGAATATCACGTATAGGGCTATTAGAAAGTTGTCGCGCTTCCCTTGTTTTTGCTCTTTCTTTGCGGGCATTTTCACACGCCCTTGATCGCCGCTGCATTCGAACCGGCTATGCTCGATATTTCAAGGCCGACTGCCTTTGACTCGTTCTTTGCCTTGTCGAAAACAACGCCTATTGCGACATCGGCATCTACTACTAGCGAGTCGTTGTGGCTCACCACTATGAACTGGGAGTTCGTGCTGAGCTGCTTTATTATGTGGCTGAGTTTCTTCGAGTTCTCCTTGTCCAGCGCGGCATCTACCTCGTCGAATATGTAGATCGACGACGGTTTGTACATGTGTATAGAGAACATCAGCATGAGTGTGAGAAGCGTTTTTTGCCCTCCTGACATCTGCCTCGCCCCCCTCCTCGAAGTGTCCCCTTCTATTCTAACGAACAGTCCGCTGTTGAAGGGGTCCTTTGGATTGTCCAGCTCGAGGGATGCGCTGCGCGGGAACGCGTACTTGTAGATCTCCGAGAAGTGGCTATTCACTGCTGAGAATGTCTGCATGAATATGTCGTACTTCCTCTTGTCTATCTCCTCTATCATCTTCATTACCGCCTCCCTCTCGGAATTTAGTATCTCGACCCTTGAGTTTGCCTCTTCCACGTCTCGCGCCTTCTCCTGATATACCTCTGGAGCCTTTAGGTTCACGTTTCCAAGGTCCGCTATCTTGCTGTTTAATATCACGATCTCCTTTTCGAGTTCCTCGACGCTTAAGCTTATCGCCTCCACGCCTTTTTCAAAGGTCGACAGTTCGGCTTTAAGGTCCCCTATCCTGGTCTCAAGCTGCCCTTTTATTATCCTTCTCTCGGTTATCTCGCGCTCTATAGCATCTATGTGGCTTTGCAACTTGCCTTTTTCAGCGCTCAGCCTCGACACATCCATCTCGACAATCTGAAGTTTTTTGTACGCCTCTTCGCTTGCGCGTGTGCTCTTGCTTATCTGTATCTCAAGTTCCGTTTTCTCTCCTTCTAATCTTTTCCTGATCGTTTCCCTATTTGATATCTCTTTGCCTTGCTTCTTGATCTCCGCATTGAGGCTAGAGACCTCCGCATTGAGCTCCTCTATCCTCTTCCCATTCATCTCGCTCTCCGTTTCCCATGAGGTCTTGCTTGTCTTTAGATCTTCGAGTTCGTGCCTGAGTTTCTCGAGCTTCTCCTTTTCGGCCTTTGACATTCCGGACTTGCTGAGTCTCTTTGTCATGTCTGTGAGCTCTTTGTAGAGTCTCTTGCTCTTTTCTTTCGATTCTGAAATCTTTGTCTCGGTGTCTGTTTTTTCCCTCTCTTTCTCCGCGATAAGTTTTTTTCTGGTGGATATTTTGTCTTTCTCGGCTGCGAGGTCTTTCGAGGCCTTTGCTATCTGGACTGAGATCATGCCTGCCGTAGAGTTTGCGTCGGACTCGCTTGATTTTAGCTTCTCTATCTGCATTTCCAAAAGCGCATGCTCCTTTCTTGCAGTCGGAAGCGATGTCTCTGCAAATGTCTTTGCCTTTGAAAGTTCCTTCTTAGAATTTTCCAGTTCTTCGAGTTTTGAATTTATAGATGCAAGTGACATCTTTCCCTTTGCACTCCCTCCTGAAACGACTCCTGACTGCTCTACCAGTTCGCCCGATATGGTGACATATCTGTGCTTGCCGATCCCAAATTTCTTCGAAGACTTTATGTCGTCGATAAGATAGGTGTTGCCCAGTATGTAGTCGAATGCAGCTTTGAGCTTTGCATCGAACTTTACAAGGCTTATCAAAGGCACTGCGCCGTTTCCGATATTATCGCTTTCGTATGCAGAGTTTTTGCTCAGGTCTTTTATAGGTATGAATGTTGCCCTCCCGAGGTCGTTGCTTTTCATATACTCTATTATCTTGGATGCTGTTCCGATGGAGTCCACTATGAAATAGCCCAGCCTGCTCCCTGCGGAGGCCTCTATAGCTATCGCATTCTTCGAATCGTATGAACACAGTTGCGATGCGCTGCCGTAGAATCCGGATTTTGCATCAAAAGTTTTTGACAGTCTGTCTGCTACAGATGATTCTCTTGAATATGACATCGCCCTTGTTTCCTTGAACTTGAGCAGCTCGGAATCTACCGACGATATTTTGCTTTCCAGTTCATGCAGTTCGGATTCCAGAGTCGTTACTTTCTTTCCTGATGCACTAATCTGCTGCAGCAGAGCCTTTGATTTTGAAGCCGAATCAGAAGCTGAATCCAGCTCCTTCTTCTCCATTTCCTTGTTGTTTTGTATCGAGCTTTCCATCTCGCTTATCCTTGCCTCCCCCGCTGACATCTCGTTTATCAGTTTGGAGAGAGCGTCCTGTATCGAGGACAGATTCGCTTGGAGTCCCGATATCTCGTCTTCTGATGCTTTTATTCTTGATTCTATTTCCGCAGGATCAAGTTTTCCTGCACTGTCGAACTTTGAAACTTCTGGCAGAATCTCATTTACCCTCTTCTCCGCATTTGCGATTGAAACCGCATTTGCATTCACAGATTCGAATATCTTGTCGAGAAGCTGTTTTTGCTTCTCCGCATTTGCCTTTGCCTCCTCTATCCTCTTCTCGGAATTTTCGTTCTCGAAAGTCAGCTTTGCTATCTCGCTCTTTATTGCCTCGAGGTTTCTGCTGACCTCGCTGGAAGAGGAGCTCTTGCCCGTCAATTCCCTTGTAAGTATCTGCCTCTCCTCGTTGAACGCGTTGAGTTTTGACGATATGGAATTTATCTCGAGGATAAGTTTTTGTTTGTCAGAATCGCGCAGCGCCATCTCGCTTGAATGTCCGTCGTAGGTCTTCTGTGCGTCTTGGAGCCTTAGGTAGGATTTTGTATAGTTTAGCGAGCTTAGCCTTGCACGCATCTGGACATATTTTTCCGCCGCTTCCTTCTGCTCCTTTAGATCGTGGAGAAAGCCCTTGCGCTCGTTTAGGACCATTAGCGCGCTGCCTATTGATTGCGTGACTTTCTCGAGCTCGCGTATCGCCTCCTGCTTCTTGTTCTCGAACTCCTTTATCCCTGACGCCTCGTCTATTAGCTGCCTTGTCTCCTTTGGGTTGAGGTTTGCAAGCCGGTTTATCTCTGTCTGGGCTATTGTGTTCGTGTCATTGACGTCGAATTTATGCTTCTTTAGTATCTCTACGACCTCCTGCCTCGTGTATTTCTTTCCGTTGACCTTGTAGAGGCTCTTTCCGTCCGCCCTCGCGAACCTGACTATCTCGTATTTCTCGTCTCCGTCTAGCTCGATCCTCACGTATGCCTTTGGTATCACGCCTGAGGAATAGTTGATCTTGTTGTTTATCAGATCCGAGAGCATCCTCGCGCCGTCAAGCCTCTTGAGCGAAGATTCGCCAAGCCCGAACATCAGCGCATAGCATATGCTGCTCTTCCCACTTCCGTTAGGCCCTACCACGCACGTGAATCCGTTGCTGAAATGAAGTTCCGCGTGCTTGAAGGATCTAAACTTGTTTATCGTTAAGCTCTTTAGCCTTAACATCCATGCACCGGTCGCGTATTATATTGAGAGCAGATTGGTTTTTAAACCTTCCTTGCAGTTTTGCCCTTCATCATATGCAGGAATATGAACGACTGGATCTGCGACATTGTCACAATGCCAACGAATTTTCTGTTCTGCGCTACGGCAACGGCCCCTGACTCGTCGCTCTCCATCCTTGCAAGCACGTCGGAGACCTCTGTTTTTGAATCGACTGTGGGGATCTTGAAGGATATGTCTTTTGCGTACTTGACATTGCTTGGGGGCTTTGAGGTCAGGTTCACGATGTACATCCCATCCTTCTGCTTGATCAAAAAGACCCTGCCCTTGCCCTTGAGCATGTGCAAATACAGCTTGTCTATGCTAGTATCCTGCGCAATGATAGTAAACTCCTTTGAGACAAGCGAGCTTATCCTTACCCCTTTTGTCGCTTTCCTGATGGTCGCGCTGCTCTCCTCTGCGCGAAGGCCCCCGTATATGTAGAATATCGTGAAGAACGTTACGAAAGCAAGGAACTCGTTGTACAGTATGGACTCGTTGTCTACGAGTATGTATGCGATCATGACCACTATGAACACGCCTATCAGGTACTTGCTTATCCTGGCTGTCTGCATGGTTGCGCTGTAGAAGTCCTTTCTTCTCTGCAACCAGCTTCTCATGATTCTTCCGCCGTCAAGAGGGAATATCGGTATGAGATTGAAGATTCCCAGGAACATGTTCCACAGGAATAGCCAATTGAGCATGTAGCTTAGAAGCCCAGGGCCGGTGTATACCTCTATCACGCCAAAGAGGGCACCTAGGAATATGCTTATTATCGGTCCGACCATCGTTATGTTGAACTCCACTCTGGGATCTATGTTTATGTCGTCTATGACTGACGCGCCGCCGAGAAGCGATAGGACTATCCTCTTGACCTTGACATTGTTTCTAAGCGCATTTGCCGAGTGCGCAAGTTCGTGAGCCAGCACACACACGTAAAGCAGCACAAGGAGTATGAACGTGACAGCAGGTATTACGAGGAGCAGGATGAGGGAGAACATTATCAGCGTCCAGTGTATCTCTATGGGAATTCCGAATATGCTGCCTATGCCTATCGAACCGTTAGCCAGCTGATCACCAATTCAATGAGATAGTATATTGCCATAATCAAAATATATATGCCTTCTTTGCGACGTTTACTTTGTCTGTCGGTGTTTTATACGAAAAGCGGATTGGTCAAGATACTTCAGGATATTTACGTAGTCCCTAATTCAAATGCACTGTTTGCAAAGAGAATAGGAGCATTGGTAGTAGGGGACATGCACATAGGAATGGAGAGAAAATATGAGAGCACCGGGATACATTTTGAGCGCGCAGCTGAGACAAACGCAAACAACATTCTCTCTGCGTGCAAGGAGAGCGGAGCAAAGAGCATAATATTTTTAGGTGACGTGAAGGACAGCATCGGTTTCCCTGACAAAGAGGAGAAGGAGGGGATTGCTAGATTCTTCTACTTGTTGAAAAAATATCACATCTACATTGCAAAGGGGAATCACGACGGACACCTGATTGAGCTTTTTGAGAGATTGGGGATAAATGCAGATATAGAAAATGAAATTCTTATGAAGGACTTTGCATTTATGCATGGACATACGATGCCGACGACAGATGCGCTTTCAAAAAAATACATTGTCGCTGCGCACGGACATTTTGTTATAAGAATAGGTTCTACTTCCGAGAAGATCTTCATGCTTGCAAAAAGGAAAAGAGCGCTAGACGGCGCTAAAAATTCCAGACTTATTCTAGTGCCGGCATTCAGCAATCTTATCTACGGCACAAACATAACTATGGGCACAAAGAAGATGATACCCATGTTCAGGAACAGGATATTTGATTTCGACTCTGCTCAGGTGTTTGGAAACGACGGAAGAGAGCTTGGAAAAGCAAAAGATTTTGCAGAATTAGATTGATTTTTATACGGGATTTGGCTTGAATCTCTCCTTTGCGTCTGCTATCTCCGCAACTACCTCGTTGCGCCATGGCATGAATTCCTTTGGGCTTGCAGGATATCTTGAATACATCTCGTTTAGCTTCTTCATCTTCTTCACGACCACCATGAGGTTCTTGAATGCGTTTATGTTCTGCACTCCGCTCAGAAGTTTTTGGAATGTTGATGCAACTGTAAGCTCTGGCACTCTTCCATAGCTCATCTGGATAGCCTCTTCTTCTGTTATGAACTTGTTCATTCCGTAGTTTATCAGGTCGTTGTTCATCGACTGCAGGTATATCCTGAACACTTCGAGTCCGGCGGTCTTGCTCCCGTACTCCTGGTTGTATCTTATGTTGTATCTCCACAGCGATTCAAGGCTCGTGTTGTTCTCGCTTATCGCCTCTGCAGCAGCCTCTCCTGCGAGGAATCCCGCAACCATTGCCGGCCCTATTCCACCTGCGCTTATAGGGTTAGGCATTGCCATGCTGTCCCCTGCGCCCAGGTAGTTGTTGTACACAAGGCTGTCCATCTGCCTTCTAACCGGCACGGACCAGTATCCCTTTCCGTTGTTGTCCTCTTCGCATATTGTTATGTTTTTTATCAGAGGATTCCACTTTACGTATTGGTCTATGAGAGTGTGAAGCGTGTCCTGCTTTGAAAGCTTCTGGTTCCTTATGTCAAGGCTTGCTTTTTCTACCCCGAGCCCTATGTTTAGCCTGTGCTTATCCCTTGGAAACACCCAGCCATATCCCCCAGGAGCTAGGTGCTGGTTGAGATGAATAAGCGCATTATCTGGATCGTAGTATGCAAGATTCTCTCCTTCCTGCTCGAAGTCGCATATGTATCTTCCTGTCGACTCTATATCGTGCAGGCTTACCTCCCTCTCGACAAAATCATTTACTGGAAGCTTTCTCCTAAGCATGCTTGAGACTCCGAGCGCGTCTATAACGAGCTTGGATCTTATCTCGAAAGGCTTCTGATTGCTATCCCTTCCGAAGACTCCTGCAACATTCACGCCGTCAAGAAGAGGCCCGTCGATTGCATATCCCGGCTGGTACTGTGCCCCGTGTTTCTCTGCAAGTGCAAGAAGTTTCTTTGCAAGTTTCGGCCTATCAAGGCTGTAGCCCTCTCCCTCGAACAGAAACTTCCTCTTCAGATCAGGGCTTATGGCGTATACTCCGTCTACCTTGTGGTCGAGTTCGGGTTTCCCAAATGAAATGTCGAGCTTGCTCTGTATCATATCTATATGGGATTTTGCAACGGCGTCTCCGCATACCCATCCCCAGTTCGTCTTCCTTCCGACGATCTCTTCTGGGTTCCTGTCGATTAGAAGAACTTTTGCACCGCCCTTTGCTGCAGCTGCAGCTGCAAGTGAACCTGCTATCCCTGCGCCGCCAACAATAATATCGTATTGATCAGACAAAAAAGCACCTACTGAGCCTTTGGCCTAAGCACAACTATAGGAATTGCGTCTTCCTCAAACTCCGCTTCTGCAAGGTCCAGAGGATTTGAGATATTTGCAGGAACTTTTATCAGCGGTGGTGCGCCATATGCCAATTGAAGCGCCCTTGCACCTATTATTCTCGCCTTCTCGAACTTGCTGTATTCCATGCAACAACCTATATTTTGATACCGCACCCTAAGACGTCAAATTTAATCTTGAGAGGCACGCATGGCGCCTAAAGTGAAGTCTTAATTTGCGATAGTTATTATCAATAAACATATTTATAAACGTTATCGCACCGGGTCGTAGTCGTCCTTTGCTTCCTTGATTATCTTGTAGCGGAATATGTTGCCTATGTGGTATTTCGCATAGCCCCATATCCCCCATTCCTTGACTCTCCTGACGCTGGTGTATGCAACCGCGCCCTTGATATACACTATTTTGCCCTGCTTTCTTAACCTGCTCGAGAACTCCCAATCCTCGTATGTCTTGAGCTTTTTGTCAAAGCCGCGTATCTTGTTGAATACGCTTCTGCGCACTGCGATATTCGAGCCTATCATAGAGGGCCTGCGGACCAGCATCGAGAGGCGGATCAAGAAAACCGACACGAACTTGAAAGAGAAGCTCGTAAGCCTGCTTGTCTTTTCAAGCGGAAAGATAGGGCCTGTAGCGCCCACTATGTCGTCTTGGAAAGCGTCGTAGTATGACTTTATGAGATGAGGGCAGGGCTTTGTATCGGCATCCATGAATATGAGTATGTCGCCTTTCGCATGTTTTGCTCCGGTGTTCCTTGCAAGCGCTATTCCGGGCCTTGGTTCGTTTATGACTCTCCCGTATCTCTTTGCTATCTGCACAGTCTTGTCCTTGCTATTGTGATCCACCACTATTATTTCGAAGTCTCTCATCGTCTGGTCATCGAATCCGGAGAGTGCCTTGCCTATGTACTTCTCTTCGTTCAAAGACGGTATTATAACGCTGATCTTTACCAACTAATCAACTTTTGCGCTCAGAAGACTAAGCTTCTCCATCTCCTTCTGAGGTGCCGGAACTCGAATCTGCTAGCGATCTTCACAGAGTTTTTCTGTATCTTCAAAAACAGCTTTGTGTTCTTCTCCAGCACTCTAATCTTGCCAGCATATTTATTTATATCATCCTCTATAAGCGCATTATTGCTATCGACAGCATCGTAGCCCTCGAATGCTATGCTCGTACCTACGACTGCTTTTCCAGCGCTGAAGTAATCGAGCATCTTCACCTTGAGGCCTGTTCCGCTGCTCAGCGGCGCTATGCACAAATCAGCCTTGTTTAGCACGCCCCGAATGTCTGGCACAGTCCCCACATAGTGAACATTCCCGATAATTTTCTTCGGGCAGTTGCCTCCTGCGATTATGAATTTCTTATCCTTTAGAAGAGGGGCGATTTCGAACTCTATGTGCCTCATTGCATCGCGGTTAGGGAGATGAAGGTATGAGCCGATAAAAAGAATGTTGTTTATACTAGTTCTTGCTATGCGCCTGCCATGGCGTTTCGATTCTAAAAACTGCCCCGGGAGCACCATGACATTTGGTTTTTGTGCAGAGAAAAACTCCTCCACCTCGCTCTTATCTTTTTCGGTGTACACGACGTGGATGTCAGACATCTTGAGAGTCTCTCGGTATAGCCCGAGATTGAATTGAATGTATCTTCTTGCAAGCATCTTTTTTGGGATTGATTTTAATATGCTCTCGCCCGGCCTTTCGCCAAAGATGGAACTTGCATAGTTGTATATTATCATGTAGGAATCGAAGGTTGTTATTATCTTCACTTTTTTCTTCGCATTGGATGCGAGTCTCTTGAGCATGTCAGGAAGAACGAAAGTCTCGCATATTATGACGTCAGGATCGAATTTTTCTATTGCGCTGATGAATTTCTTGTTGCTGTTGACCGCGTTTAGGATGGGTCTTGTTCCTAAAATGACCATCATGGCACTGTCCGTGAGCTTTGCTGCGCGTGAAGTAGCAGTATAGTTTGCGCTCTTTATTTCGTGCTCGACGTAAGCGCCGTGTCCTTCGCTGTGGTTCCTTTGGGAGAGGGAAAAAATCTCTATTTCAGTGTCATTTCCTTTAATCAATTTTGCTATGTTCTTCACGACCCTCTCTTTACCTGAGAGCGCATTGCGTATTGGAGTATGTGAAATTATCGCTATCCTCTTCATCTAAGCATCTTGTTGTTTAATATCAGGCAAAATCTATAATTTGCAGGGGGAGAGATTTGAACTCTCGAATCCACTAAAGGAAACGGGCCCTAAACCCGTCGCATTTGACCAGGCTCTGCCACCCCTGCGCATCTC
>VFSW01006935.1_pt1 | contig 16562 bp, 19 predicted proteins | sample 5358111 | NCBI WGS metagenome assembly VFSW01 (sample SAMN11554181, study PRJNA540505) | mine drainage metagenome | isolation source: sediment from site ElyBrook_90M | place: USA: Ely Copper Mine, Vershire, VT | collected 2017 | reverse complement strand
GTCGATCTTCCAGTCGTGTTCGGTGCCGCGCGACGCCTTGGTGTCCGCACCGGCGTTCGTCGATATCGCGTATGTGTCCTGCTTGATTGCCCCGTCCAGATCGATAGGGAAGATGCCTTGATAGGTGACGGTTTGCGAATCGGGAACGGTGAAGGAAGCGAGCGTTGAATTAAGGTAATAGTCGGCTTGTGGGTTGACGTAGGTTAGGTTGTTGGTTGGAACGGGAGATTCACCTTTACCGGTTGTCGCATCAATTCGAGCATACACTTCCTTAAACCAGCATTGGATGTCATCCTGACGAATCGGCATGACGAAAAGAGAACTCGGATTTGTATTACCTGGAACCTGAACCTGCCTCGTATAGCGAATCGGTTGCCACGTGTTGGGGTCTCGCACTTGGACACATGTGTTGATTGCGACGATCGCCGGAAGATATGGCGTGTCCGTTTCATCGTCTCCCAACTCAATCAAGTTCGAATAACTCTTGAGTTGCTGAGAAAATGTCACAATTCCATGAGGTGACGTCAGTAAATGGAACGGCACATTGTCTGCGTTGATCGAGAACGTTACGAAGTCCTTTGGCTCGTCAGGCTCCGTTTCCTTTTGAACCTCCAGCCGCGTTCCGGGGGCGGTGTTGATACCCATATCGTCAAGAAGAGCGTGCGTCCCGATGAAATCGCAAAATGCCGGTTTGACGAATCGTGTTCCATCAGCGTCCACATACGAATCGACTAATTCGGAACGCAAAATCAACTGATCCAGCGTGCAATTATTCGTCCCGTCAACGGGAGACACATACTGTGGAATCTTAACATTACCGTTTTCGTCCGCCATGATTCGGTAACATCTGAAAACAGTAGCTCTCGCCAAGTCTCTGGCCGATTGATAGCTACCATCCGGCTGCTGAATGCGATTGTTAGGGACGCCTTCCATGTCCTCGTCAACGAAATCCCACGTGAATGATGCGGTGTCTGGATAGTAGGGAATATAGCTGAGTTGGTTGATTGGCTTCCACGTCCCATCAGCGCCGGTTGTCGATGGGTCAAGGATGTCTTTCCCGACTGCTTCCATCAGCCATCGCCCTTGATACCGAATCGGAGCACCATAAACCCGAATGATATCCGGCACTTCTTTCGGATCGATGCCCAACCCCGGATCTTGGAACGGAATCGAACCGTCCAGCGCTGGCAACGGAGCTCCCGTGCCGAGTTGAACAATCGTCCAGACGTTCTTCGATCGCTTCGGGGCAAGTGCAAGTCCGTTTTCATCGAGCAGTTTCTGCAATTCTTGCGCGGGGTTTGAGACGTCCCAATTGACGTACGGCCTCAGTCCAACGAATCCGACCGTCTGCAGCAAAGACGCGTCGTAATTCGTGACACCCATCGCTGCGAACAGTAACTGCACAAGCTGAAAGATCGTCTTTTGACGTTCGGTCGCGTCGTCTCGATTGTCTGGTAGCTTGAGATTGTAGAGGCCAGTGATGACGTATCCGATATTCCATGACCATCGCTCGTCCCACAAATGAATCGTCGCGATTTGACCACCGCTGCCAGGCTCGAAAAAGACGTCGACCAACCGGCAGTTCGGGAACACAACCTTGTTGTTGCCCATCGTGAATATGGCATCGCCGGTCAGCGAGGGATTACACAGTGCAGTGATGATTTTGACGGTGATTTTTGACGGCGCGATGCCGAGCACGTCCGTTACCTCAACGGATTCGTAGGCTCCGTTGAGTCCGGGATAGCTGAACATCGCTTGTGGTTGGTCAGACATTGGGCGATTGGCAAACGAAAAAAGCCGCACCCCTCCGAGTTGGAGAGATGCGGCTTTGGTTTATCCTTGGTCCGCGAGTTACGGCGGGATCATTCCCGCCACTGAAAAGTATGGCATAAAACAACCGATCTGTCGACGATAATCATCACGTCAGGGAAACGGTATTGCTCAGTCCGTGCGAAATGTTCGCCGTTGGGCAACCGGTGGTCACAACCGACAACACGCCAGAGTTGATCACCTTCGAGTCATCCATGAGCCTTGCAGACGGTCCGTACATCGTGATGGCATTCGTAAACGTCTTGGCCTGACTGTCGGTGTTCATGTTCATCACGCCATCGTTTTGGATTGTGCAATTCGTCACAGTCCCGGTAGAGTTTGGATAGCACAGGCCGCCGTTGACGTTTAGCGTCGTAATCGCCCCGCTGCCTTGAATCGTCGTCGTGCCGCCAGTTGGGCCCTGGGTGAACGTCGTGCAACCGCAGTTCATGACGAGCACGCCGCCGGTTTTCGATACCGTCGTGATCGTCTGGCCAGAGCCGATGATCACGTTCGCGTCACCCGCTTGATTTGCCAAATACGACTGCGTGAATGCACATTCACCCGTCTCTGTCGCGAGCGCCGCCAGTCCAACCGAGCCCTTGATCACGTAGCATTTCGACGAGACGTTTCCGCCGGTGATCAAGACTGCGGGCGTTCCGCTGACACCAGGTCCGGAGTTCTGGATTTCTGCGGTGTACGTATTCGATCCCCATGCCAAGCGGCACAGATTGACCGACGGCGCGTTGATCGTCGCGTTCCCGCCCGCCAGCGTCAGATACCGAGTTCGGTACTCGAAATAGCTCCCGTTCGAATTCGTCGTGTTGATGTCCGGTAGACCGATTTGCCCGGTGTAGTTTGGGTTCACGATGACCGTGCAACCAGTCAACGACGTGCCGAGATTATAGAGACACTGCCCCGCGCCGCTGTCGAAAATGAACGTGTCTCCGTTCGTTGGCGCAATCGAGTTCGACCAGTTGTAGGCGTTCGCGAAATCATTCGGGCCGGTTGCCGCCGTGGTGTTTGTCGCCGATATGGTAGCGGCACCGCTTGTTGCAAACGTCACCGTATGCGGAACGCCGGATTGTACGCCCGTGAGATACACATTCGTGCCGTCCGTCGTCGCGGTCAGTTCCTTGAACTCGCTCGGAACGGGATTGCTCGTCGAATTCCATGCTGTCACGAATGCGGCCATGATCGTCGCCACGGTATCCAGCGAGCCAGCGACGTAAACGACCGTCTTGGAGTTGATCGTGATCGTATACGTTTGGCTCGTGACGGTCCCGGACAGGCTCAGTGTCCATAGGTCATACGTGCTTTGCGCCGAACTGATCCATCGCTTGACTGTCCCTGTCATTTCATTCGTCCTTGACTAGTAAACATTCGGCAGAATCAGAATCGGCTGTGCATCGGAATACTCGTACTTCCACGAGATTCCCCACATGTACGGCACGCCTCGAATCGCTTTTGGATTCGGCTTCTCAAGTGTCTGGTCATCAACAGTCCCAAGCCATAGATTACTCAGCGGCTGCATCGGCTGCGGATTCGCCTGCAAGGACCAGAGCGTCCCCGATTGCGTTGCGTAGTATGCGGATTGCGTCGTGACCGGCTGTTTGATCATCGGACCGACTGCGGGCTGTCGCTCCACCTTGAGCGGACGCCCGGAACCACGAAACGAAACGGTTTCCGTGAACTCTTGATACTGCCCGAGACCTCGATAATTTGCCGGATATGTCGCCTTGAGCCCAACTGTCCCGCGAAGAAACGTCACGCCTTCAGCGCCCTTGACTGTCGCGAACGATACTGGCTTGGTGACGATCACGCCCCAAATGGCCGAACCGCTGTCCAGATTCCAGACGACGTTTCCGTACTGATCGAACAAGCTCAAGCTCTGCTGATCGACCGAATAGGCTTGCTGCATCGCGGCAACGGTGCCATAGATGTTCCCGCCTGAATTGGCATAGGTGATCTTGAATTCGAGTTCAACTTCAATCTTCAGCACATTGTGGTATTGGGTTCCGCCATCCTCGTACGCGCGAGTCCAGCCGACGATACCGACGCTCCTCGGGGCATGCGCGAAACTGCCGTACCAAGCTGTGTACCCATCACTCAATTCGGAATCCCCCAGATGCGATTGCTTGGCGGTGTCGGAGGCGGTTCTGGTGGATTTTCAACCAATGCCTGCAGCTTCGTCAGATACGCTTGCAACTCGATGAAATACGCGGAATGCATCTCTTGAATGCGCCGGAAATGGCAGAGCTGTTGGTTCACGTCCGCCAGCGCATTGGCCTGCGCCGTGACGTTCGCGGCCAGCTTGACAACCACGGAAAACAACTCGTCGATCCTGCGTCCATCTGACGGGGCTTGCGGCAAAACGGGCTGGATTGGTTGACCGAACATGGAACGGTTCCGTACATTTGAGAGTGTTTCAAACCCGAACACGTCAGGGATTTTAGCCGTGCTCAAGCTCAAAGACCAACTCCCAATTATCATTTCGTGTCTCGCACTGTGTTTTTCTCTGGCTTCGTTCGCGATCTGTCGACCGGATCCTTGACAACGGTATTGGACTGCGATTCAGGTGATGGATTATCAGGACAGTGAGAAGGCTAGGTTTCTTGCGCATCCAGATGCCGAGTCGCCGCCCGGATATCGTGAAAGCTTGGATCGAAGAATTGACCTTTCCGTAGAGAACATGCAGAAGTCCAGAAAAAATGTGTTTGGCTGGTGATCTTTATTTGTGGTTGTTCTTGATGCTGTTTGTCAATGCCTCAATCTGAGCATTCATCGCCCCGATTTTTGCCGCCATTGCCGCCAATGCCGTAGTTGCCTCTTTGAGCCCCTTCAAACTCGCCTGCACCTCATCTTCCGCTTTCTTCTTTTCCTTCAGCACATCCTCTCTGGCGTTCCCCAAATCCTTGCGTCTCGACTCCTGCTCCGCTTCCGCCTTTTGCAGCGGACTCTTGTCGACCAACCCGGTTTTTTCCCCGCGTGCAATCTGACGCTGCAGAATCCGCTCCTGGTCCTGCGATGTCCCGTGCTGGGCGAGAAATTGCTCTTGTCGGTGAGAAAGATGCCCACCGGACTGAGCCGTCTTGGACAATCGTTCTACCTTCGACAATTGGGCGTGAGTCAATGAGCCGAGCCGCTGAGCATCCGATTCATAGGCAGATCTTGCGGCCGTCGCTGTCTGATTCGCGAGCGCCAACATCTGTTCCGTTTTTTCCAACTCGGCGTTCTTGGCCCCCACGATCTGCTTGCGAATCTCCAATTGTTGCTGGGCGAGCGCCATATCGGCTTCTTCGGCCTTGTGCTGTCGCTCCGCTTGAGCCGCCATTTCGGTCTGAAGTTCCAAGTCACGCTGCTTGCGGAATTCCTCGTCGCGGTTGCCTTCGCGCTTCTGAATGTTGAAGGTCGGCAAATAATCCGCGATTTTAAACGGTTGCTGTCGCTGTTGACCGGCAATCGTATTCTGACGACCCTGCGATGCCTTTTCGATTTCGCGGTTTTTGATGGCATTCGTCTCCCGAACCTTTTGCAGCCGCTCAATTTCCGCTTCCATTGCCCCGGCGTTGCCAGGGCCGGCCATCGCGGATGATTCAAGATTGATTTTGGAAATTGAGACTTGAGCGCCCGTTAGATCCGCCATCCGCTTCGCCGCACGGTCGGCCGCAGAACTCAGCGCTTCCAACGCCTTCGTCTGCGCCTTGATTCCGTTGGCCTCTACATTGTCCATCGCGGTCAACGAGTAATAGACACCATACGCAGCGGTCCCGGCGACAGCAGCGATGGCAACGAACGGGAGGAGGGGGGCAATCGCTGCCGCTCCCGCCACTGCCACTGCGGTCAACCCAGACGCTGCTGGAACCGATGCCGCCGCAACTCCCATTTCCGCAGCCGCAACAGCCGTGCCAGTTGCCGCAACGCTAGAATTCGCCGTGGAAGCCAATGCCGCGACAGACGTCTGGGCCTGCAGAAATATCGCAGATTGTCGCTGAACGTCGTTCAGTCCGTGGAGAATGTGAATTCCGCCCGTCAGCACATCGAAGTAGCCTTGCGCCGCCGCAACGCTCCTGACGAACGATTCAGCCTCTTCCTGATTCGACGCGACGAGAAACGCGATACCTTTTGCTGACTGAAGCGCAGCCGCCGAGAGTTGACCGTAACCTGCGATCAAGGCTGACCGGGAGGCGTCGACTTGCTTGTTGGCATTCTTCTCAGCCTCCACGGCCTGTTGTCGTGCTCGCATGATGCGGGAATAAGCCGCAACTGCTTCGTTGGCCTCTTTGTCGTATTGCTTTTCCGCCTCCGCAGCCGCCTTTTCCCGTTCCGACATGATGCGGGAATAAGCCGCAACTGCTTCGTTGGCCTCTTTGTCGTATTGCTTTTCCGCCTCCGCAGCCGCCTTTTCCCGTTCCTACATGATGCGGGAATAAGCCTTCATGGCGGCCTGCGCTTCCCGATCGTAATTTTTCTCGGCTTCCGCAGCTTGCGCTTGCGATTGCTTTGCCGCCTCCGCAGCCTGACGATCCTTCTCTTTCATGATTCTGGAGTAGGCGCTCAGAGCTTCCTTGGCTTCCTTGTCGTACTGGCGCTCGGCATCGGCCTGATTCTTCGCCCGTTCAGCCATGATCCTGGAATAGGCGTCTGCAGCCGCTTTGGCCTCGGCATCATAGGCGCGCGCCGCCTGCTGCTCGGCCTGCGCCTTCTCTCTCGCGGCCTGTGCCGCGCGTGCGTTGGCCCCACTCTCTTGAGCCAGCGTTTCCGCGAGCTTCGCAACTTGTCTATCAAGGGTCTCCGCGCTGATTTTTCCTGTCGCGTAAAGCGCATTCGCTTCGGCCATCGACTGGTTGAATTTCTCTTGCGCCGTGCGGGTCTGCTCAATAATCTTGTCGGCTTCTTTATCCGCAATCGCATTGATTTTGTCGTCGTATGTCCCGCCGCCTCCACCGCCGCCCGATGCAGGCGGTTGACTCGTCGTCATGATTGGCGGCGCAATCCGTGCGGACGATTGAAACCCTTGAGCGTATGCCGCCGCGCTCTGTTTCCCCGCTTCAGTCGACGCCGCAATGAGCGGTCCAAAGTCCGGCACGATCAACGATGCGGCTTTCTGTTCAATCGCCACGCGGATAAGGACGTCTCGTATTGTTTGTCCACTCATACTGGACCTCGCATCGCAATCGTGAACAAAGCCTGCTCGAATTCGTTCCGCTTGAACCTTTCAAACGCCTCTTCCTCTGCCCGAATGATCGCTGCGATTCGTCTCACATAAGGGTCATTCGGAAATCGTCCAACCGCCTTGAATTCGAGATATTCATAGTACCATTCGAGCAAATCACCACTGAGGCTTTTTTGTTTTTCGGGCGTTCCTTTGGGGCAACCAAATCGCGTTCGACACGGAGCTTGATTCGCAATGAGCCGCAACATCGGACGCCCGGCAGGGTCTTTCTCGATATTCCCGTCGTCGGCGAATCCATACTTGAGGCACGTCTGACAATCACGGTCCGCGACGGTTGGCCACCTCAATTTGAGCCAGACGCCGCTTGCGAGTTTCCCTCAAGGTCTCCGTTGCTCTTTGCTGCGATGTCCTCCAGCGAGACCTGTTCAATCAATGGCTCGATGGCCGCAAGTTCCGCCTTTAGTGCAATCTGCTTTTTTCGCAGCGTGTCCTGTCCCGGTTTTGGGTCGCTCAACTCGTTGCCGAGCACGATTCGGAACAGTCGACCAAAGAGGATTGGATGCAGCCCGGCAAGCGTGTCAGCCTTGACGGAAACCGCATGGCCTCCACGATCCTTGAGATTCCACGACGTCACCTTGGACGCGACCCAATCGCATGCCAGCGCCTCGGATTTCAACGTATCCGCGTCGGTCGGCTCGAACGTCGCCTGCTCCACCTGTCGCGTGAGCTTGCGGGCCTCATTGGGCGACGCGGGCCGGTAGCTGATCTCCAAATCGGAATACAGGCGCTCGCCGGCAGTGTTTGGTTTCGAGCCTTCGATTCGACCATCCGTGCGGATAAAGCCGTCTGATTTAACATAGTTCATTCGTCTATCCTCATGTCGTAAGCGTGATCACAACTTCACTAGCGCCGCCCGACGTGGCGTAGCACTGATATTCCATCGGCAACCGAATCTTTTTCGCGCGTTCGACCGATGGAGACTTGGCCGTAGCGACCATCGAGCCAATCGCGAACGTGAGCGAATAAGCGATATTCGCCTGATTCGTGAACGCGAAAGAAGCCGACGAATTGTGACCGCTGATCGCATTCGCCAGGATCGGCGTTTCCGTCGTGCTGAATCGACTTTGCACCTTGAGCATCACGGTACGGTCTGTCGGCTCCATGTCGGTAGCGGTCTGACCAGACATGTAAGTCGGCTCGATATGATTGTCGATTTCGAGACTGAAATCGTCGATGTCATAAGACGTCGAATCGATCGTGATTCCGCTGTACAGATCGTACATCATGTACGGTCGCAGCGTGGAATCGGCGGTCACGACCGGGAAGTCGGCCTCGATCGTGTCAACCGTGAGCGTATAACCAACCAGGTCCAGGGCGAGCTTGAGTTTCTTTCCGGGCTGACTCGAAAACGTCGCCTTGTTGATCCGCATGCGGTATTTGTGCAACTGCGACACCATGTCCGTGATGACGTATAGGTCCGTCAGGGTGTCCGTCAGCGTGTAGGTGCCAATCGACACCGAGAAACCCATATAGGTCAGGATTCTCGAAATCTCGATAGAATTCGGCTCCATCTCCAACGTACCGGCAACTGCGATGTTGCCTTGAGCCGTGTCGATCGCATACCGGCTGCGAGTCCCGCGCGTGGATTCGTTTTGTTCAACCGGGATGTTGACGGCCAGCGTGTTCTTTAGATACCGCATGTACAGCGAACCCGACGCGAACGAACTCGATGAGTTGATCGCTAGGTTGGCCTTATAGCCCATTGATTCGGTCATGAATCAAATCCTTTTGCAGAGACCGTCAGGCAATGGCCGTCATTCGGTCGGTGTCCGTTCCTTCGAATCAATCAGACTGGTTTCGCTGCTGCTTCCACTTCGGCTTGCGCCGCCGCCAAATCCGCTGCCGCCTTGGCTTTCGCTTGCGCTGTCGGATCTTGTGACTGCTGCCATGTCCGAGCGGCTACAACCGCGTCACCAAGTCTCGCGAATGGCGCAGAGGTCGTTCCATCGCGAAATGTCACGACCGACGAAAAGCCATCCGTGTCCGCAACCGGAGGTTGTCCCGGCGCAACGGGCGCGTTGTGCGTGCTCGTGATTTTGCAGCCGAAAATACTTGTCACAACTGGAGGGGGTGTATTCATTTCTCAGCCCTTGAACTGGAGTTGATCGACCACGAAGTCGGCAATTTTCTCGGCGAAACCGTCGACTGTTTCGTCATTGGTTCCAACCGGAGGACGTGCTGGCATGCGCGACGTGCCTGTTTGATGGAAGCCTGCATATTCGACGTCTGTTCCAAACGCCGATCCGTGGTCATAGATGTCAGAGATATTTCCCGGTCCGCCGACAGTTGCGAGCGAAGCCATCAGTGTCCCGGTCTCGTACAGAATCCGCGAGTGACCTTTCTTGGCGATTGTCGAAGGCTTCAACGGTTCCCACGGCGTGCCACCAGGTTCGCGCTGCTGGTCGAATGCTTCAGCCTCGCCCTGCGCCAGAACGTGCTGAAAGTCCCCGAGCGGAGTCTTATAGCTGATGTCGCTGAACTGGGACGTAACCCCGTCAAACACGTCCGACAGCGATTCAATCCGGTCGAGCGTAATCATGATCTCGGCTCCTCAAAGTGAACCTCGATCAGCATTCCCGACACCCATTTTTGTTTGTCAAGCCACGCCCGCACATCGACTACCGGGAACGGCTTGCAATCAAGATTGAAGTTGCCGAATGCGATCTGCGAACCGGCTGGCGCAGTCGCGGCCAAGTCCTGATTCTTCATGTGCCGTCGAATCGTCTGCCGCCACGCAAGACGCTGTTAAAGCGAATACCGCGTATCCTTGGGATCCGCGACGATGGCGACGGCGATGCCATAAATCGGCCCGTCGAGATCGACGTACTCGCCTTCGGGGTCATACGATTCCGCGCCGAAGGGGGCGATCAGAACACACGGCAGAGTAAGATTGGCGATTCGGTAGTCGATCACCTCTTGGATGACGATGCTTGCGCCGCTGTCGATGTTCGTAATGCCAGGAAGGCTCAATCCAGAAATCAGCGACTGGAGAGCAATGATTGAATCATAGTGATTGGAAATCCCGGCCATGTTGTCACGGTTCTATATGTTCGTCACGACGAGCCACACCGTCTGTAAAACAACCAACTGAGCGGACACCACGTTGTGCGAGACGCCGTTTGCGTCGATGATCGAATCAAGATTTCTGATCTGCGCCGCGTTGATCGCCGGATTGAATTCGTTCACAGAGAACATCCAGGGGATCTGGTCCGTTTCGATGTTCACATTGCTGTACTGTCTCAACTGTCGGCCCATCGGAAATCGATGAGCATTCGCAACCGTCACGTTTTCCGAGGCGTCGCGATTCAAAGCGACGGTGATGGATTCCAGATCGTCCATCACCGTCGTAAAGTCATTCTCTATTGAACTGGCAAACGTCATGTTGCCTCATCAGGACATGGTGACCGCGTTGGTGTAGAGCACATTCCATTTGCCTTGATTGGCCATCAAGCCAATGCTCGCGCCCGCATGCGCCGCAAATGTCGCAACGTTGACTGTGGTGGAACCCGTCTGAAACAGGCCGGTTGCCGTGATCGTGTGGGCGTAGGCCGAACTCGACGTAACAACGATCACCTTGCCGTCGTCGGTGGTTGCCGTGGGAGCCGCGAGAGTCGCCGCATCAATGGCTGACGTGCCCTTGATGAAGTAGGTCGCGGTCGTGTGCGGGGGAATGGCGTCGGCGGTTCCCGTGAGCGTTGTAACGCCGATCGTCGGACTCAATTGCGTGAGCGCCTGACCGGACGAATTAACACCGGTGACCTTGCCGTTTTCGTCAACGGTCTGATGGTCGCTCGGCTGCATCGTCAGAACGGCAAAGCTGCCAGACGTCCCTCCGAGCGAAGCGGTCAACGTAACCGTTTGCGCCGTGGTGTCGACGTTGCACAACGAAATGTCCACGAGTTCGATGATTGCAGCCGGATTAGCCGCAGTCGCTGTCACACCCGACATCAAGGTGACGGACGTCGTCCCGTTCAGATTCACGAGTGACGATTGATGAACGCCGTTTTTCAGGTAGCGCACGACTGCGGTCGGATTGGTGGTTGTCGCCGCGCCGTCCATCGCCGCCGTAATCGAATCGGCAGGTAATAGATTCAGCATTATGTCAGTCCTTCCCAGACGTCTTCGTTCGGTCCCTGTGCGATCACAACGGCTTTAGCAATCTGTTGCCGCATGTCCATCAACTGTTTCAAAAAGTCGCCCCATGAGATCGACTGTCCGTTGATCGTATAGTTCGGTTTCGGATTGGCGGTTATGTTCACAATCTGCGTATCGATGTTCTGAAGCGACGTCACCAAATCGGATGCGGCCATCTGTTACTCCGCTTCCGTGGCGGTCACTTCGCGCGGATTTGGCCAAACACCACGAACGTCGTTGAATTTGGCGCGGGCCGTGTTCTCGTCATCGGCTTCAATAGTCATCGCGTGCCCGTTGTGGGACAGGTGAAACTTTCGCGGACCGCTCGCAACAGGTGGCACGATCTGCGCCTTCTCGGCATCAGTAACCGGAGCTACTGACGCATCAGAAATCACAGCGTCGGTTGGTACTTCGTCGCTCATGTTCGTTACCTTCAGGCTGCGGACAGTTGACGAACTTCACGGCCAATCGGACCTCGCGTCCATCCGTTCTTGTCGTTGGCCTTCGCCATCGCTTCGACTGGATCCAGCGCCTCAACTTCAGTGCGAATTGGCTGTCCCTTGATGACGTCGAGAACGACGAAACGCTTCGGCACCGGGGCGTCAATCGCCTTGCGCTGGGAGTTCTGGTAGTAGCGGCCGATCCACTGCCGAGCATCAGCAGCCGCTGCAATGTCGTCCTTGGTCATGGCCTCCATCGCTTCCGCGAACGTCCATTTCCGACCACCCTCTTTCACGACAGGTGGCCAACAGAGATCGCCTTCGACGGCTGGACCCTTTGTTTCGCCCTCAATCGCCTTTGAGTTATCGACGAGATCGGCCAGTTGCTTTTCGTATTCCGCCTCGTTGCGCGGCTCTTGCACTTTGCTTGACATGCGCTCTTTCCTTCGACGGCTCATAACAGCCCCGCTACTTACGAAGTGGCCTTGGTGATGTAACGTGGATTGGTGACGGCGTACTGGCCTCGCTCGGAAGCCTTCCACCGCATCACGATGTCCTGCTCGAATTCGAGTTCACTGTTCGGCGGTGCTTCGACGACGGTCATCGGCCAGTTTTCCATGTAGGCGAATGCCTTTTCTGGCATGCCGTAGTACCAACTGGTCAAGGTCGCCATTCGCACCAACAGATACCGGCTGGTCACCACGTCGTAGGCGGTGATGACGTTCGGGTATTCGGTCTTGATCGGATTGGCCGAAGTCGCCAGACCGCTCGGAGCCGCATAGGTCGCGGTCGTCGTCGCGCGCTGGATGTATTCGGCAGTCCTCAACAGACCACGAGGAACGATCAGTTTCGGCTTGCCGACGATCTGCACTGGCAATCCGGTATTCGGGTCCAGGATCGAGTAGAGCAACTGATCGTTCGCATCGACGTTGGTCCAGTTGGTCAGACCGTTGGACGTCTGCAGGTTGTTCCAATCGTGATTGCCCGAGTTCGCGGCATACGTCGCGACCTGACCACGGTTCTTGCGATTGTAACGCGGAGTCGTGGTGTTCTCGTCAATCACGCAGTCGACGGCCCGGATTTCCTTGTTGACACCCAAGAACTAGCCGACTTTGTTCGCACGCTGCAGCAGGACGCCGGTACGATCGAAGAACGCCGCTTCCTTGGTCAATGGCAGGATCATTCCACGTTTCGTGGTGACTGGCGTATCGATCCAGTCTTCATTCACGCCGACAGTCGGATAGGGCTTCGATTCTGGAACGACTTCGGCTTCGTTGCCGATGTCACCGATACCCGCGATTCGTTCGCCGTTGAATGGCGTCGGGGTCGTCGGAATCATCTTCGTAAACGCGAAGTCCTCTTGCTCGTAAGCAGCCAGAATCTGATTGTAGATGATTTGTCCGGTGATGTTCGAGAAGTCCGAATACTGGACAGCGCCAGCTTCGAACAGTCGGGTCAGATTCTCGCCACCGTTGCCACCGTGTCGCGGGTTCCACGAGTCGACGATTTCTCGACCGACAGGCTGACCGGTGTTCGAATCAACAACGAACTCTTCCAGCAGTTCGCGAATCGAGAACGCCTCTGGCTTCATCGCGCCGCTGGACAGTGATTCCTGCAGGTCCGCGTAGAACTGCGAGCCGCGGCAAACAACCTGCCCGAATCCGAACTTGGGCCGGAACGGCGCAACGCCTTTCTTGACGTCATCGGCGATGGACGACTCCAAGAGTCGCCGCATTTGCTTCGTTTTGATAGCCATGAGGAGCCTTTCTTACTCCCCGTCACCTGTTTGATTGATCGTTTCTGTCACCGGGTAAAACCGGGGCGATTGCAATTCGCTGGTCCGGCTTTACCTTCCCGGTGACGGGTCTTCAATGACTGCCAAACCATTAGGCGTTGATCCGTTGCATCTGCGCGTACTGATAGTCGACGTTCAGGTACTCGGCGTTGGTTGCCGTGGATCCGGAATTGACATAGGCCCCGGCGCCCATCTGGATGAGTGATGTAAAGGCCCACTCGGGGATTACATACTTGGTCACATAATCGACGTTGAACACGACTTCGGCGAACGTGCTGGATGTCGGATTGATGAGCACCTCCAGTGTGTGCCATGTGCCATCGGCAATCGCGACATTGCCAGCGTTTCGACTTTGCGGAATCAATGACGTGCCGGTCAGCGATTGCAGGGTCTGCGTGGTGCCATTCGAGACGATCACGCCCCACGTCGTTCCGGCGCCAGCGAGATAGAACCCAGCGCCGCTGAAATTCGTATTCGGTCCCGCGTTGGCGTTCTGCATCAATCCGGACGCCCAGGTGGAACTCAGCCCAAGAAACAAGTTGACCTGATTCGTGTTCTGTTGAGCGCACAGGAATCGGCACGCATAACGCAGCCCCATGTCCTGCGATGGGGCAAGAGATTTGTTTGTCTGCCATCGCGCCGCATTGCTGTTTGCCGTGCCAGCCGCCGTTGCCAGCACAATACAGCCAGTCGGGACATTCAGATTGGTGACCAGTCCGGACGTGGCGGCGGCGGCGGTTGCGGCAGCGCTCGCCCCGAGAGTATTCGTCCATGCCTGACCGCTTTGCACGTCCCATCCGTCGTCCCAGATGTACGCATTGCGCCGCATTTCCTGGATGATATCGAGGACGTCGAGAACTTTTGACATTGATTCAACCTTTCAAATTACGACTGCACGAGCCGTGCAAACGCCTTGGAATCTTGTGGATATTCGCCGATCGCACCGACAGACGGGGGCGAGAATTTTGGCTTGGCAACGGCGGCTTTTGCTTCCGGTGGCCACGATTCGAGCAATGCGGTCCGCTCGGTTTCTGACTTCGCGGACGTGAGCGCCTTGACTCGCTCCGGGGTCGCCTTGATATTGGCCTGCAGCAATCGCAGTTCAGCCCGCATCGAAAGCTGATCGTTGCGAGATTCCTGCAAGAGGGTGAGCGTTTCGTCCAGCTTCTTTTTGACTGATTCAGCAACCACGTTACCACTCTCCTCGTCGGACTCGTCGCTTTTGTCCGCGTCACTTTCCGTGGAGTCAGCAGGTCCGTTCATGAGTTCGTCACACATATCGATCAGCTTGCCGATCTGAGCTTTCTTCGCGGCAGCATCAAGGTCTTTGTTGGTGACCACGGCCAGAATCAACTGCTGAAACGCAGCTTCCATCGTGTCGCCAGCGTCGGCGGCTTCGTAATCATCGCTGACGTCGGTCGGCTGTTCGGTCATGCTGGAGTCGTAACCGTCGTCTTCCAGAATCTTCTTGAATCGCGACTTGTGCTCGGCGGTTCCAACGGACTCAACCAACTGGCGAAGGGTCTTTTTGACCATTGCGTTCTCGCTTTCAAAGATCCCGTTCGTGGTCGCGGGCTTACCAACGACGTCAACGGAACGGGGATTCACGATCGATTCAACGATTGTTTTGCCGCCACGCCGAACGACTTCGCCCTCCGCGTTGATCGACAGCCCGAACTCATTCGGGAATCGTTCGGCGGATTCGAAGATCACATTCGCGGCGGGATGAGATTTCTTGACCCGGAACTCTTTGGCGTAGACGCCATCGGGCTTGAGTTCGAGACCATGAATTGAGCCGACACACTCAAGGAATCCGCGCTCGGCATTGGGCTTTTCGCGGTTGTGGTAGAGATTGACCTGATAGCCTTCGAGCAATGCGACAGCGTTGTTGAGCGCCTTGTCGGAATACTCGCGGCCGTTTCGAGAGATGCGGCCCAGCACCTTCACGTTGCGAATAACACCCTGCTCACGATCAACCTCATGCGGGGTTGTCGAGCTAGTATGCTCGAAAAGATCGATTCGCTTGTGGGTCTGTTGGGCCAAGTGCGTGACCTATAAAACGAAAAAAGGCCCGGCGAAATGAATCGCCGAGCCTTGGGTTAGTCCTTGGTGCTCGAATGTGCGTGAGATATTGGAGAAGCGAAACGGAAAAGTCAATAGCGCGTTTTAGGATTTTCCTCCCCTCGCATTAAAGACCGTCCGAGCTGCGTCTGAGTCAACCTCTAATTTCCAGTCTTTCATCTTGTCGCCCATTCCATCTTTCCATGTGATGGCAGTAGGCGGTGAGCAGCAAAGATAACTCACTGTGAATCGGGTGCAGCCCAAAATGGGCGTTCCGTCCGGCTGTATTCTCTGAAGACTCACAATCTGAGACATATCATTCACCACACAAAGGGATTCTTCGGACCCACAAATATCCATCCGATTTGCCTGCCGTCATCATTGACGATTCGCGCAAGACGAAAACCAGTCCATCTGAGAATGTACCAATTGAGCCTGTCGAGCCAAGTCATGGCCTCACAACCTCCCCCAAGCTAAAGTACCAAATCGCACACCGACAGCGAACATGCGCCGGCGGGCCGTCTGGAAATCTTAGCTCCCACACCGATCGAGGTTGCCGGTCGAGAGGAGCGCACACAGGACATACCTTCGCGTCTTCGGCTGTCCTCCACTCGTCCTCAACGTCGAGTCCGACCGTCTCGTCGATGGCATTCTCTGCGCCCTCATGTCGCGCGACCGTTGTTTCATTCTCAGCCGCCAGTGCGACACGGCTTGGCCCAAGAATATGACTCAGCCCCTCGTTGATCTCGCTCTGCGTCGGTCCAGGCTCGGGTTCCGTTTCAGGCTGCGATTGCGGCCTCGTCAACGGATTCCATCTATCGACCAGATTCTTGACCCTGTTCTGCGTCGTTTCCGTCCATCCGCGCGAGAACTCGCTTGCTCTATCCGCAGCCCATTTCTTCGCCGCAATGTCCGCTTCAGGGGTCGTCCAACCGTGTTGATAGGCCGACGACGAGAAGATAATCAGCAGCACGGCGAACGATTCAAGATTGACGTCGCTTTGCACCTTCGCCCAAAACTCTGGCGGAATCTTCGAATAGTCAGGCGGATTCCCCAACAGTTTTGTCAGTTCCCGACGATGTCGCGC
>VFSW01006934.1_pt1 | contig 16564 bp, 16 predicted proteins | sample 5358111 | NCBI WGS metagenome assembly VFSW01 (sample SAMN11554181, study PRJNA540505) | mine drainage metagenome | isolation source: sediment from site ElyBrook_90M | place: USA: Ely Copper Mine, Vershire, VT | collected 2017 | reverse complement strand
CCCGGACCACGCCGGCGGCGATGGAGTCGGTCAGCACGACCGGGGACGGCGCCGCGACCGCCGGCGCTGCCGTGGTGACCATCGCCGCGCCCGCGAGCATGACCGTGAGGAACCGTGAACGGAACATTGACGAAGCCTCCCTCGGGCACCGCCGGGGCGCTGCGGCGCAGTCCAGTTCGAACAACCGAGGGAGAGACGCGCGCGCTCGGCCGGCAGTTCCCGGGTCCTGCGACCGGTCGAGCTGCCCGGCCCGCGGTTCCGGCGCGGTGCGGCACTTTCTCCCGGACTCAATCTGCCCTGGTCGGTTCGCGGATCGGGAGCACACTCACCTCTGGCAGTCAGGGCAAGCCCACGCTGCGACGGGGATGCTCGTTGAGGTACGCCTTCGCCGTCTCGAGGCAGCGCGCCGCGAATTCGGCATTGCCGAGCACTCGCGACCGACTCACATTGGGCAGTTCGATGGAGCAGGGGATCTCCGGCATGGCGTCAAGGATGCTGGCAACGTCGATGCCGCCTTCGCCCACATACGAGCGGGCCTCCCGCAGAATGCGCCTCATCTCGTCCTGGTCCGTAGGGATCTCGGCGGGAGCGTCGCAGAGATGGCAGAAATGAAAGTACTCCCGCGGAACCTTTGCCAGGTCTTCCACGCTGTCATGAGCTCTGTGAAAGTGATGGATGTCAATCATGAGGCCCATGTTGTCCCGCGCGACTGCATTCAGTACGTCGAGCGCCCCGCTCAGGTTGCGCACGCCGGCGATGGGCACGTACTCCAGATCCGCGGTCATTCCGTATCTCCTGGCGAGGTCGCATACCTCACCGAATTTCTGAACGTAGAAGGCACGGTCTTCGGTCCAGATGCTGCTCAACAGGTGCTTCGCACCCAGCTCAGCAGCTGCTTCACAAGCCCGCTCGTACCTGGTCATGTCCATGCCTTCGACGACACGGGCCAGCTCGATATCGAGTACCCCGACACCCGTCTCCGCCATGGCGGTCTTGACGTTGCTCATCATCTCGGAGCCTGGCTTGAGAGAGAAGTCGGGCTCCCCGGGAAGGCCCATGTAGATTGGGCGAAGACTCGCGTAGTCATACCCAGCGCGACTGGCGATGTAGATCTGCTCTGGCGGCGGGCAGCCCAGGACCGTCAAGTACGCCAATGAATACCGTCGTGCCATGAGGCTGCATCCCTCTTCAATAACGGGGCGATTTCCCCGGTTACGACTAGTGCCACGAATTGTCTGGGCCGCTCTGGATCAGTCGCGAGAAACGCCGTGACGATGGCGAGCCCGCACGGGGCGACGAAGTGGCCAATGTCGCGGCCGGTAGTCCTGGGTTCGGCCACGAGATCAGGGAGTGCGGGTAGGATCGGGCCGCTGCCGGCGACCTCGGTGCTCGCCGCCACGACCGCGTCGAGGATCGCGTCACACGGAAGTAGCGCCCCGGCGCGGAACTCGTCGACAGCACGCCACGGGCCCGATCCCATTGCGTCGGTCCTACCGGGTGGGCGCCCCGCTCAGGCGGGTGTGCACGTACCGCAAGGCCAGTCCGTACCCATGCATGCCGAGACCGACGATGACGCCCTCCGCGATGTCCGACAGGTAGGAGTGGTGGCGGAATGCCTCCCGCTTGTGCACGTTGGAGATGTGGACCTCGACGAACGGGACCGACACGCCGCTGAACGCGTCGCGGATCGCGACGCTGGTGTGGGTGAACGCCCCCGGGTTGATGATCACGAAGGCCACGCCGTCCGCGCGGGCCTGGTGGATGCGATCCACGATCGCGCCCTCGTGATTGCTCTGGAAGAAGTCGATCTCCACGCCCAGGCTCCCCGCCAGGTCACGGAGTTCACGCTCCAGGTCGGCCAGCGTGCCGGAGCCGTAGATACCTGGCTCACGCATGCCCAACAGGTTGAGGTTCGGACCGTTCAGCACGAGAACCTTCACGGGATCCCTCCATGTCTTCGACGACGGAACACCATTTCCCGGGGGCAACGCCAACTGAAGCCCGCGTGAGTGCCAGGACTGGCCTCGTGACGACCGTGGGTCGCGGTGGCGTTCACCGATGCTGGTCCTCGAGCCGTTGACGGCGTCCTCGGCGTACAACACGCCGTCGGCGAGCATCGCGTCGATGTCCGCCGACGAGTAGCCCAGGCCCTCCGCCACGGCGCGGTTGTGTTGCCCGAGCAGCGGCGCCGCGCTGCGCGGGGACGTGTCGCAACCCGAGAACCTGAATGGAAGATTGGGCATCGTGATCCTGCCGAGGACCGGATGCTCCTGCTGGACCAGCATCCCACGGGCGATGACCTGCGGGTCGGCGATGACCTCGTCGATTCGCTGGACCCTGGCGCACGGCACGCGCGCGGCCTGGAGCGCCGCGATGCACACGTCCACGGATGGCTGCGCCCTTGCCCACTCTCGCACGATGGCCAGGATGGCGTCGTGATGCGCGTTTCGCCCGACGAGCGTGTGGTAGCGCGTGTCTTCCGCCAGGTCCTGGCCACCCACCACGAGAGCCAGGCGTTTCCACACCTCGTCGACCTGCGCCGCGACCACGAAGTGACCGTCCTGGCCGCTGAACACTCCGTAGAGCGTGGATTGCCGGAGATCGTGACCCGTCTGCGCCGGGATCTCGGAGCCGCCGCTGAGCATGTAACTCTGGATCGCGTATTCGTGGATCGACACCATGGAGTCGAGGAGCGCGACGTCGACGTGCTGGCCTCGCCCCGACGTCGCCCGCCCGAATAGCGCGGCACAGACCGCGGCCACGCCGTGCATGCCGGCATACATGTCGGCCACCGCGATGCCGAACAGGGGTGGCGTCTCTCCCGGCGTTCCGAGCATCGCCATCGCCCCGCTCCTCGCCTCGACGATCAACCCGAACCCCGGCTGGTCGGCATCTGGTCCGGTATGGCCATAGGCCGAGACGGAGCAGTACACCAGCCGGTTGTTGCGCTCCGACAGCCGCTCGTAGCCGAGTCCAAGCCTGTCGAGCGCCCCGGGTCGGTAGCTCTCCACGAACACATCGGCGGTGTCGATGAGCCGGTAGAGGAATTCCAGACCCCGCGGGTCCCTGGCGTCGACGCACACCCCCCGCTTGTCCATGTTCTGCTGCAGGTAGTAGCCGCTCTGCCCGTCGACGTGGAACGGATGCGTGCGACCCGCGTCGCCCGCCGGGGGTCGCTCCACCTTGATGACCTCCGCGCCCAGGGCGGCGAGACTGCGCGCAAGGAATGGACCGGCCAAGAAGTGGCTGTAATCGATGACCCGCACCCCTGCGAGGGGCCGTGGCTGGCTCATATCGATCTCCGAGGCACCATCAGGCGGTGCTCACCCTTCTGGACGACCTCACCCCGCTGGTTCACCAGTTCCGCCGCCACCACCACGATGCCCCAGCCCGGCCGACTCCGCGACGGTCGCATGTCCTCGACACGGAACCTGACGTGCACCTCGTCGCCGATCTTGATGGGCGCGACGAAGTCCCAGGTCCAGCCAAGCGACATGCCCGGGCGGAAGCGATAGTCGCTCTGCGTCTTCAGCCCATCGGCGATTGCAAGTCCGAGCAGCCCGTGGGCAACTCGCGTGCCGAACGGCGTGCTCCGCGCGTAGTCCTCGTCGATGTGCAGCGGCGTGTGGTCCCCGCTCACGTCCGCGTAGCTGTCGATGAGGTCTGCTGTCACCAGTCGGGTCGGACTGACGCCTTCGTCCCCCACGCGCGCGTCGTCCCAGTACCGTTCGACAGTCATCGCCTCATGCCTCGGTACTGTGTCGGGGATCGATCGCCAGGACGAGCCCGACCGAGCCGCCGCTGGCCTGCATCAGTTCCAGTTCGAGACCGTCGGGCAGGCGCAGCCAGTTCCGCCCCTTCGGTAGAGCCTCGACGCCGAACGCCTCGGCTGCCTCCAGCGCGGCGTCGAGGTCCTCGCACATCACGCCGACATGCACCAGCCGACCCTCCGGGCCGATGAAGTCCGGTGCGCCAACGAGCTGCATCCCGCCGAGCGACCAGTACTGCCGCGGGTGGTCCGGCGGTCCGTCGTACTCGCGGGCGGCCATGCCGAGCACCTCCCGGAAGAACCGGATGTGCCAGTGGATGTCTCTGACCCGGATCGCCACGTGCTCGACGTAGGCGCGCGCCATGTCACTCCCCTCGCCGGCCCGGAAGGCCACGCTCGAGGCCCTTGATACAGGCGACCAGCACCCGGTTCACCGGGGTGGCGATGCCCCAGTGCTCACCGAGGCGAACGACCGCGCCGTTTACGAAATCGATCTCGGTCACCGAACCACTCTCGAGACTGGTGAGCATCGAGGCCTTAAAGTCCGCGGGCATCCCGTCTGCGGCGGTCTTCCAGGCATCCTCCGGCCGCGACGTGGACAGTGGCACGCCGCTCGCCTGCGCCACGGCCATCGCCTCGCTGACGGCGGCGATCGCCGTGGCCTCGATCTCCGGCACCTGGTACAGACGCCCGTACTCGAGACGGGTGATGGCACTGAGCGCCCCCGTGGCGACGTTGACCAGCAGCTTGTCCCACATGAGCGTTGTGATGTCACCCCGTACCGTGGTGGCGAGGCCGGCGCGGTCTAACTCCGCGGCCATCGTCACCGCACGATCGCTGATGGAACCGTCGAGCTCGCCCAGATAGGTGTGCCGACCGCGAACACTCGCGAGCACTCGGGCTGGTCCCAGCATGATTCCGCCGACATAGGTGCGGCCTGCGAGCACGCGGTCGGTGCCCAGCAGGCGCACCAGGATGTCCTCGCTGCCGAGTCCGTTTTGCAGAGTCAGCGCGACCGTCCGCTGGGCGAACAAGGAGCGGGTCGACTTGATTGCCGCCTCCGTGTCGAATGCCTTGACGACCACCACGACCACGGCGACCGCGCCGTTCGCCCCCGGGGCGGTGGCTACCCCCACGCGGCCGACTCGCTAGTGCTCGCCCTCGCGGATCACGAGCCCGCTTGCGTTCATGGAGGCGGCGCGCTCCGCGGACCGACCGACGATCCACACGTCGGAACCGGCTTCGGTAAGCGCCGCGCCGATCGTGCAGCCGAGCGCCCCGGCGCCGAGCACGGCGATCCTCACGCCTGCACCTCCGCTCAACGGCACCGTCCGGCCAAGGTGTCTCTGGGACCTGGCATCCCGAGACCAGGGACCGATCGGACGAATCAGTCGACGGCAGTTCCGTAGAAATCGCCGAACAGCTCCTGCTCGGAAGGACGGTCTTCGGGGATCGGGCGGCTCACCCAGGTGACGTTCATGTAGTGCTTGAGGTGGATGTTCTCCGAGGTTGCGTTACCACCCCACGTGCCGCAGCCGAGGCTCGACGTCATCGGCATGCCGTTCGTGAAGGATCCAGCGTTGGCCTTTGACTGTGGCTGGCGGACCATGATGCGAGACACCGGAGCCATCCTCGCCAGCCTGTCGATGTGGTCGTCATCGCGCGAGTAGATCCCGCAGGAGTGCCCTTTGCCTCCCACCTCGAAGATCTGTTCCACCATCCGAAGCGCGTCGTCGAAGTCCTGGTAGCGGAACAGCGCGAGCACCACGGCCAGCTTCTCGCTGGAGAAGGGGAACTCGCGTTCGATGTGTTCCTCCTCCACCATGATGAAGGTCCGGTCGGGTGGCACGGCGAACCCGGCCAGTTCACCCAGTTTCTGGGCCGAGATCGCCACGGTCTCGGGAAGTCGGTGCCCCTGGTCGTCCCAGAGAACGCGCTGCAGCTTGGCCTTCTCCTCCGGGCAGGCGAGATAGCCGCCCTCCTGCTGCAGCTGGTCCCGGAGCGCCTCGTAGATCGACGCCTGGATCACGAGGTTGCCGTCCGCCGAGCAGCCCGAGCCGTAGTCGGACGTCTTGCTCAGCCGGGTGTTGCGTGCCGCCTGGTCGATCTCGGCGGTCTCGTCGATGATGACGGTCGAGTTGCCGCTGCCGACGCCGTACGCCGGTGTGCCGGAACTGTAGGCCGCCCGGACCATGTCCTTGCCGCCGGTCGCCTGTACCAGGTCGCACGACGCCATCAGGTACTGCGCGGCCGGGATGCTCGGGTGCTCGATGCACTGGAGGAGATCCGCTGGCACGCCCTCCCGGGCGAGGACGTCTCGCATGATCCGCACCGTCTCGATCGTGGTCTGCCTGCTCCGGGGATGTGGCGAGAAGATGACGGCGTCCCGGCACTTGATCGCGAAGAGAGCCACGCCCGCCGGCGTCAGCTCCGGGTTCGTCGTCGGGATCAGTGAGGCGATCACCCCCACCGGCTTGGCGTACTTGACGATCCCGCGCTCAGGAAGCTCCTCGATGACGCCAATGCTCTTCTGGCGCAGCACGTCCCGGAGGATTCCCATGATCTTGAATCGCTTGGAGATCCGGCTCACCGGATCGCCGAGCCCGCTTTCCACGACGCTCATCTGGGCCAGGCGCGTAAACGTTGTCTCGTTCGCCACCGCCCAGGCGACGGCCTGACACAGCCGATCGACATCGGCCTGCGTGGCCGAGGCCGTCTGGGCCGCTGCAACTCGTGCGCGGGATACCAGTTCGTCGACATGTTCGCGCTCTGCGTCGGTGATCGGCCGTGTCGTCGCCATGCCGTAGCCTCTCCAGTTCCGCTGTTCAGGCGTCTCGGTGAGTTCCCGGTCGTGGGAGACGACTCGCTGTCACCGCAGACGTCGGTAGTGTGTTGTTGGTCGTGCTAACTGGACGACGGAGGGCCATCATCCCCCGGAGGTCCGACATGCTCCGCCGGCCTGTCCCGCTCGATGACACCAAGAGCCTCGCCTGCCAGGTCGAGGACCTGTTGGAGCGATCTGCCCAGCGCCATCCGTTCGTCGGACCTGAGCAACCGTTCGCCCCACACCGACAGGCTGCCGTCCAGGAGGTCGAGATCCATGGTGATGGCGTTCACGAGGTTGACCACGTCCGTCTCGTGGATGTACCAAACGCCGTCCCGTTCGATGCGGGCGTAGGGCGCCTCGGCAAGCCAGCGCCGGCAGTAGCCAGCCGGGTCTTCACCCACCCGGGAGGGGAAGGGGTAGTCCTCGTCGCCCGGCAGCCAGTCGATGCCTCCCCGATCTTTCACCAGGAGCCCTCCTCAGTGGCCTCGGACGAGACCTGCCTGCAAGAATGCACTCGGACGTTCTCCAGTCTCGGCGAAACCCGATCGTTCACAGGCCCAGGTACACCCGCCTCACTTCAGGGTCGCTCTGCAGCTCGCCGGAACTCCCTGCCAGGACTGCCCGCCCGTTCTCGAGCACGATGCACGAGTCCGCGACCGCGAAGGTGAGCTCGGCGTTCTGTTCGACAAGCAACAGGCTGACGCCCGTCGTGCGCAGTCTGGCCAGGACGTCCGCCACCTCGTCCACCAGGACCGGTGCGAGGCCCATGGATGGTTCGTCGAGCACGACCAGGGTCGGCTGCGACATGAGGGCGCGGCCGATGGCCAGCATCTGCTGCTCTCCGCCGCTCAGCCCGCCCCCGAGGCCGCTCCGGCGCATCCGCAGCTTGGGGAACAACTCGTAGATCTCGGCTAGTCGACCGCGCACCTGCGAGTCCCAGTGCTTGCGATACGCTCCGAGAAGCAGGTTCTGCTCGACGGTGAGGCCTGCGAAGATGCGCCGCCCCTCCGGCACGTACCCGATGCCGGTCCAGACCACTTCATGTGACTTGGCCCGCATGAGATCAGTCGAGCCGTAGGTGATCCGCCCGGTCCTGCGCGGCACGAGATCGAACATCGCCTTCAGGATCGAGCTCTTGCCTGCGCCATTCGCGCCGATGATCGCGACGGCTCCCCCTTCCGGAACGGAGAACGAAACTTCTCGTACGGCCTGCACGGCGCCGTAGAAGACGGAGAGCTCCTCGACGATCAACGACTTGGCGGTCGCGCTGGCGCCGGTTGCGGGCATCGCCACGGCGTTCATCCCACGGGCACCGCAGCGCCCGCTGCAGCCGGCGTCTCGCCGCGATAGCGGTCTCGCCGCCCCAGGTAGGCCTCAATGACCGCGGGGTCGTGGCTCACGGTGGACGGCTCCGACTCGATCAGCAGCCGCCCGAAGTTGAGGACTGCCACCCTGTCACAGAGAGACATGACCAGGGCCATGTTGTGCTCGATGAGCACCACGTTGACCCCCGCGCGCCGGATGTCCCGGAGGATGTCACCCAGCTCGCGGACCTCGTCTCCATTCAGACCGGCGGCGGGCTCGTCCAGCAGCAGCAGTCGGGGTTCACTGGCCAGCGCACGGGCGATCTCCACGCGGCGTTGCACGCCGTACGGCAGTTCACCGGGCAGCCGCTCGGCAACGGCCGCCAGTCCGAGGTTCTCCAGGATGTCGAGCGCGCGGCGCCGCGCGTCCCGGTCGCGCCCGGCGACTCGCCACGGGACGACGAGATACTCCCAGAGACTACCGGACCCGAGGCGGCCCACGCCCACCTGCGTGTTCTCCAGGACGGTGAGCGTGCGGAACAGGCGGACGTTCTGGAATGTCCTGGCCACGCCGATCCTGGACAGCTGATCGGGACGCCGCCTGAGCACGTCGACCCCGAGGACCGCCACCCGTCCGCCGTCTGCCCGGTAGAGGCCCGTGAGCACGTTGAAGAGCGTGGTCTTGCCGGAACCGTTGGGGCCGACTATGCCCTGGATCACGCCGCTCTGCACGTTCAGAGTGACATCGTCGAGTGCCTTCAGTGCGCCGAATCGCTTTTGCAGGCCGGTGATGCCGACGACGGTCCCGGCAGCGGCCGGGACGGGATCGGCCCCCGCCAGGCGGCCTGCGTAGGGTTCAACGTGAACCGACGTCTCGCTTGCGCGCCTGACCCGCGCGAGTCGCCACGTTCTGATCGCAAGGCCTGCGAGCCCCATGGGTGCCGCAACGACCACGGCCACCTGGAGCACCCCATAGCCGAGCTGCGCGTAGTTCTGGAAGTTGATGAGCAGGGACTGGACCACGCTGAGCAGGATCGCTCCCGCCGCTGATCCGTAGATGCTCTGCCGGCCGCCGATCATGACCATCGCCAGCAGCTCGAACATCACGAAGATGCTGAACGTGTCCGGACTGACATATCCGATCAGGCCCGAGTAGAGGCTGCCGGCCAGGCCGCCGAAGAGCCCGCCAAGCGCGAACGCGGTCACCCGCATCGTGGCCACGTGAATCCCCGTCGCCGCCGCAGCGACATGGTCGTCGCGGATCGCCCGAAGTCGAAGGCCAAGCCCGCTGTCGCGGATGAACCCCGCGAACAGCAGACCCAGGACGAGCGCGGCGAGCAGCAGGTAGTAGTACCGGTAGTCCGTGTCGAACGAGAAGCCCGGCAGAGCCGGGTTCGGGATGTTGGAGATTCCGGCGGCTCCGCCCAGCAACGGTGCGTTGGCGGCGAAGCTGCTGAACGCAATCGCGAGGCCCAGGGTCACGATCCCCAGGTAATGGGACTGCATGCGCAGCGCGGGGAGTCCCAGGAGAAGACCGGCTACCAGCGAGAGGGCCACGCCGACCGGCAGCGTTGCCCAGAACTCCCAGTGGTAGGTGGTGGTAAGGACGGCAGTCGTGTAGGCACCGATACCGAACAGGGCGATCTGGGCCAGGTTGGTCTGGCCGGCCACGCCCTGCGTGAGCGAGAGGCCGACGGCCAGAATCGCAAAGATGAATGCGACATCCAGGGCGTGGATGCCGTAGCCATCGAGCCCGGCGGGTACGACTGCAGCCACCGCGATGACTGCGAGCCACAGGAGCCGGCGCGACGATCTCATGCGCGGCTGATGGTCTGCTCACCGAAGATGCCGGTGGGCCGCAGGGAGATGAGCAGCGCGAACGTGACGAACGTCACCACTTCGCCGTATCCTTGGAAGATGCCTGTTGCGAAGGAGTCCAGCAGTCCGATCGCGAGTCCGCCGATGATCGCGCCGGGGATGCTGCCGAACCCACCAAGCATCGCCGCCGCGAACGCCCGGATGCCGAGCGAGACACCGACCGTGGGTTCGACGTAGAGCAGGGGAGCCGCGAAGTTGCCCGCGATCGCGGCGAGAGCGGACCCGATGGCGAACGCGATGGCATTCATGCGTCCGACATCGATCCCCATCGCCGACGCCGCCTGGAAATCCATGGCAGACGCCTGCATGGCCAGTCCCAGCTTGGTCCGGCCGAGAAACATGTACAGGGCCACTGCGATCGCAGCTGCCGCCGCGAGGATGATGAGGTCGTAGGGCTGCACGATGATCCCCGCAATGTCAATCGGTGCCGCCGCGATGGGGATGTGCACGCCCTGCCCGGCCGGGCCCCACACGATGATGGCCACGCTCTCGAGCACGATGCCGAATCCCAGCGTTCCGATCAGCATCAGGTCGAGATCCTTGTTTTCGAGGGGACGCAGGATCCGCTCCATGACTACCCCCACAGCCGCCGTCAGCAGCGTCGCAGCCACGAGCGCGACCACGAAGGGGAGCTGGAAGCTCAGGATCATCGTCGTGCCCAGGTACGCCCCCAGCATCAGGACGTCGCCGTGGGCGAAGTTCACGAGCGCCATGGTGCGGTAGATCAGGCTGAAGCCGAGCGCCACGAGGGCATAGATGGCCCCGAACGTGAGGCCCCCGACCACCGTCTGGACGAATACCTCCACCGCAGGCTCCGTGTAACTGGTCGAATTCGGGTCTACGTCGGGCTGACAGCCGCAGGCGTCGACGCACCGTGGGGGTCCTTGTGCTCAAGGTCCCGAGCCATGCGACCGACGCCTGCGGTACTGACTTTCACGCCAGCGCGATGTCCGCTGTTACTGCAGCGGCACGACCTTGCCGTTCTGGATTGTGCCGAGCTGCGTCTGGTGGACGCCCACGCCGTTGGCGTCGAAGCTGAAGGACCCGACGAGCCCGTCGTACTTGGTGGCGCGGATCGCATCGGCAAGGGCCTTGCCGCCCTGGCCGTGGGTCTGCTTGAGGGCCATGATGACGATCTGTGCGCCGTCATACGCCTTGGCCTGGTGCAGATCCGGCGTCACCCCGTACGCCTTCTGGATCGCTGCCGCGAACGCCTTTGTCTGATCGTTGACGTTGTTGCCCAGGTAGGGCGACGTACCGATGGAGCCGTCCGCGTTGGAGCCGGCCGTCTGCAGGAACGGGACCGCGAAGATGGGCGCGCCCCCGATGATCTGGGCGGTCAATCCGAGGCTCTTGGCCTGGTTCACGATCAGGCCGCTCTCGACCTCCTCGGCCCCGATGAACAGGGCCTGCGGATTCGTCTGGCGGATCGACGTGAGCGCCGCGCTGAAGTCCTTCTGGTCCGGCGTGACGACCTGGTCGGAGGTCGGCGTGACGCCGAGGCCCTTGAGCGCGGCGAGGAAGGCGTCATGCTCGCTCTTGCCGTACGAATCGTTGTTCGTGATCATCGCGATGCTCTTGTAGCCCTTGGTCGTCACGGCGTAGTTGGCGAGCGTCTGATCGAACGCGCTGCTGGTCGGGGTGTTGAGGAACATGAACGGGTCGTGCAGGTTGGCCAGCGCGTCGGCCTGTCCCGACGTGATCATCGGGATCTGCGCCTTCTCGAGGATCGGCGCGATCGCCAGCGAGTCCGTGGACTCGGCGGTGCCGAAGACGAAGATGTAGCCGCCGCTCACCACGGCCTGAGCCACGTTCGTGGACGTCGTCGGGTCGCCCTTGTCGTCGAATACCTGGAGCTGGATCTGCCGGCCATCGATCCCGCCGGCAGCGTTCGCCGCATTGACGGCGAGCTTGACTCCCTGGACTTCATCCACCCCGAGCGAGCTCAGCTGTCCGGTCTGAGCATCGATGATCGCGATCTTGATCGGGCCGCTCGAACCGGCGCCGGCGCTGGCCGCCGCCGCGACGGAGCCGGCTGGCGCGGTCGTCGCCGACGAGCTGCATGCCGCAACGAGCGCAATCATCGCCCCTGCGACAAGCACGTAACGTGTTCCCCCCCGCTTACCGGTGCCATGCATCGAGCGCACTCCTCCTGGGACGGGAGTTCTAAGGTCCTGTCACCATGCGTGGGTTGCGGTGGAATCGCCGGGCGGCACGGTTCAAACCGATGCCGTGGGGCTGAACGTGCGGGACGATGCGCCGACCGGCACCATCTCGCGTGCCCTGGTTAATACGCCTCTTCAGGCTCGGGTCTGTGTCTCGACCCACCTCCGATCCCGAATAGTAGGAACGTTATGCGAGATGTGGGAAAGCGTCCGGCAATCCTTGATCAGCCTCGACGGACTTGTCAAGGGGTTCGCGCGGGTCGCGCAGTGGACGCGGTCCGTCACGCTTGCGTCTGGGGTGCGACGCTGCCGTTGGCAGGCACAGGCTTGCTGCTCCACTGGCGGCGCGCGTTCCCGGGCCCCTGGTCAGGGTCGTCGATGTCGGCCACGCGCGGTCCTTCCTGCCATCCGAGGATTCGACTGAGCTTGTGGGCCTCCTCTTCGATGACTGGTCGCATCGACTCCAGCCTTGCGGAGGACAGGCGACTTGACGGGCCCGAGATCGACATGGCGGCGACGACCCGCCCGGTGCGATCCCGAACAGCCACGGCGGCGGCAGCCAGCCCTTCTTCGCGTTCAGCGCTGGAGACGGCCCAGCCGACCTGGCGGATCTCCTCCAGCTGCCGCTCGAGCTCGTCACCCGGCAGCGCACCCGGCGAGACTGGGTCGGTCACGGCGAGCGCCAGTTCACGGCGCTGCAAGTCTGCGCCCGCGTACGCGAGGAGCAGCTTGCCGGCGGCGCCAACCCTCAGAGGCAGGCGGCGTCCGACCTGGGTGATGTGACGCAGCTCGAAGGTTCCCTCCACCGTCGCCGCGCAGATCCGGCTGTCCCCGTCGAGCACGTAGAGACGAACACTCTCGCCCGTGCGGTCGCGGAGATGCTCCAGCAAAGGCCGCGACACCTGTGCCAGGTCCAGCGCTCGGGCAGCCACCTCGCCCCATTGCGCAAGCCGCGGGCCGGGCGCATAGGTCACGCCGTCCATGCGAGTCAGCAGCCCAAGGCCCACGAGATCGGAAAGCAGGCGGTGGATCGACGAGCGCGGCTCCTGCAGGTCACGCGCGACATCCGTGAGCGTGACCGGGCCGGACGCTTCGCAGACGCGATCGAGGATTCGTGTCGCCCTCTCCAGGACTGACATGTCGAACCTCCCGCTCCTTGACAGGGCATTCGAGGTGCCACTATCGTTTCCGCTCAGTCGGAGTGTGTTCTAGCATACGGGACAGCAGTGGACGCCGCAATGGGTAACCCCGGCAGATGCGATGACCGCGCACCCCTCGCCGGCATCCGTGTGCTCGAGCTGGGAACCCTGATTGCCGGTCCATTCGCCGGGCGGCTGCTCGCCGACTACGGCGCCGACGTGATCAAGATCGAGCAACCTGGCCTCGGGGATCCTCTGCGGGAGTGGGGCCGGCAGGTCGACGGTCACGGCAGCCTCTGGTCACTGGTGCAGGGACGCGGCAAACGCTCGATCGCGCTTGACCTCCACGATCCGACGGCGCAGCACGCCGTTCGCGCGCTCGCCACGACCGCCGACGTCCTGATCGAGAACTTCCGGCCTGGTCGGCTCGAGGGCTGGGGGCTCGGCCCGGACCAGCTCCACGAGGCGAACCCCGGCCTTGTCATCGTGCGGATCTCCGGCTTCGGACAGACGGGCCCGTTGGCAGACCAGGCATGCTTCGGGACGATCGGTGAAGCCGTCGGCGGGATTCGGTACCTGACCGGGGAGCCGGAGCGCCCGCCCGCCCGGGTCGGGCTGAGCCTGGGAGATTCGATCGCCGCGCTGTACGCGGTGATCGGGGCGCTGCTCGCGCTCCGCGCGCGCGAGCGAACAGGGCGCGGCCAGGTAGTGGACGTGGCCCTGGCAGAGAGCGTGTTCAGTCTGCTCGAGGGCGTACTTCCCGAGTACAGCTATCACGGAGTGGTCCGTGAACGCACCGGGAATATCGCCCACAACTCGGCGCCCACCAACATGTACCAGTGCGCCGACGGCGTGTACATCGTCGTAGGCGCCAACAGCACCCCACTCTTCCGGCGTCTCGCCACGGTCATCGGCCGGCCCGACCTCGGGGAGGATCCCGATCTGCAACGCAATCCGGGACGCGTGCGCCGCGCCGATGAGCTCGACGCGGCCATCGAAGCCTGGACCCTCGGCAGATCCTCCCTGGAGGCGCTCACGATCCTCCGCCGTGAGCGCATTCCGGTAGGGCGTATCAACAGCATCGCGGACATCGTCAACGAGCCGCAGTTCCAGGAGCGCGAGATGCTGGTACCCGTCATCGACGAGCGCCTGGAGCGGCCCGTGCTGACGCCGGGCATCGTGCCCAAGCTCTCGCGGACGCCCGCCTGGATCCCGAGCCTGGGCAGAGACATCGGTCAGGACACCGCGGCGGTCCTTGCTGAGATCGCCGAGCAGCTGGAGAGTACGCCATGACCGCTACGGTGGCCGACCACGTCGCCGCGTTCCTGGACGATCGCCGGGTGGGGCTTGTCTTCGGGCTGTGCGGGCACACGAACATCTCGCTCCTTGCCGCCCTCGAGCGCCGCGGCCGGCCACGGTTCGTCACCGCACGGCACGAGCAGGTGGCGGGTCATGCCGCCGACGGGTACGCGCGCGCGACCGGCAGACCGGGAGTCCTCGTGACGCACGTCGGGCCGGGCCTCACCAACGCGACCACGGCGGTGGCGACGGCCGGCTTCGACTCCGTGCCACTCCTGGTCATCGCGGGGGACGTTCCCACGTACCTCGAGGGTCGCGGCCCGCACCAGGAAATGAACCTGCGTCGCGATGCGGACCAGACGAGCGTGTACGAACCCTTCGTGAAGCGAGCATGGCGCGTCACCCGTCCCGACCAGGTGCCGCGCATCCTGGCGAGAGCGTGGGACACCGCCTTGGCGGGACGGCCGGGCCCGGTGCTCGTCTCCATGCCGATGGACGTCCTGGCGGAACCCCTCGACGCCGGGGTCTGGCCGGCGTCGCCCCTGGCGCGGCCCACGATCGACGACGGCCTGGCGACCACGATCGCCCTGGCCCTGGCGCAGGCGCAGAAGCCTCTCCTTATCGCAGGCGGGGGCACGCGAGCGGCAACCAGAGAGCTCCGGGAGCTGGCCGAGCTGGCAGGGCTGCCGGTCGCTCATACGCTCATGGGCTCCGGCGTGCTTCCTCCCGGTCACCCGCAGCTCGTCGGCATGATCGGCTTCTGGGGCAACCCGGCCGCGAACCGACTCGCGGTCGAGGCTGACGTTATTCTCGCGATCGGGACGCGGTTTCCAGAGACGGACGCGAGCAGCTGGGAGCCCGGGATCACCTTCCGCGTCCCACCGACCCGCCTCATCCACCTGGATATCGACCCCGCCGAACCGGGCCGGAACTTCCCCACGGCACTGGCCGCCGTGACGGACGCGGCCAGTGCGATGACCAGGATCACCCGAGCACTCGAGCGCCTCGAGAGGCCGCGCGGTCGATTCGACTGGGACGCGCTGGGCCGCGAACGCGAGGCGTTTTTGGCGGCCGGGGCTGCCAACGGCCTCGCCGACGGCTTTCCGCTGCTGCCGGAGCGAATACTCGCCGACGTTCGCCGGGCGGCTCCTCGCGCGGTGCTGGTTACCGACGTGGGGTGGAACAAGAACGGCGTCGCGCAGCAGTACCCCATCGACGACCCGAGCTCGTTCATGACCCCGGGCGGGTTCTCCACGATGGGGTTCGGGCCGGCCGCCGCCATCGGCGTGGCAGCGGCGACCACGGATCGCCCGGTGATCGCACTGGTCGGTGACGGGGCGTTCGGATCCAACCCCAGCGTCGTGCCCACCGCAGTCGAGATGGGAGTCTCACCCATCTGGGTCGTGATGAACAACGCCGCGTTCGGGACCATCGCGGGACTGGAGCGCAAGCACTACGGCACCGGCTACGGCACCGAGTTCCGGCTCCACGACGAACCGTACTCGCCCGACTTCGCCGCCTGGGCCCGGGCGTGCGGCGCCCAGGGCGTGCGCATCAACCACGCGAGTGAGTTGCTGCCGGCGCTGCAGGCGGCGCTCGACAACCGGCGTCCCACGGTCATCGACGTGCCGATGCAGAACACCCCGGTGCCCACGCCCGGGGTCTGGGATATCGAGCGCATCTACCAGATGGCGGCCGAATGACTGGCGTGGACGCCACGCTGCGGTCGATCGGCCCCGCCGAGGCCGCCCGGCTCGGTCGCTCCCGCATCGGCGGCAACCCGGTGGACCATGGCACCGAGCGGATCCAGGCATCGCCGTTCAACACGTCACTGGCAGGTCCCATCCTCGAGGCATCGACCGGCGACGTGGACCTCGCCGTGGAGGCCGCCGTGCGCGGCGCGCGCGCAATGGCGGCAATGCCCATCCACGCGCGGGTCGCCATCGTCGAACGCCTGGCTGCGATGGTGGACCGGGACGCCGAGCGGCTGGCTGCGACCATCACGTGGCAGACCGGCAAGCCGCTCCGGGAAACGCGACGGGAGGCTGCCCGTGCGGCCGACACGCTGCGGGTCTCGGCGCGGGCGGCCGAGCTCCTGGCCGGCGAGCAGGTTCAGCGGGGCGTTGAAGGGGGTGATCGCTGCGACGATGCCGAGGGGGCGCCGGTGCGTGTACGCCCACAGG
>VFSW01006933.1_pt1 | contig 16564 bp, 19 predicted proteins | sample 5358111 | NCBI WGS metagenome assembly VFSW01 (sample SAMN11554181, study PRJNA540505) | mine drainage metagenome | isolation source: sediment from site ElyBrook_90M | place: USA: Ely Copper Mine, Vershire, VT | collected 2017 | reverse complement strand
GCTTCGGTGTGATCGATGACGATGGCGCCGCCCGAAGGCAGACTGACATCGCGCCGATAAGCGGTTTCGATCTGGTGTTCGATCTGGAAGCGGGAAAACAGCGGCACATCGTCGCGGTACAGCTTCACCTTGTTGAGGTTGGCTGGCATCACATGGCTCATGAACTGCTGGGCCTGTTCGTAGATGCTGTCCGTATCGATGAGAATTTCACCGATATCGGGTTGGAACAGATCGCGGATGGCGCGGATCACCAGACTGCCTTCCTGATAGATGAGGAAAGCGCCTTTCTGGCTTTTGGAAGCGGCTTCGATGGCGTTCCACAGTTGCAGCAGGTAATTCAGATCCCATTGCAATTCTTCGGCAGAACGGCCAATACCCGCCGTCCGTGCAATCAGGGACATGCCATTGGGCACATCCAGTTGCGCCAGGACATCGCGCAATTCGGCGCGTTCTTCCCCTTCGACCCGGCGGGATACGCCACCGCCACGCGGGTTGTTGGGCATCAGTACCAGATAGCGTCCGGCCAGACTGATGAACGAGGTCAGGGCCGCACCCTTGTTGCCGCGTTCGTCCTTGTCCACCTGAACGATGAGTTCTTGTCCTTCCTTGAGCTGGCTGGCGATGCGTTGACGGGAGAACTCGCCGTCTTCGTCATTCAGTGCGGCGCGGGAAATTTCTTTGAAGGGCAGGAAGCCGTGGCGTTCCGCGCCGTAGTCCACGAACACCGCTTCGAGAGAGGGTTCGATGCGGCTGATGACCGCTTTATAAATATTGCTTTTTTTCTGTTCTTTACCAGCATATTCGATGTCGAGATCAATGAGTTTTTGACCATCGACAATGGCAACCCGGAGTTCTTCCGTGTGGGTTGCGTTAAACAACATTCTTTTCATACTTTAAGGCTCCGGCGCGCTGTGGCTTCCGGGCGGTACACACCATCTCAAGACCCGGAAACTCTCCGAATCTTTCCTGCTCGTCAGTGAATTAAATAAAATTAATCAGTGAGTTAAAACCTTTTGAGTTGAGGATGGGGGTTCCATTCATCGATCTGCATCGGCAAATCGGTTCAATAAAAATGATGCTATCAGCGCGCAAATAAACTACCATCGCTACTTTTGGTGAGCGAGATTAACCAGTGTCGGGCTCCGGGTTTTTTGTCTCAGGACAGGCCGTGGAGCAAAAGATGACGCCCGGTTGATTCGTTGTTGCTCAATCGAAAGGGCTAAAAGCCAGCGCACTCTGCGCTCCCGTTCCTTCAGAACGGTTTCTCAACTGATTCAACAAGCTGTTATTCTAGAACAAATAATGACTTTGCGCAAAGCTTTTGTCGAATGGATCGAAGTGGATGAAAATCAGGCAGGCCAACGCCTTGATCATTTTCTTCAGCGACACCTCAAAGGGGTTCCCAAGAGCCATTTGTATCGTTTGATGCGGGCCGGGGAAGTGCGTGTCAACAGCCGTAGGGTGGAAGCTTCCTACCGCTTGCAACTCCATGATCGCCTGCGGATTCCGCCGGTGCGCAGCGCTGCTCCACGGGAGCCCGGAGCCGTGGCAGCTCCCTTGCCCGCCAGTTTGCGGTCCCAGGTGGTATACGAGGACGAGGGTTTGCTGGTGCTGAATAAGCCGGCAGGGGTAGCGGTGCATGGGGGCAGCGGGATTCGCCTGGGGGTGATCGAGCAATTGCGCCGGGAACGTCCGGAAGCGCGCTTTCTCGAACTGGTTCATCGCCTTGACCGGGATACCTCGGGATTGTTGCTGGTGGCCAAGAAACGTGCGGTGTTGGTGGCCTTGCATGAGTTGCTGCGGCACGACGACGGCATAGAGAAGCATTACCGTGTTCTGGCGCAGGGCCGTTTTACGCCCCACCAGCGGCGGGTGACCTTGCCCTTGTACAAGTATCTGACGGCGGACGGGGAGCGGCGGGTGATGGTGCGTGCCGATGGCAAACCGGCGGCGACCGTATTCACCTGCTGCCAGCACTTTCCCGACGTGACTTTGCTCGATGCCCGGTTGCTCACGGGGCGGACCCATCAGATTCGTGTCCATCTGGCCCATTTGGGACATCCCATTGCGGGGGATGACAAGTATGGTGACTTTGAGTGGAACCGGCAGTTGGCGCAGCAGGGAATGAAGCGCATGTATCTGCATGCCTTTCAGCTGGGATTTACCCATCCCCTGGATGGCCGTGCCCTGACCTTCGAGGCACCGTTGCCGCCCGCCTTCACCGCCGCCCTGACCCTTCTGGGGAAGTAGGTGTGGGGCGCGAAGTTCCTGCCAGAAAAAGAAACAGGGTGGGGAGGTGGTGCAGTTCTGGGGCGGGGCGTTGGCGCCAGACTTTCACCGTGGCTGTGCTCACCCATTCCTTTGGCCCCGTGAGATCGCGGGCGATACACAGCCGGGTGGTGGGGTGGAGGGCGGTGCACAGAGCCTGAAACAGGGCGGCATTGCGATAGGGGGTTTCGATGAAGAGTTGGGTTTGACCCAGTATCCGCGAGTTTTTTTCCAGTTGCAGCAACCGTTCCCGGCGCTCGCCCTCGGCTACGGGAAGATACCCCTGAAAGGCGAAGCATTGACCGTCGAGTCCGCTGGCCATGAGGGCCAGAGGCAGGGAAGAGGGCCCCACCAGAGGGCGCACGTCGAGGTCGTGCTCGTGGGCCAGGCGAACCAGGGTAGCGCCGGGGTCGGCAATGGCCGGGCACCCGGCTTCCGACATCAGTCCCACATCATGCCCCTGCAATAGGGGCGTCAGACAACGCAGGGCGTCACTCGCCGTGGATTTGATGTTGAGGGTGTCCAAAAAAATCTGCGGCAGGGGCGTGGGGTGACCCAGGGCTTTGAGAATGCGCCGGGCGGTTTTCTGGTTTTCCACGACGAAATGTTGCAGTCGGTGGAATTCCTTCAGGGTAGCGCCAGGCAAGGTGCTTTCTCCACCCGCCTCGACGAGGGGTGTGGGGAGCAGGAAGAGTTGTCCGCGCGGAGGGTGGGTCATGTCAGGGTAGGGTGACGCCGAAATTCTGGAGCAAGGTGGTGAGCGCAATCAGGGGCAGGCCGATGAGGGCGGTGGGGTCGTCGCACACCACCCGTTCCACCAGGGTGATTCCCAGGGTTTCGATGCGCGTGCTGCCGGCGCAATCATAGGGCTGGTCGGCATCCAGGTAGCGCTCGATTTGCTCCGGGCTGAGATGCCGATAGTGGGTCGTGACCGTCACCAGGGTGGCAGCGCTGCGTCCCGTGGCGCTGTCCAGCACGCACAGGGCCGTATGAAAATCCAGGGAGCGGCCACTGGCCCAGGTGAGTTGTTCCACGGCGGCGGCATGATCGATGGGTTTGCTGATGGCCTGACCGTCGCGCTCCGCCACCTGATCGCTGCCGATGATCAGGTGCTGGGGGTAGGCGCTGCGCACGGCCTCGGCCTTGGCGCGGGCCAGGCGTTGGCAGGTGGCTTTGGGGCTCTCGCCAGGCCAGGGGGTTTCGTCGATGTCCGGGGCCTGCCAGGCAAAGGGGAGTTGCAGGCGCGCCAGCAATTCACGACGGTAGGGCGAGCTTGAGGCCAGAATCAGAGAAGTCATGGGGAAATCGGTAAAAGGCAAAATGAGGCGACAGTATAAGGGGGGAATGGGGGTCCGGGCGAGTTGTTGCTGGCCGTTGCCTAAGCCTTTGACAACGTGGGCGACACAGGGTTAAAATAGCGGGCTTATGTTGCCTACCCTTGTACTGGACCCCCATCGCTTTACGGCCCTCGGTGAGAAGGTCGAGGGGCGGTGTGTGCCTGATGATCTGCCGGCTTTGACGGAAGCCCTGTTTTCCTCCGAAGGATGGGTGCAGTACACCCTGTCTGGTCGGGTTACGGATGCCGGGCACCGCGAGCTCGAAGTGAGCGTCAGCGGCCAGTTATGGTTGACCTGTCAGCGTTGTCTGCAGGGGATGCCCTATGAACTGGCGGCGCATTCCCGCTTGCGTCTGGTGCGTAAGGAAGAAGAATTGCCGCCGCTGGAAGAAGAGGCGGAGGATGTGGAAACTGTGGTGCAACCCGACACCCTGGTGGTTGCCGAGTGGGTTGCAGAAGAAGTGTTGCTGGCTTTGCCTTTGTCTCCGGTCCATCCTGATGGTGACTGTGATGACGAGGTGGAGTTTCAGGATGAGGATCCTGTAAAAGGAAATCCATTTGCCGTGCTCAAGGGTCTGAAAAACTGAGAGCACGATTGTTATTTGCCCCAGTCAGGGGTTACAAGGAGTTGTTGCAATGGCTGTTCAACAGAATAAGAAGTCTCCCTCCAAGCGCGGCATGCATCGTGCCCATGATTTTTTGACGGCCCAGCCTTTGGCCACTGAACCGGTCACCGGGGAAGTGCATCGCCGTCACCATATCAGCCCCAATGGCTTCTATCGGGGCAAAAAAGTGGTTCAGACGAAGAACGATTGATCACCCGTCGGCTTACGTGAGTCGATTACCAACCATTGCAGTGGATGCCATGGGGGGCGATTATGGCCCCTCTGTCATCATTCCTGCAGTGCTGGATTTTCTTGCGCGCGATGCGGCCGTAGCGGTGGTCCTGGTGGGCCAGCGCGAGCCCATCGAGGCCGTGTTGCGGCGCGCCCATCCTGCCCCCCACGTGCGGGAACGGGTGCGCGTGCATGAGGCCAGCCAGGTGGTGACCATGGATGAGGCGCCGGCCCTTGCCCTGCGCGGCAAGAAAGATTCCTCCCTGCGGGTGGCCATCGATCTGGTGCACGAGGGGGTTGCCGATTGTTGCGTCAGTGCCGGGAATACGGGGGCCCTCATGGCCACGGCCCGCTTTGTCCTGAAAATGATGCATGGCATCGAACGTCCGGCCATTGCCACCACCATGCCGTCCATTCGGGGTCCCGTGTATGTCCTCGATCTTGGCGCCAATGTGGATTGTGCGGCGGAGCATCTGGTGCAGTTCGGCATCATGGGGTCGATTCTGGCCGCATCGGCGAGCAATCCCAAACCCTCGGTGGGCCTCCTGAATATCGGCCATGAAGCCATCAAGGGCAACGAGACCATCAAACGCGCGGCCGAATTGCTGTCCCAGGCACCCATCCGTTTCCATGGCAATGTGGAAGGCAACGACATTTTCAAGGGAACCGTGGATGTGGTGGTGTGTGACGGTTTCGTGGGCAATGTGGTGCTCAAGACAGCGGAAGGCTTGGCCTGGATGCTGGGGCAAATGATCAAGAACGAATTTCAGCGCTCCCTCTGGACCCGATTGGCGGGGTTGGTAGCACTTCCCGTACTCAACCGCTTCAAGCGCCAGGTGGATCATCGCCGCTATAATGGGGCCAGCCTGCTGGGTTTGAAAGGTCTGGTGGTGAAAAGCCACGGCGGGGCGGATGCCTACGCGTTTCGGCACGCGCTGCACTACGCTGTGGAGGAAGTTCGCAGCGATGTGCTGGGGCGTATTCAGGAAGCTGTCAATCAACGGGAGGCACAGGCCTCATGACTTACGCGAAATTGCTCGGCACCGGAAGTTATTTGCCGGACCAGGTGGTCACCAACGATGATCTGGCTCAGCGGATGGAGACCAGTGATGAATGGATCCGCTCGCGCACCGGGATTCGCCAGCGCCATGTGCGTGCTCCCGGTCAGGGGACCAGCGATCTGGCCCTGATCGCGGCGCAACGCGCTTTGGCCGCCGCCGGGCTGACGGCTGACGCCATCGATCTGATTGTCGTGGCCACCACCACCCCCGATATGGTATTTCCCAGCACCGCCTGTCTGTTGCAGGCCAAGCTCGGAGTCAGTTCCCATGCCCCGGCCTTCGATGTGCAGGCGGTATGTACCGGATTCATCTATGCCCTGTCCGTGGCGGACCAGTTCATTCGCGCAGGATCAGCGCGCACCGCCCTGGTGGTGGGTGCGGAAACCTTTACCAATCTGCTCAACTGGAATGACCGCAATACGTGCGTGCTGTTCGGCGATGGGGCCGGCGCCGTGGTCCTGGGCGCAGCGGACGAGCCCGGCTTGCTGGCAACCCGTCTCCATGCCGCTGGCCAGTATGCCCATCTGTTGTCCGCGCCAGGTTCCTTCGTCGAAGGGGCGGTCGTTGGATCTCCCACGGTGCAGATGGATGGTGGAGCGGTGTTCAAATTTGCTGTCAAGGTGCTGGATCAGGTGTGCCGTGAGGTGCTCGACTCCGAGGACTTGACGGCGGCAGCGGTGGACTGCTTCATTCCCCATCAGGCCAATATTCGTATCATCGAGGCCACCGCCCATAAACTGCAGATTCCCGAGGAGCGGGTGGTGCGCACCGTGAGCGATCAGGGCAACACCTCGGCGGCCTCCGTGCCTCTGGCATTGGATCACGCCTGGCGCAATGGTCTCTTCCGCCCAGGGCAACTGGGTTTGCTGGCGGCCGTGGGGGGAGGATTTACCTGGGGTGCCGCATTATTGCGGGTGTGAACGAGCGAGACGGTCGAGGGAAATAAAAATGACATGGGCCATGGTTTTTCCAGGGCAGGGTTCCCAGAGTGTGGGGATGTTGCAAGCCTATCAAGGGCTGGAGGAAGTGCGCAGCGCGTTTGACGCGGCATCGCGGGTTCTGGACCAGGATCTTTGGAGCTTGGTGGCCGAAGGGCCTGAGGAAGCCTTGATGGCGACGGTCAACACCCAGCCGGTGATGCTCGCTGCCGGGGTGGGAGTTTACCGCGCCTGGCGCGCCCGGGGCGGGGCAGAACCGGCGGTGGTGGCGGGACACAGTCTGGGTGAGTACAGCGCCTTGGTGGTGGCTGGCAGTCTTGATTTTGATGATGCCGTACGGCTTACCCGCTACCGCGCTCAGGTCATGCAAGAGGCGGTTCCCACCGGAGTGGGGGGCATGGCAGCCTTGCTGGGGTTGGATGATGACGCGGTGCGTGGCGCCTGTGCCGATGCTGCCGGTGAAGACGTGGTGGAAGCCGTCAACTTCAACTCTCCCGGGCAAGTGGTGATTGCCGGTCATCGTCCTGCGGTAGAGCGGGCCATTGCTCTGGCACGGGAACGGGGGGCCAAGCGGGCGGTGATGTTGTCCTTGAGTGTGCCTTCTCACTGTGCGCTGATGCGTCCCGCTGCAGACAAGCTGGCGGCACGCCTGGCCGAGATTCCCCTCTTGTCGCCGCGCATCCCAGTGATCCATAATGCAGGGGTGAACGAAGCCTCTACGGCCGATGCCATTCGCGACTCCTTGACCCAGCAGCTGTATCGTCCCGTACGCTGGGTGGAGACGATTCGCGCGTTGGGTCAGCGGGGTTGTACCCGAGTGATCGAATGCGGTCCCGGTAAGGTGCTGGCTCCGTTGGTGAAACGCATCGAGGGCACTCTGGAAGGGGTGACATTGAACAGCACAGAGGCATTGAACGCCGCTTTGTCCTGATATTGGTTGCGAGGAGAATTCTCTATGGTTTTGAAAGGACAGGTGGTTCTTGTAACTGGTGCGAGTCGGGGAATCGGTCAGGCCATCGCTCGGCTTCTGGCTGAGCAGGGGGCTGCCGTAGCGGCTACGGCCACCACCCCCAGCGGCGTGGCCGTCATCGAAGCCGCGCTGCACCCCGTTTCCCCCCTGACCGCTGGCTTTGTTCTCGATGTGCGTGAACCCGCTGCCATCCAGAATACCATCGACGCGGTCAAGCAACGCTTTGGTCCGATATCCATTCTGGTGAACAATGCCGGGGTGACCCGCGACATGCTGGCCATCCGCATGCGCGATGAAGAATGGGACACGGTGTTGGATACCAACCTCAAGGCAGTATTTCAGCTGTCGCGGGCGGTGATGCGTGACATGATGAAGGCTCGTCACGGTCGCATCATCAATATCGGGTCAGTGGTGGGATCCACGGGAAATGGTGGGCAATGCAATTATGCGGCGGCCAAAGCCGGGCTGGTGGGGTTGACCAAATCCCTGGCGCGAGAATTGGGCAGTCGTGGTATTACGGTCAACTGCGTGGCCCCGGGATTCATCGATACCGATATGACGCGGGGGCTGGAAGACAGCCAGCAGCAGGCTCTGCGTGCTAGTATTCCCTTGGGACGGCTGGGCCAGCCAGAGGATGTGGCGCAGGCTGTGGGCTATCTGGCTTCTCCGGGTGCCGCTTATGTTACCGGTGCAACACTCCATGTCAATGGCGGCATGGTCATGGACTGAACGCCTTATTTCAATCAATTGAATGGCCTTTTCCGGCGAGTTTCTGCTAAACTACGCCTGCTTTTTGCAAGACAACTCCTTAAGGACTTTACTACATGGCTACTACTGAAGAGCGCGTCAAAAAAATCGTCTCGGAACAACTTGGCGTAAAACTGGAAGATATTCAAAACTCTTCTTCCTTTGTAGAAGATCTGGGCGCGGATTCCCTCGATACGGTTGAACTCGTAATGGCACTGGAAGAAGAATTCGAGTGCGAGATTCCCGACGATCAGGCAGAAAAAATCACCAACGTACAACAGGCCATCGATTATGTGACCTCCCATCTGCCCGCCTGAGGCGTAGCAAGATAGGATCGCGGGGCAGGCGTGTGCCTGCCTTGATTTTTGGAGTATGACTCATGTCCCGTCGTCGCGTTGTGGTTACTGGCCTTGGCATTGTTTCTCCGGTAGGGAACTCCGTTCCTGAAGCCTGGGAGGCCTTGTGTGCGGGGCGTTCCGGTATAGACCGGATCACCCGTTTTGATCCGGCACTCATGCCCTGCCAGATTGCCGGGGAAGTCAAAAACTTTGATGCGGCCAACTTTCTCAATCCGAAAGAAGTCCGACGCATGGATACCTTTATCCATTTCGGCCTGGTGGCTGCCATAGAAGCCCTGCGCGATGCGGGTGTCGAGGCCCATCCGGAAGATGCAGAGCGCGTCGGGGTATGTATCGGTTCGGGTATCGGTGGCTTGCCCATGATTGCGGATACCTGTCTGGCCTATAAGGAAGGAGGGGTGCGCAAGATTTCCCCGTTCTTCATTCCGGGCAGCATCATCAATATGATTTCCGGCAATCTGTCCATCATGTACGGTCTCAAGGGCCCCAACCTGGCTCTGGTCACGGCCTGTACCACGGGCAATCACAGCATCGGTGAAGCGGCTCGCCTGATCGAGTACGGCGATGCCGACATGATGGTGGCCGGCGGCGCCGAAGCGGCGGTGCATGAACTCGGTATCGGCGGCTTTTGTGCAGCCCGGGCCTTGAGTGTGCGCAACGACAACCCGGCAGGCGCCAGTCGTCCGTGGGATCGTGATCGCGATGGCTTTGTCATGGGTGAGGGGGCCGGCGTTCTGGTGCTGGAAGAACTCTCCCACGCCCAGGCCCGAGGGGCAAAAATCTATGCCGAGCTGTGTGGCTATGGCATGAGTGCCGATGCCCACCACATCACGGCGCCACCAGCCGATGGCGATGGAGCCCGGCGCAGCATGCTCAATGCCCTGAAAAATGCCGGGTTGAATCCGGATCAGGTGGACTATATCAATGCCCATGGCACGTCCACGCCCATCGGCGATCTGGGGGAAACCGTTGCGGTCAAGCGGACCTTCGGCGACTATGCCGCCAAGATCGCCATCAGCTCCACCAAGTCCATGACCGGCCATCTGTTGGGTGCGGCGGGCGGCATTGAAGCGGTGTTCTCGGTCCTGGCGTTGCATCATCAGGTGGCACCGCCTACCATCAATCTGGACAACCCCAGCCCCGAGTGTGACCTCGATTTTGTGCCCCATACGGCGCGGCAGATGAAGATGGATGTGGCCCTCTCCAATTCCTTTGGGTTTGGCGGAACCAACGGGACACTGATTTTCCGCCGTCCTCACTAAGGGGTCTGCGACGTCGTGCGGATCCCCGTGCGCCGGGTTCTTTGGGGCGGCTTTCTGTTGTTGCTGGTGTGGGTTGGGTCGTTTTTTTTCTGGCCCCGCTCCCTCCCCGTCACCCCCTTTCAGTTTGAGCTCAACAGCGGTTACGGCCTGCGCGCCGTGGCCCAGCAACTGGTACGGCAGGGTTTCCTGACCGAGCCTTGGACCTTTGTCTGGGTTGGGCGCTTGCTGGGGCAGCAGAGCCACCTCAAGGCGGGCAGTTACCAATGGTCAGAATCCCTGACCCCATGGCAGATGTTGCGTCAGATGACCCTTGGCGAAGGGGATGCCTACGAAGTGCGCATCATCGAGGGAACCACCTTTGCCCAACTGCGCGAACTGTTGCAGCAGCAGACCACCCTCCATCATGACAGCGCGGATGTAGACGACAATCAGATTCTGAGCCATCTGGGCGAGGCTCCAGCCGCACCGGAAGGATGGTTTTATCCGGACACCTATTTTTATAATCCTGGGGACAGCGATTGGGACATTCTGCAGCGGGCCCATCGGGCCATGCGCAGCCATCTTCAGGCCCTTTGGCAGCAGCGCCAGGCGGATCCGGCCGTGCCGACGTCCTATGATGCTCTGATTCTGGCATCGTTGATCGAGAAGGAAACCGCCAATCCGGCGGAGAGGCCGCACATCGCAGCAGTTTTTTTGAACCGTTTGCATCTGGGCATGCGCTTGCAGACCGATCCGACGGTAATCTATGGGCTGGGCAAGGCCTATGACGGGGTGTTGCATCGTCACGACCTGCATCAGGATAGCCCGTTCAATACCTATACCCGTTCGGGGTTTCCCCCCACCCCCATCGCCTTACCCGGAAAAGCGGCCCTGCAGGCGGCCCTCCATCCGGATCAGGCTCCCGACCTGTATTTTGTGGCTCGGGGGGACGGGACCCACCAGTTTTCCACCACCCTGGAGGCCCATAATCGGGCAGTGGCACATTTTCAGTTGAAACGGACAGAGGATCTCCATGCGCGGTAAATTCATTTCCCTCGAAGGCATCGATGGAGCCGGAAAAAGCACCCAGTTGCGCACCGTCACGGACTGGGCAGCCGGACGCCAGATTCCCTTGGGAGTGACGCGCGAACCGGGTGGTACGCCCCTGGCGGAGGCTTTGCGGACGCTGGTATTGCAGCAATCCATGACTCCCTTGACGGAAAGCTTGTTGATGTTTGCCGGGCGCCACGATCATGTGGTCAAGCATATCGAACCCGCTTTGGCGCGGGGCGAGTGGGTACTCAGCGATCGCTTTACCGATGCCAGTTTTGCCTATCCGGGAGGCGGGCGGGGGGGGGCTGCGGCGATTCTGTCCACCCTGGAAAGCTGGGTGTGCGGCTCCCTGCAACCCGATTTGACCCTGTGGTTTGATCTCGAACCAACCCTGGCGCAACAGCGTCTGAGCCGTAACCGTGCCCACTCGGACCGCTTTGAGCAGGAGCAGGAAGACTTTTTCAGGCGCGTACGGCAGGCTTATGGAGCACGGGCGGTGGCGGCTCGGGTCCACCGCATCGATGCCGATCAGTCTCCGGAAGCCCTGGCGCGGGAAGTGGTGCAGGTCCTCGAGCATACCTTCCCCCTGGGTGAGTCCGGCGGATGATTCATCCCTGGAACCAGCCGCTCCTGACCCAGTGGCTGAGTCAGCCCTGGCCCCAGGCGTTGCTGCTGACGGGCCCCGAAGGTCTGGGAAAAGGGGCATTGGCGCGTCATCTGGCCCAGGCCGTCCTGTGTGAAGGAGCGGGCCCTCGTCCCTGCGGCGCATGTCCTTCCTGTCACTGGTTTGCCCAGGGCACTCATCCCGATTATCGCCTTCTGGTGCCGGCACGGGAGCAAGGGGATAAGGGTAAAGGGGAAAAGGAAGGCAGTGCCTGGATTACCGTGGATGCAGTGCGTCAGCTGGGCGAGTTCATGATGACCACGACCCATCGTCAGGGCTGGCGCGTGGTGTTGATCGAACCTGCAGAAGCCCTCAACCTGGCGGCGGCCAATGCCTTGCTGAAAACCCTTGAAGAACCCCCGCCCCAGACCCTGTTTCTCCTCGTGACCCACCATATGGCGCGCATTCCCCTGACGGTGCGCAGCCGCTGTCGGAGTTTTTCCGTGCCTTTGCCTTCTGCCGCCCAGGCCCGCGCCTGGTTGCAGGCCCAGGGCGTGAAGGAGCCAGCAGGAGTATTGGCGCGGGCAGGGGGAGCGCCGTTGCGCGCCCTGGAGCAGTATCAGCAGGAGAAGGACGGGGTCCAACGCTTTTTTGAGCTGCTCACCACCCCCGGCTCCTCTCTCACCCTGGTGGCGGAAAAAGTCCTTCCCCTGGGCCTGGAGAACTGGCTGGAGTGGCTTCAATGGTGGGTCATGGATCTCGTGTCCTGGAAATTGACCGGGCAGTTGTACTATTACCGCGAATATGAAGCCGCCTGTGCCCGTTGGGCTCCGACCCTGGAATTGTTTGATTTGCTGGCTTGGGAGCATCAGTTGCGCGAGGCCCGCCACTGGTTGCAGCATCCCCTCAATGCCAAGTTGTTGACCGAATCTTTGCTGGCCCCGTGGTTTGCCGGGGAAGCCCTTACCTGATCCTGGAGTACTGCCTGTGTTGACCGATTCCCATTGCCATCTCGATTTTTCCGAACTGCGCGACCAGTTGCCGGCGTTGCAGGAAGCCATGACGCTGGCAGGGGTCACCCGCGCCCTGTGCATTTCCGTGGAACTGGCCACTTTTCCGGCGGTGTTGGAGGTGGCCCAGACCCAGCCGCAGTGGCATGCTACCGTCGGGGTTCATCCCGACTACGAGGACACGGAAGAACCTACGGTGGCACGACTGGTGGCCTTGGCCCAACATCCCAAAGTGGTGGGCATCGGGGAAACCGGTCTCGATTATTATCGCCTGCAGGGGGATCTGGAATGGCAGCGCGAGCGCTTTCGGGTCCATATTCGCGCTGCCCGCCAAGCAGGCAAGCCCCTGATCATTCATACCCGCGCCGCCGCCGCAGATACCTTGCGCCTGCTCGATGAAGAAGGGGCGGAGGAGGTGGGTGGCGTCCTCCATTGTTTTACCGAAACCCATGAAGTGGCCGAGGCAGCCCTGGCGCGGGGATTTCATATTTCCTTTTCCGGCATTGTCACCTTCAAAAGCGCCCAGTCCCTCAAGGCCGTGGCAGCCTCCATTCCCCTGGAACGCATGCTGATTGAAACCGATTCGCCCTATCTGGCCCCCGTTCCCCTGCGCGGACAGCGCAATCAGCCGGCCTATGTGCGTTACGTTGCCGAAGAAATTGCGCGTTTGCGGGGGATTTCTGTCGACCAAGTGGCGCAGCACACCACCGAAAACTTTTGTCGGCTGTTCAGGGTTCCTTGAAGGGGGGTTGAATCAATTAGTACGCACGCGTACAATTGATACTGCGACACCCCTCTGACTGAACAAGGATCTGTCTTATGAACACTCGCCCGACGGTTGGCAGATATACTCCCGTGGCCATCGGTCTGCACTGGATCATGGCGCTGTTTCTCGTGATTGCCTGGAGTGTGGGCCAATATATGGCAGACCTCGAGCTCACGCCCTGGAAGCTGAAGATTTTTGCCTGGCACAAATGGCTTGGTGTGACCTTATTTCTTTTGGTCCTCCTGCGCATTCTCTGGCGGTGGACCCATCCGGCTCCTCCCTTGCCGCCCATGAGTACTTTGATGAGAAGGATCACGGCCCTGGGTCATGGAGCTCTCTATGTCCTGATGGTGACCATTCCCTTGGCAGGGTGGTTGCACAGTTCGGCGGCAGGCATCTCGGTGGTGTACTTCAATCTCATCCCGTTGCCCGATCTGGTCCCCAAGGACAAGGCCTTATCCTCGATCTTCAAGGCGTTGCACGAATACCTCAACTGGGCGCTGTTGTTTCTGGTGCTGGGGCATGTGGCAGCGGCGTTGAAACACCAGTTTCTGGATAAAGACAATCTGCTGGCGCGCATGCGTTGAATTTTTGGGGAAAGACCATCATGAATAAACTGTTAGCGGGAATATGTTTCATGGGCGCACTGTGGGGCGGGGCCGCCGCGTGGGCCGACGCCTGGAACCCAGCCCAGAGCAGCATTACCTTTGTGGGCACCCAGATGGGGGCCAAGGTGCAGGGGCGCTTCAAGCACTTTGACGCCACGGTGCACTTTGACCCCAAGGATCTGGCCCACAGCCAGGCCCGCCTGGCCATCGATCTGGGCAGTATCGACCTGGCCTCCGATGAGTCGGAGGATGAAATCAAGGGGCTTCATTGGTTCAATGTTCGCGTCTTTCCCCAGGCTGTTTTTGAATCTACCGCCATTCAGGCGGCGGGCCCCGATCAGTATTGGGTGATGGGCCAACTGCGTCTCAAAGGAGTCAGTCAGCCCTTGCGAATACCCCTGCACATGACCTATGATCACGGCTCGCGCATCGCCCGCGGGCAGTTTGTCCTGCGGCGCAATGATTTTAAGGTGGGTGACGGGACCTGGGCGGCGACCGATACGGTGGCCGATGATGTGACTGTGACTTTCCTGCTGACCCTGACCTCCTAGGAGAACGTCATGCGTAAAACGGTGATTGACCTGCAGAATATGCAGGCGCGGGGCGAAAAGATCGCCATGCTCACCTGTTACGACTCGAGTTTTGCCCGGGTTCTGGAACACGCTGGGGTGGATGTTCTGCTCATTGGCGACTCCCTCGGGATGGTGGTTCAAGGGCATGATTCCCCTTTGCCGGTGACCTTGGCCGATGTGGCTTACCATACCCGGTGTGTGGCGCGGGGGGCACCCAGCGCTTTCATTCTGGCGGATATGCCCTTTGGCACGGCCCAGGTGAACCCGGAAGACACCTTCAAAAACGCGGCAGAATTGATGCGTGCCGGGGCCCAGATGGTGAAGATCGAAGGCGGGCAGGGGATGGCGCCCACGGTGGAATTTCTCGTGACCCGAGGCATTCCGGTGTGTGCTCATATCGGCCTAATGCCCCAATCGGTACACCAGTTGGGGGGGTTCAAGGTGCAGGGCCGAGACCAGGAGACCGCCCTGCGCATTCTGGCCGATGCCCGCGCGCTGGAAGAAGCCGGTGCCAGCCTGTTGTTGATGGAGGCCATTCCCCGGCAGCTGGCCGAGCAGATTTGTGGGGAAATCTGCATTCCGACCATCGGCATTGGCGCCAGCCCGGAATGCAGTGGTCAGGTATTGGTGATTTATGACATGTTGGGATTGGGGGCGTATATTCCGCCCCGTTTCGTGCGCCCCTTCATTCGTGAAACCGGGTCCATTGAAGAAGCTGTCCAGCGTTATGTGAGCGAGGTCAAGGCGGGGCGCTTTCCGGGTCCGGAACATTGTTATGGTCCTTAGGTTCCACCCTCGCCGCTGCGGCCTGGGCGGTGTCCGGCGGTGGGTGTGGGGGGTGCTGCTGCAGACCGCAGCCATAGCCGCAGTCGCTGCACCGCCGTCAACCCTGGAGCTGAGTTTGCGTCAGGCCATGGGGCTGGCGGTGACCCATCATGTGCAGGTGCGTATGGCGCGGGAACAGGCTGGGGAAGCCTCGGCTCAGGCAGAAGAAGTGCGTGCGGCTCTGCGTCCGAACATTGGTTTCAGTTCCTATCAGCTGCGTCAGACCCAGAATCTGCGCGCCATGGGCTTGAATATTCCGGGGTTGCCCATCATCAACGGGCCCTTCGATACCTTCGATGCGCGGGTCCAGTTCAGTCAACAGATTTTTGATTTGATGCATCAGCGCCAGGCCGATTCTGCCTTGACCGGGGTGGAAATCGCCCATCTCAATACCCAGGTGCAAAGCCAGCATGTTGCCGGGGCTGCCGGACTGGCCTATCTGGCGGTGCAAGAAACTGGTGAAATGGTCAAGGCGGCTCAAGCCAATGAAGTCTTGTCCAGCCACATCCTGCAGCTGACCCTCGATCAGGAGAAGGCCGGATTGGCCACCGGGGTGGATGAGGTGCGTGCGCGTACCGCCGAAGCCCAGAACCAGTATGCCCTGCATCAGGCCGAAGGGGCGGCTGCCGAAGCTGGAACGCGGCTGCGGCGTGCCTTGGGCATTGCCCTTGGCACCTCCTTGGTATTGACCGATCCCCTGACGCTGGAGGCCATGCCCCCGGAAGATCCGCAAGCGGTGGCTAAGGCGTTGCAGCAGCGACCAGAAGTCCAGGCCCTGGAAAAAACCGTGGCGCAACGCACCACGGACAAGGCCGCCGCCGTGGCGGCAGATTACCCCACCCTCGGGCTGGTGGGGGCCATCGGCCCGAGTGGTGTGACGCCCACCCAGTACGATTACCGGACGTACAGTTACGGCGTGCAGCTGGCACTCCCGATATATCAGGGAGGAGCGCTGGCGGCGCGTCAGGATCAGGCCGAGAGCCGGCGGCGCCAGGCCCAGTTGGCATTGCGCGATGGCCAGCAACAGGTGGAAGAGGATGTGCGGCTGGCGCAAGTCTCCCTAGTGACCGCCCGCGCTCAGGCGGAAGCCGCCGACAGTCGCGTCGACTTGGCCCAGCGCTTGCTGGAGCAGGCCCAGGACCGGTTTGCCAGCGGCATAGCAGATAACCTGGAACTGGTAGATGCCCAAGCTGGATTGGCTCAGGCCCGCAGCGACCGTATCGGGTCACTGGGGGCCTGGCGCATGGCCCGGATCAATTATGATCTGGCTCTGGGCCAGTTGACGTATGATGTCCCCGCTACCGATGGAGAGATCGACCCATGATTGCAGAGCCCGGCGCGGACGCGGCCCCCCCTTCTTCCCCCACGCC
>VFSW01006932.1_pt1 | contig 16565 bp, 9 predicted proteins | sample 5358111 | NCBI WGS metagenome assembly VFSW01 (sample SAMN11554181, study PRJNA540505) | mine drainage metagenome | isolation source: sediment from site ElyBrook_90M | place: USA: Ely Copper Mine, Vershire, VT | collected 2017 | reverse complement strand
GTCGAGTCCTCCCTCCGTGCCGCCCACTCCGCCCTCCGCTTCGAAATCCGCACCGCCCTCCCGGTCACCGCGTCTCGTAAAACAGCGGTGTGACCTCACTCCTGCCGCAGCGCCTCCATCGGGTCGATCCGCGCCGCGCGCGATGCGGGAACATAGATCGCCACGAACACAACAAGTAAGAGGAACAGCGGAACGCAGACGTAAATCGCCAAACTATGCACCCCGAATCCCTGCAGCGTCGCCGCGAAGAGCTTGGGCAGCGGCGCGGCGGCCAGCAGTCCGAGCGCCGCGCTCACCAGCGCCAGCAGCATGCCCTTGCCAATCACCGATCGGAGCACGTCTTCGGGGACCGCCCCCAGCGCCATGCGAATGCCGATCTCATGCGTGCGCTGCGCCACCGAGTACGCGATCACGCCATAAATCCCCACCGCCGCCAGCGCCAACGCCATCGCGCCGAAGATTCCGAGCAAAGTGTCGAACACATAATCCCCGCCTTCCTGCTCGTCGATCATGCCGGAGATCGTCCGCACTCTGCCGATAGGTTGATTGGGATCGACGGACCACACCGCGCTCCGCACCGCGCGCGTCAAAAGATTCGCATCGCCCGCCGTGCGAACCGCCAGCCACATCTCCGGTTCCATAGGAACCTGCAAATACGATTCGTACACTTGCGCATCCTGTTCTTTCGGGCGATAAGAGGCCTTAATGTTCCCGGCGATTCCCACAATCTCGCTCCAGTCCGGAGAATCGTGATCGACGCGGATGTAGCGCCCCAGCGAACTCTGTCCTGGAAAGAAGCGTTCCGCGAATACCTTGTTGACAATGGCCACTCGGAGCGCGCCCGCGTTATCGGATTCGCGGAACGCGCGGCCCTGAATCAGCGGAATACCCAGCACGCGGAAATGGCTTGGACTCACCGCGAAATATCGCGCGCTGGGCCGTTCCTCCGCGGGCGCATCCCGCTGTCCCCGGATGCGGAAGGTCCTTTCCTCGGCGGTGAACGGCATGGCATTCGCAATCCCCGCCGCCTCGACGCCGGGCATGGTCCGAAGCTTCTCGACCACGCCTTGAAAGAAAACGATCCGCCGCGCGGGCTCGCGATATCGGGCATTCGTCAACGAAACGGAAGCCGCCAGGACCCGCGCCGGATCAAAACCGTAATCGCCGCCCGTTTCCTCCGCCGTGGCTTTGATCATCAACCCCGCGGCAATTACCAGCACCATCGCCAACGCGATTTCGCTCCCCACCAGCGCGTTGCGCCCCCAACCGCGGCTGAGGTCGCCCATGCGCCCTCCTTGCCGCAGCGCGCTCTGCGGATCTTTGGCGGAAGCCCGGATCGCCGGCGCAAATCCGAATAACAGCGCCGCGCCCATCGAAACCAGGCATGTAAAGGCCAGTACGCGCCCATCGAGCGCGACGTCGCCGGCGATCGCCGTGACATAGTCGTTGAAATGGAGCGTCGCGCGCAACAAATCGACACCCACGTAAGCCAGGACCAAACCCGCACCTCCGCCGATCGCCGCGATCAGCAGACTCTCCACCAGCAACTGGCGAACCACGCGCATGCGCCCCGCGCCCAACGCCGTTCGAATCGCGATCTCCTGCCGGCGTTTGCCCGCCCGCGCCAGCAGCAAATTCGCGATGTTTGCGCAGGCGATCACCAAAACCAGCGCAACCGCGATCATCAGCAGCGTCAGCGCCGCTCGAATGTGGTCTTCCTGAATGCCGTACTCCTGGAGTGTCATCACGTCCGCGCCCCACCCTTTTTCCGATGCCGGATAACTTTGCTCCGCCCGCCGCGCCAGGGCGGCCATTTCGGCGCGCGCTTGCTTTAGCCCAACGCCCGGTTTCAGCCGCGCGAAAAGCCAGTACAAACGGGCGTCGCGCGCCCTCGGACCCGGATCTTGAGAAGCGAGAACCAGCGGCGTCCAGATCCGCGGCAGGAACTCCACCTGCCGGAAGGAAGCCGGCATAACCCCGATCACCACGTACTTCTCTCCATCGAGCGATACCGTCTTTCCAACTACCTCGGGATCCGATGAAAATCGCCTCTGCCAAAGGCCGTAGGTCAGCACGGCCACGCGATCGCGGCCCGGCCGGTCTTCGCCTGGCAGGAATGTGCGCCCCAGGAACGCCTGCACCCCAAGCGTCCGGAAGTAATTCGCGGTAACTCGCATCCCCGACAGGCGCTCCGGTTCTCCGGCGCCCGTAAGGCTGAAGTCATGAAAGGCGTCCGCGGCGGCCATATCTTCGAAAACGTGGTTCCCATCCCGCCACGCCAGAAAATCCACCGCCGGCGCCAACGCCCGCTCCACCGCCCTCGCCGGATCGGTCGCAACCACCACAACCACGCGGTCCGGGTCCCTTACCGCAGGCTTCTTCAGCAGCAAGCCGCTGACCAAACTGAAGATCGTCGTATTGACGCCGATCCCCAGCGCCAGCGTCGCCACGGCCACCGCGGTGAAACCAGGATTCTTGCGCAGCATCCGCGCGCCATAGCGCAAATCCTGCAACAGCGTTTCCAGCCAGACCCATCCCCAAACTTCGCGGCTGATTTCCCTGTAAAGAGCCGCGTTTCCAAACTCCCTCCGCGCCGTCTCGCGAGCCTCCCGGGCCGGCATTCCCGCCTCCATCAAATCGGCGATCTTCTCCTCCAGGTGCGCCTCGATCTCTTCCGCCAATTCACGCTCCTCGCGCCGCCGCCGAAAGAAATCGAAAAGCCATTTCATGATTCAGCCGGCCTCATCACGCGCGCGATTCCCTCCAGCATCCGGTCGAAGCTCGACACCTTCCGTTCCAGTTGCTTTCGCCCCACCGCGGTGATCTTGTAAACCCGGACCCGCCGCTTCCGCGCCGATAACCCCCATTCGGCCGCCACCCAACCCGCCTTCAGCATCCGCTGCAACGCCGGATACAGCGACCCTTCCTCGATCTCCAGCAGATCTCCCGAATTTCGCTGGATGACCTGAGCCAGCGCATATCCATGCATCGGCCCGCGCCGCAAAGTCTGAAGCACCATCATTTCCAAAGCGCCGGGGAAGAGATCGCGTGGTTGTCCGTGTTCCATCGGAGTAGGCTAGTTTAGTCTATGCCTAGAATAAACCAGTACTTCGGGCGGCGTCAATCGGGAACCCGAAATGACGTTGCTCGCCTTCCTTCTCTTTCGAATTCTTGCGGTTGTGCCCTTTCTGCTATGCTGGATTGTTCCACCCGCATCGATTCGCGGGGGCGCCAACATGTTCGCGATTCGGAAGGTAAGGGTTCTGGTCTGTCTGGCGTGGCCGTGCGTAGCGCTCGCCGCCGCTTCCGGTGCGCCCGACCGTCAGGTGGCGGAGTGGGTTCTGCGCCAGGGCGGCCGCGTAATGGTCAACGGCCAGCGCCAGGGAATCGACGACTTGGCGAAGCTTCCCGCCGCGCCGTTCCGGCTAACCTCCGTCGACCTGATCGGCACGACCATCGACCCGAAGGATCTCTCCCGGCTCGCGGGCCTCGCCAGCCTGACCGAATTATCGCTTCCCGGTCCCATTTTCACGCCCTTCTCCGACAGCCCGCTCGACGCCAACGCGGCCCTGAAGCCTCTCGCCTCCCTCACTCGTCTCGAGCGCCTTTTCTTCAGCTTGCATTTCCTTCCCACCTACAACGTCAACGACCAGGGAGTCTCCTACCTCGTCGCGCTAACTGGCCTGCGGGAACTCCGGCTCCCGCAATCGACCGTCAAGACCCCGAACCTCGCCCCGTTCGCCCGTCTCGAATCGCTGGACTTGAGCGACTGCCCCTATTTCGGCGACGCCGGAATGGCGGCGCTCGCGCCTCTGAAGAACCTGCGGCGCCTTTATTTGCGCAACGATCCCGTCACCGACGAAGGATTGAAGCGTCTCAGCCGCCTCACCGCTCTTGAAGATCTCGATCTCTACGGCGTCACCGTCACCGACCGCGGGATTGAGTCTCTGCGGGCCTTGACTGCATTGCGCAAGCTGAACCTTCTTGGGGCGGAGATCACCGACCGCGGCGCGGAGATCCTGGCCGGCCTGCCCCATCTGCGCGATCTGAACCTCTACCGCAGCCACGTCGGCAACGCGGGCCTGGCCAAACTGGCCGGCCTGAAAGAACTCTCCGCTCTCGATATCCGCTATAGCCGCGTCACCAGCGCGGGCGTCGACGCGCTCAAGGCGGCGCTGCCGGAGTGCAGTGTCGAGTTCGCCGGCGGCGTATCGGCCGGCGCCGGGAAAGCGCCCGCCATCGCGCCAGCCGGAACCAGCGCGCCCGCCATCGCCGATTGGGTCCGCCGGCTCGGAGGCAAGGCCGAACTTCGCGGCGATTCCATCGTCGCCATTTCCCTCGCTTCCACCCCTGTCACGGACACCCAACTCTCCGCTCTCAGCGGCCTCCCCGCCCTGGAGCGTCTCGATCTCGACGCCACCCAGATCGGCGATCTCGGCCTCCACTCCTTGAGCGCCCTGGTGCGCCTGCGCTCGTTAAGCCTCAACAATACCACCGTGTCCGACGCCGGCCTCCCATCCTTAAGCAATCTGCGCGAACTTCGCTCCCTCCATCTATCCGGCGCCCAGGTTCAAGGCTCCGGATTCGCATCCTTGCAATCTCTTTCCGCTCTCGCCGAGCTCGACCTCACCAGCGCGCCGGTGAACGACGACGGCCTCAAACAAATCGCCGGAATCCCCAGCCTGGAGCGTCTCTACCTCGGATATTCCGACATCACCGATTCCGGCGCCGCGCCCTTGGAAAAACTGACCCGGTTGCAGGTGCTCGCCTTGGACGGAACCGACCTGGGAGACACCGCGATGCGTTCCGTCGGCAAGCTGACCGCCTTGCGCGAACTGGGGCTCAACAGTTGCCGCTTCACGGACAAAGGCCTGGAGAGTCTCTCCGGGCTTCAACATCTGGAGCGGCTGGATCTGGTGCGCACCGCTACGGGAGACGCCGGAATCGCGGCGCTCGCCCATCTGAATAACCTGGTGTTTCTGAATCTCGACTACACGACGGTCGACGATCACGCCCTCGATCCATTGAAAAAACTGCCGAAGCTGCGGGACCTCTACCTCAACATGGCGAAAGTAACCGACGCCGGCGTGGAGGATCTTTCTTCGATGCACGCGCTGCGAAACTTGAATCTCTATCACACTCTCGTCACCGAGAAGGGGTTGGCGCGCCTCAAAACGGCCCTCCCCGATTGCGGTATCGTTTTCGATCGCGACTCCGCGTTGCCGGCGCGAAGAGGAAGAGGATAGCGATGCGTCTCGCGCTTCTGTTTCTTGTCGCTCTCGCGGCGATAGCCGCCGCTTCCACCGGCGAACGGGGTTCTTTGAGTTGGATCGGCGATGCCGGCGGAGCCGTGACGCGCGATCCCCAGGGCCGCGTCGTCGCCGTGGATCTTCACGCAAGCTGGGCCGGCGATTCCGATCTCGCCAGTCTCGCCAACATTCCCACTCTCACCCGGCTGGACCTGTCCCAAACCCGCATCGGCGATCACGGGCTGATGCAGTTGAAAAACGCCCCGGCCATATCCGATCTCAACCTTCGCTACGCGGAGCTGATCACCGGCGAGGGGATCTCCGCGCTCAAGACATGGAAACACCTCCGGCGTCTCGACCTAGAAGGCACCAAGGTCACCGATAACACTCTCCAGCATCTCTCCGCCTTGAGTTCCCTCGAAGCGCTCAACATCGGCTATGCCCTCGTAACCGACTCGGGCGTCGACGCGCTCGCCTCCCTGTCCAATCTGAAGGAACTGACCCTCGGCGGAAATAAACTCACCGATGCGGGCCTCCAGCCGCTGCGGCAATTGCCAAACTTGACCGATCTCGATCTCGGCGGCGTCCAGCGCGAGGACTCGGGCATTTGGTCCGTCAGTTTCGCCCAGTCCGGTCTCGATGCCATCGCGACGCTCAAAAACCTGCGGCGCCTGCGCCTGCAGGGCACCATGATCACCGCGCGCGGCCTGGAGACGATCGCAACCCTCCCGCGCCTCGAATCGCTGGATTTGCACGATTGCGAACGGATCGGCGATGACGCGGTCCCGGTACTGGCCTCGATGCGGGCGCTTCGATCCGTCGATCTCACTGACACGAAAATCACCGCCGGCGCGCTGGAGAAATTGCGGCGGGAGAGGCCGGATTGCCGTGTCCTTAAAGCCGCATCCAGCCCGAAGCCGGAGCCCCAGACCACGGAGCGTTAGCCTACGCCAGAATCTCCGTCAGCTTCCGGTTAAACGTCGGAAACGCGCCCAGGCCCGCCCCCATCACTTCATCCGCCAGCGTCAAATACAAATCCCCGACCGTGCCCGTGGTTTCCGTGTGGCGGCCGGTCGCCAGGCGTCCGGCATGCCCGGCGAGGATCATCGCAAGGCCGTTATTCTTGTGCGGATTCGCTTCGGCGTGCTCATGCACGAAGGCGAGGCAGCAATGGTCCAGAAGATTGCCGTCTCCCTCCGGCGTCGCTTTCAGACGGCCCACAAGGTAGGCGAACTCCTCCACGTGCCAGCGGCAGATGTCCCGCATGATGCGTTGCCCTTCGACGCCGTCCGCCCCCGGCGCCCGCCCATCGGCGTGCGTGTAGTCGTGGTGCCGCGCCGCGGTGTAGCCCAGCCACGGGAACCGGCAGATGCTCTGGCACTTAGTAAGCATGAAGGAGGCGACGCGGGTCTGGTGCGTAATCAAAGCATGCGCCAGCAGATCGCTCTGCAGTTTCGCGATGCGCGGCCAATCCTTCATGTCCTCATATTCGGGAGGATTCATGTCGCGGTACTCGGGCGGCAATGTCGTGATGGCGCGCTCCACGTCGCGAACCGAAGCCATCTGCTCGTCCACTCGCAGCCGGTCGTCCTTGGGAAGCTCCTTCTTCAAAGCGGAGGCGTCTTCCATCACCGTGTCGAGGATGCTTCGCTTGCGGTCGATCCACCCTTCTTCGCGGCGGCCAAACAGACGATCGAACAGACGATCCGGCAGCATCTCGGGCGGAAGTGCGCGATCGAAGCCCGCCCAGCTCATGTTCCGCTGGATGCTTTCCCCAAACGATTCCTGCGCCACGCCGAGCTGCAGCGAACGGAACCGCGAGTCGCCGCCAATCTTCCCCGCGATGGCCTGGTCGATCGAGATCCCACTGGCGCCGCGTCCGCTGTACCGCGTGCAGGTCATCAGCCCGCTCATCGAATTATGATGCCCATTTCCCGGACCGGGCAGACCGGCCGCGAAATTGTCCAGCCCCGTGACGATATGGATGTCGTCGCGGTAAGGCGCCAGCGGCGTCAGGCACGGCGTCAGCCGGTAATCCGCTCCGGTCTCGGCGGGAATCCAGTATCGCTCCGGGATCCCGTTGCCATTGAACCAAAGCACGAAGCGGTTCTCGATCGGCGCTTCCTTCTTTACGCCCGTCACTCCCAAATCCGCGGCGTAAGCCGTTCCGGCGGAATTGAACATCGACACAAGCGGCGGCAGGCCCATCCACGCGCCAACGCCTTTCAATAGCCGCCGGCGGGACACCCTAAAGCGCTTTGTGATTACTTGCGACATACGTGTTCCTTTCCTCCATTATCGACTCTCGATTGCGGACCAGCGAGATCATGAGTTCCTGGAAATGAAAACCGGATTGCCGGAAGTCTTCATACACTCGCCGGATGAGCGGCGTATCCGCTGCCGTCTCCATCCGGCCGGTGACGTAGCGGAAATACTGCTTCACCATGCATTCCTGGCACAGCGGCGTTTTGGCCAGGATCAGGCCCAGCTCCCGCGGCGAAGAGAAGTTCGAATCGGGAATCCCGGTCACCCAACCCTTCGTATCCATATTCAATTTGACGGTCTTCGGCGGCTTGCGCGGCCCGCCGTGTTGCCCGCCATAGAAAACCATTTCGTATTGATCGCGCCGCGCGCCGACCGCGTCGAATTTCTCTAACCCCGCGCCGATCGGGTCGATCAAATTATGACAAGTGGCGCAGAACGGGTTCGTCGCGTGCTCGTTCATCCGCTCGCGGTTCGTCTGCGGATGGGCCTCCGTCGATGGCGCCAGATTCGTATTCACCCCCGCCGGCGGCGGCGGAACGTGCTGGCAAAGGAACTGCTCTCTCACAAACAGCCCGCGGCCCGTCAAAGAAGTATCTTCCGGCTTCGCCGACAGCGATAAGAACAGCGCCTGCCCGAGCAAACCCGCCCTCTCGGATTCCGGGGAAAACGCGACCCGCGCGAAATCCTGCGCCGGCGCGGGAACCCCATAAATAGACGCCAGGTCCGCGTTGACAAATCCATAGCTGGCGCTGAAAACATCCATGAAATTGCGGTCGTTCCACACCAGATCGGAGACGAACATCCGCGCTTCTTCCGTCATCGCCACGGCGGTTTCGCGGCTGAACTTCGGATAACGGCGGCGGTCCCGGCTGCTCGTCAAAATCCGGTCGTAGCGCAGCCATTCCGAGACGTATTCGTCGATCGCCTGATGCGCGCGCGGATCCCGCAGCATCCGCCGCGCTTCCGCTTCGATTCTCGCTGGCGAGGACAGCTCTCCTCGCGCCGCCGCGTCCAGAAGCGCGCCGTCCGGCATGCTGTCCCATAGCGAGTAAGACAGGCGGCTCGCCGCGGCGTAAGCCTTCCAGGCCGGGTTCGCCGTCTCGTCCAGCCGAAACAGAAAGTTGGGCGATTGAAGCATCGCCTCCACCACCAATTGCGCCCCGGCGAGGAACCCGCTCTCCCGGCTGAACAACGCCACATACCGCCGCCGCTCCCCCTCGTCCAGCGGCCTGCGGAACGCCTTCCGTCCAAACTCCTTCACGAACGGCTCGCGGCAGGCGGGACCCGGTTTGCAAGGGATCAGACGATGCGTATCGCCGTTGCGAAACGCGTTCCGCGCCAGCTTCTCCGCCGCGCCGCTGTAGGCCTCTTCAAGCAGCGGGGACAGGTTCTGGGCGTCGTATTGGTCCTTGAATCCACTCACGAAGTCCTCGGGTGGAAACTGCTCGGCCGGCGCCGTTTGGTCCCCCAACAGATCGCGCACCGTATTGTTGTACTGGCTGTTCGTCAGCCTGCGTAAAACCGCGCCTTCGGGCCTGCCCGCGTCCGCGCCGCCCTCGTCGTACTTGAGCGCCCGCGCGACATCGGCGGCCGGCATCGCCGCCAAAAACCGAATCCAGGCGATCAGCGCCGCCTCTTCCGGACTGCCCGGTTTGATCCGCTCGCCGCCCCCGTGCGGGATGCGTTTAGTGGGCTTCCTCAACAACAGCGATTCTTCGGGATGCTCCCGGTCCACCAACTTCACCAGCGAGAGGCCGAAGGCCTCCGTTCGCTCCGCCGGCGCGTCCCCATCCGGGAAATGCAGCCGCGTCGCGGAGGCCACGCCGTTACTGTTGTGGCACGTGGGACATCCCGCGTTCTTAAGGATCGGGTACAGCCGGTCGGAAAATGGGTTCGCCTGGCCCACTGCCGCCGCCGATAGGAGCAGGAAGCACGCGATGGCCCTCATTCCGGTAGATTACCGCATTTTGACCGCCAGCAGGACGGGATTCTTATCTTTCCTGCGAGAAATGTTTCCTTAGCTTGCGTTTATTTCCCGTTTCGCCTACCCGGACTCGCGTTCCCGTACTAAACTGAACTTCGTGCGCATCTTCTTCGTCCTTTGGGGCCTCGGAATTCTGATGGCCGGGACGCCGGCGCCCGCGCAGGAAGCGGACCTCGTCATTCGTGGCGGCCGCATCGTGGACGGCACCGGCAATCCCTCGTTCCTCGGCGACGTCGCGATCCGCGGCGACCGGATCTCCGCCATGGGCCATTTGGGGTCCATGAGCGCCAAGCGCGTCCTTGAAGCCCGCGGTCTCACCGTCGCTCCCGGCTTCATCGACATGCACAACCATTCCGACTACACGCTGATCGTCGACGGAAATGCCCAAAGCATGATCCGCCAGGGCGTAACCTCGATGATCCTGGGCGAAGGAGAATCCGCCGGACCCATCGGCGGCAAGCAAACCGCCTCGTCCCGGCGCGTCCTCCCCGGTGGCGGCGTTCCCGATTGGACCGATTTCACCGGCTACTTCGCGCGTCTGCTGCGCCAGGGAATCTCCACCAACGTGGGCAGCTATGTCGGATCGAGTCAGATCTGGACCTATGTGCGCGGCGAGCGTTCCGGCCCGCCCACCGCCGCCGAACTGGACGAAATGCGCGCGCTCGTCCGAAAAGCGATGGAGGAAGGAGCGCTGGGCGTAAGCAGTTCCCTGAGCGGGCCGCCGGGATCCTGGATCGATACGGACACCCTGGTTGCCATGTGCCAGGCCGCCGCGCCGTTTGGCGGCAGCTATTCCACCCACATGCGAACCGAAGGCCGCGGCGTTTTCTCCTCCGTCGCCGAGGCCATCGACATCGCGCGCCGCTCCGGCGTTCCCGTGGACATCATTCACCTGAAGATCGCCGAGCACTCCATGTGGGGCCAGATGCCGGAGTTGATCTCCTCCATCGCTCGCGCCCGCGAACAGGGCGTGCAAGTGCAGGCCAACGTCTACCCCTATCGAGCCGGTCAAAACGATCTGGCCACCATCATCCCGCCCTGGGCTCACGAAGGCGGCGCGCAGGCTCTGATTGCGCGCCTCAAAGATCCCTCCCTTCGGCCCAGGCTCGAACGGGAAATTCTCAACGGCATCCCCGGCTCGGACTGGTACGACCACTACACCGCAACCGGCGGATGGGAGGGCATGCTCCTGGTGTCGCTATCGAATCCCGATTACAAAAAATTCGAAGGCATGCGCATGAACCAGGTCATTGCGGCGCTCAACAAGCCGCCGATCGACGTCCTCTTCCAATTGATCGAGGCCAATGGCGGCTCCGTCCCCACCGTCTATTTTCATCACGCCGAAAAAGACATGCGCTTCGCTCTCCAACAGCCATTCGTATCCATCGGCTCCGACGGCACCGCGGTTGCGACCGAAGGCCCATTGAGCGCCGGTCACCCCCATCCCCGCTACTACGGCACTTTCCCCCGAATTCTGGGCCGCTATGTGCGCGACGAACATGTCTTGACGATGGAGGAGGCCATCCGCAAAATGACTTCCGCCAACGCCGCGAAGATCGGCATTCTCGACCGCGGCATCCTCCGGCCCGGCATGATGGCCGACGTCACCGTCTTCGACGCCGCGCGCATTATCGACAATGCCACCTATGAAAAGCCCCACCAGTACGCGACCGGCGTCGAGTACGTCGTCGTCAACGGAAAAATCGTTCTCGAGCGCGGCCGCCACACTGGCGCAAGACCCGGAACGATTCTAAAGCGGCAGGATGCCGGAAAAAATTAAACGCCCTTCAGCCAGCCTTTGGCGCCGGCCTTTTCAAGCTCGATCGACAACGATCCGTCGCCATTCCGCGCTTGCCCGCAGGCCCAGCGAATGGGACGCCGCACGCCGCCCTTGGTTTCCAGCTCGGCGTGAAGCCGCAGTTGCCCGCCATCGATCTCCCGCGGCAACACGAACGCCGCCTCTCTCAATTTCCCGCCGTGCGGATGCCCCGCGTCCAGCACGCCGCTCAGGCGGAATTTTCGCTCCGGCATTTCCACCGTCAGCCGAAGCGCGCCCGGGATTCCCGCCTCCCCGTCGTTGGCCACGCCGACAATCACCTCCATCGCACCCGCCCGCTTGCGCTGCCAAACCCAAGCCGGACGGACGCGATATCCCATGCGGCGCTGCAGCGCGCGAAAACCCTCCGGATACCTGGCGTTGTACTCCTCCAGATTCGCCGCCTCCGTCCAGAGAGACCAATAGTTGGCGCCCAGATCCAACACATGGAGCATGGCGTTTTCGCGCGCATTCACCCCGGCCCGATCCACCGGAATTTTCCGCACGTCGTACTCGCGCAAGCCTCCATCCTCGAGGATCGCCGGCAGCTCCGCCGGCCGGTTGGCGAGTTCTTCGATCTGCATCGGCTCCTCGTCCAGTATGCTGTCGGAGCGAACCCAGCAGCCGGCGCGCACCGCCAGATCCAGCACTTCATTATTGCCCACGCCGCTGATATCCGGCTCCGTGTTCACCGCCAGCGGCGTGCGCCTCCAGGCGTCCAACTGGAGGCGCGTCATCTTAAGAAAGGTTCCTCTCGCCGTCTGGTAATCGGGAAACGGATTCGGCAGATTGCTGGTGTGCCCCTCGCCCCAGAACCCGTACATCATCAGATCCATCCACTCCACCAGCGGATCTCCGTCGAACCGCGCCGCCAACAGTTCGTTTAGTTCGCGAAATGCCTTCTGAAACTCCGGGTGGTCGTAGCGAGGCTCGACAAACTCGACGTCCCGGCCGTGCCTCGGCAGCGTGCCAATCTTCACCATCGGAACCTTGCCGCGCAGAAAAGCGGGCAGCGCGATCTCATCGGGCTGAAACTCGGGATTGGAAAGCTGCACCCGGAACGCAACCCTCAGCCCGTGACGCTTCGCCGCGTCGGCCGTCAATTCCCAAACCGGATGCAAATCCAACTTCCCCGCCTGCGATTGCACATTGCGCCAATCGCAGCGAATGTAAAGCACGTCCACAAAGGGCAGGCTCGCCATCTTCTCCACGGCCGCCTCCAGCGTCTGAACGCCTTTGCGAACCGGAACCGCCGGACCGTTCTCCTCCCAGGTGTAACCCACCAGCCCGAGGCCGTAGTTGCGAATATGCTCCGTAGACGGCGTGGTCGCGGCTAGAGTTCTCCAGCCCGCGTCCTGATCGATGGCAAACGGACCTTGATCCAGCCGGTCCGATGGACCCGCCTGACTGCCGAAGTCGTAGCCTTCCCAAAGATGCGCCGGCATCTGCGCGGCCGCTCTTACCAACGGGAGAGCCGTCACTCCCGCGCGCAAAAAAGCGCGCCGCGCCACCGTGCCGTAGTCGCTCATGTCCCGCGCGCCAATCCGGTCGTCCCTCCGCTCGTCAGAAATAAAGCTTCACAGCGAACTGGATCTCTCGTTGCGGCAGCACCGTGGACGTGATCACGCCCGTCGCGCCGGGGCCATCGGTGATGTAATTGTCCGGCTGGGCGAACACCGGATGGTTGAACGCATTGAAGAACTCCGCGCGGAACTCCACGTTCTGGTGCTCGGTGATGTCGAAAACCTTGCGCAGCGCGAAGTCCATCGACACTCCGCCCGGTCCGAGCAGAGAGTTCTTACCCGCGTTTCCGAACGCGTAAGTGGTAGGCAACGGGAAGCAGTTCGCATTGAACCAATTGGTGGGGGACTGCTGGGAGGAAGACAGGTTGCCATTGCAAGTGCGGTCGGTGCGCACCAAGCCGATGGAGCCGGTGTTCGAAGGATCGTAACCCATCAGCGGCGAGAAATAAAACCCGCTGCGCATCGTGTAAATGCCGCCCAAGTGCCATCCGCCCAGGATCAGGTCGCCGACACGCGTCGAGCCGAGATAACGCTGGCCCCTTCCCACCGGAAGTTGGTAGTCGAAGCTCGACACCCAGCGGAATTTCTCGTTGAAATCCGACGGCCCGCGGTCGGCCGCCACATTGTAGGAATTCTGCGGCCACGGAGAAGAGCAGCAGATCTCCGGCTGGTCGTCCATCGACTTACTGTAAGTGAACGCGCTCAGAAACATCAGGCCGTTCGAAAGCCGCTTCTCCGCCTTCACCTCCAACGCGTTGAAGCTCGAGTTCCCCCGGTCCACGATGTCGGTGAACGGCCCATACTGCGGATAAGGCCTTCGCGATTGGATGTCGCCCGGCCCCGGCGTCATGATCTGGTTCGGATCGAGCAATGTTTGGAGGTGCGTCGATTTCGAACCCACATACGCGATCTCGAGCAATATGCTGCTGGGCAGTTCCTGCTGAATATTGAAGTTCCATTCGTCCAATACCGGCGCGTGCAAATGGGAGCCGGCGCCGGAACCCGATGCCGTCACCCCTGCGTCGATCGCCTGGCTCGGATTGAGCGACGGAAAGCCGCCCGAAACGGTCAGCACGGGCGTCACCCCGTCGCTGATAAACGTCGGCTGATAGAAGAACGGCAGGTTGTACGCCAGTTGCAGCGGGTCGCCCGTGCGGATCTCCTGATAGCTGAAGAATCGCCCGTAACCGGAACGGATCACCGTGTTCTTAAACGGACTCCATGCCAGGCCCACTCGCGGAGCGAAATCGTTCTTGTCCGTAGTCACCAGCCCAGGCGACGCGCCATTCTGTCCGGCCACCACCAGTTGCCCGGTCGCGAAGTCGAAATTGCTCTGCCGATTGTGCGCCTCATACAGTGGAGTTGTGTAGTCGTACCGCAGACCCAGATTCAGAGTCAGATTCCGGGCGATCTTGTAATCGTCCTGAATGAATCCGCCGTAAGTATGTTGGCGATTGCCGAAGTAGGTCAGCGTCGAGATGGTGGAATTGACCGGGAGTCCCAGCAACATGTCCGCCAATCCGTTCCCGCTGCCATCGCCCGAGGAAGCCGAATCCGCCGTGAACTGCCCGCTAAATGAGAACGCGCCGCGAGGCTGGCCGATCTGAAAAAGGTTGAACTGGCTCAGCCGGACTTGCGGTCCAATCTTTAGAGTGTGCTTGCCGCGAACGATGCTCAGCGTATCGCCGAACTGAACCTCCTGGCTCGTGCTGGTGGTCGGCGTATAACCGGGTTCGCCAAGCCGGCGATATCCATTCGGCTGAAACAGCGTTAGTCCGTTGACCGTGGCGTTGTCGGGTACGCCGGGAACCGCAAGACCGGCGGACGGATACTTTTGTCCATAAGCCGGGGTATTGTCGACATAGTGCTCGCGGTTGAATCCCAACCGCAGCTCGTTCACCATGCTCGGACTCAACGTGAAGGTGTGTCCGATCGCCAACCCGCGCGTGTCGTCTATATACTGGCCCGTGCTATAGCTTCCTCCGTCGGCCAGACCGGGCAGCGGCGGTTGCTGAAAACGGTACGTCTGGCTCAAAGAAAACCGGACGAACAATTGCTGCCGCTCGGAAATATTGTGATCGGCGCGCACATCCGCCTGATGGATGCTCTCGTTGCCCGGCGCGTTCACGACGTAGTTATTCGCCGTCGCTCCCGCGACGTTCGCCGCCGGATAAAGTTGCGCCACCGCATGGCTGATTGGATCCAGGCGCGATGCGGGGATAATGTTTCCGGGGAAAGGCGTCCGTACCGTCTGGCCATTGACGGTGGTGGTGCTCTGCGGATCGTAAATCTGACTGGTCGGCTGTCCATTATAAAGGGCGCTGAAATTGCCGCCGATCTCGGCCGCCGACGGAACCGTCGAAAGATCGGTCTGCGCGGTTCCGATTCGCGTTCCCTGGTAGTCGAGAAAGAAGAAGGTTTTGTTCTTCACGATCGGCCCGCCCAGCGTCCCTCCATACTGATTCTGCCGGAAGGGAGCTTTCGCCTGATCCGCTGGCTCGAAGTATCCGCGCGAATCCAGCGCCGAATTTCGCAGAAACTCGAACACCGTTCCGTGGAACCCGTTGCTCCCGGATTTGATCGTCGCATTGATTACCGCGCCCCCGCTCCGTCCAAACTCCGCCGAGTAGTTACTCGTCTGAACCCGGAATTCCTGGATCGCGTCCACGTTCGTTTTCAAAACGTTGCCCGCGTTGTCGTTGGAGTTATTGTCGATGCCGTCCAATAGAAAATTGTTCAGGTTCCCGCGCGTGCCGTTCACCGCGAACGCCCCGCCCGCGTTGCCGTTCGTCGGCGAAGTCGCTCCGTTGATCCCGCCGCCGTTTTCGGTGATCTTCACGACGCCTGTCGTCAGCGTCGCCAATTGCGTGAAATCGCGGCCATTCAACGGCAGGTCGGTGATCTGCTCGCTACTCACCACGTCCCCCAGCGCGGAGGATTCCGACTCGATCACCGGCGCCGCTTCCTTCACATTGATCGCTTCATTCACCGTCCCGATCTGCAGCGTGAAGTCGATCCTCAACCGGTCCTGCACGTCCAGCGCAATCCCGCTTCTCTTCTCCGGCTTGAATCCCGGCGCTTCCACGCCGATGGAGTAGTTCCCGATCCGCAACGGCGTCGCGATGTAAACCCCTTCGGCATCCGTTTTCACCGGCGTCTTCGTATTCGTCCCCACGTTGGTCAATGTCACCACGCAGCCCGGCACAACCGCACCGCTGCTGTCGGTCACCGTTCCCGTAATCGTGCCCATATCCGCCTGTCCGTAAACATCGCTAGGCGCAAGCATCGATCCGAGCGCCAAACAAAATGGAATCCAGGAAATCTTCCTCATGTCCCCTCCCTTCCAATATCGCGGGCGCTCTTATCCGTGGAGGCGGCGATTGAAAAAGTTTAGATCGAAAGGAATCGCAATGTCAAGAAACATCTCTAATGTTTCAGAAACTTCTCATTTCTGTCGGTTTGCCTTGCGAAATCCTCACCGCGCCATATAAAACCGCAATGTGAACCCGTCTCCATCCACACGCCCCGCCGGCGCCAACCCATGCGCCGGATCCGCCACATACTTCTCCACCAGCCCATCGTTCCCCGCCAACGTCACACTCAATTCATCCCGCACGCCCAAGCGCTCGTAAACAACCAACCCTCCCCTCTTCCCCGCAATCGCCCCCAACGTATTCACGCACTGCTGCGGCGGCCAGTTATAAGAACAGCCCCACTCGATCCGCACC
>VFSW01006931.1_pt1 | contig 16565 bp, 13 predicted proteins | sample 5358111 | NCBI WGS metagenome assembly VFSW01 (sample SAMN11554181, study PRJNA540505) | mine drainage metagenome | isolation source: sediment from site ElyBrook_90M | place: USA: Ely Copper Mine, Vershire, VT | collected 2017 | reverse complement strand
GTTCTATATGAATACACTCAGATATATTCAGTTATGAAAAAGACTCTGCTTATTCTATTTATTATTCTGGTGGTGATAATTGCACTGCCTGTAATTAACCTTATCCGATGGAATTTTCAGACTAAAAAGCCGATAAACATCATTCTTGTTGACAAAACCGTGCCAACACCGGACCGTTATAATCACAAATCTTTTGATTGGATACTTACCAATGAAAGATTCGTTAAGAAAACGAATGGTGAAAGTTATTCCTATGTCACAGATTATTACGGATTTTCACCTAAAAGACCGTTACGCGAGAAACAATGGGAAAGAAATGACTACCGCCTTACCGATCTGATCGGTCTTGCTGAAAAGAATGACGCGGTTTACTTTACCGATACATACGGAGTTTTTTTTAATGACTGGTATAAAGGAATAAATAAAAGCAGGAGATCAAGGAAGCTGTACGGTGGGCTCAACAATAATGACTTCCTTCTTCTGAAGGAGATGAAGGACAGGAATAAGCTTGTCATTATGGAATACAATACCTTTGATTATCCCACAGCCCAGTTTGAATCTCTGCGGACACAGGAAAAACTCGGACTCTCCTTTTCAGGCTGGACAGGGAAATATTTCAGCTCTCTCGATACTGCAAGTGAAGATTTCCCTATCTGGATGACGGCCATGTACAGGAAACAGTTCAGGAAACCCTGGACCTTTACAAAACCAGGAATCGTTATACTGAAAGAGAAGGAAATCGTTGTTCTTGAAGAGGGAACACACCTTAAAAATGCTCTTCCTCATATTATCACTGAGCAATCAGTTTGTTCACAATACGGGCTTCCCGAATCGGTCGCTTTCGAGAGATGGTTCGACATTGTTGATCCCCTGCAGAATAACGTACTGTCAAGGTTTAAACTCGAGACTACCGCGAAGGGCGACACGCTGCTCGCGGGAAACGGTCTCTCAAACAGGTTTCCTGCAGTAATACAGGATCCAGTCTCGAAGAGGGTCTATTACTTTTCGGGAGATTTTGCCAATAACAGAATCTCGTACAGCACTGCAAGGCTTCTCGGGATCAACAAGCTGAAAGGGATACTCTATTCTGATAAACCGGATGACACCCGAAGATTCTTCTGGCTCTACTACAGGCCGCTGATAAATGGAATCTTTACCGAATATTATAATTCTCTGAATAAGAAATAGAAAGGCTTTATTACTTCTTTTGGAGTGAAGTACAGGCCTATTCAGTCTGTACTTTTTTTATTGACCGCGATCAGATAAATTTATCAGAAAATAAATTATGAAGGTATCTCTTGTACAATATGATATTATATGGGAGGATAAAACAGAAAATCTGAAGAATCTTGAAATTCTCCTTGCGCCTCTGTCTGGCAAAACAGATATCGTTATCCTGCCTGAGATGTTCACCACAGGATTCTCCATGGATCCCGCAAGGCTGAGCGAACAGCCCGGAGGAGAGACGTTCCTCCGGATGAAAAGTATGGCAGAGAAAGGGAACTTCGGAATCTGCGGGAGCTATATAGTCAGGGAGGAGAACCGCTTCTGTAACCGTTTTGTTTTTGTCTCCCCTGAAAAAGAGGTTTATAAATATGATAAACGACACCTATTCAGCATGTCGGACGAGGATAAACATTTTTCGCCGGGAAAATCCAGACTTGTATTTACCTTCAGAGGTTTCCGGATCAGCCCCTATATCTGCTATGATTTGCGATTCCCTGTATGGAGCAGGAACAGGAACGATTATGATCTTATGATCTATTCTGCCAACTGGCCTGAAAGCAGGGGCGGGGTGTGGAAAACACTTCTAAAGGCGCGGGCCATCGAGAACCAATCTTACGTTGCCGGTGTAAACAGGATTGGCACCGACGGAAATGGTATCGGCTATACCGGCGATACGGTGATAATTGACCCGAAGGGCAATATTATTGCAGCTGCGGAAAGTAACAATGAATGTACAGTTACGGCAGATCTTTCAATGAATGAACTTTCAGGGTTCAGAAAAAAATTTCCGGCCTACCTTGATGCTGACAATTTCACAATCAAACAATAACAGGTTTCTTCAGTGCATTGAAGAGTACCACGGCAGGATGTAATGCAATCCTTCCCGTCCCGTCCTTTATATGGTGCCTGCAACTGGTTCCGGGGGCAGATATTATGGCATTAAGGTCACGTTTCCTGATCTCAGGGAACAATACAAGATCTCCTATCCTGTTTGATAACTCAAAATGTTCCTTTTCATATCCGAACGAGCCTGCCATCCCACAGCAGCCCGAGGGGATCTCCGTTACCGAATAATTGACAGGTATCGAAAGCATTTCCAGGGTGCTGGCTGATGAAGCTATTGCCTTTTGCTGGCAGTGAGCATGAACCGCAATTTCAGCAGTTGATTCGGTAAATGAGCTACTCTTTATCTTTCCGGCCCTGAACTCCCTTGAAATAAATTCCTCAATAAGATAACAACGGCCTGCAAGCTCTTCTGCAGTCTTCCTGAGATCATCACCGGCCAGATCGGGATATTCATCCCTGAATCCAAGGATAGCTGAGGGTTCAATACCCACCAGGGGCAGATCATTATTTATAATCCCTGAGAATGCCCTGATATTCTCCCTTGCAACTTTTCCGGCTTTTCTCACCATACCCTTTGATATGTATGTCCTCGCACTCACATTATGGTCAGCAACTACTACCCTGTAATTAAGTGAGGTGAGTAGTTTAATCGCAGCAATGCCGGTTTCAGTATCATTGTAGTTCGTGAACTCATCCACAAAAAGGCAAACCGATCCAGCGGGATGGTCGGGATTTATCTCCGCCAGGTGTTTCCTGATCCATTTTTTCAAGGTAATGCGGTACAATAAAGGTATTGACCTTCCGGAAGCAAAACCGATTGACTTTTTCAGGATGCCGGATAACACGCTGTTGGAAGCGAAAAAATTAAACAGTGAAGGGGCCAGGGAGCCAATCCGGTTTACAGAGGCTATATAGCCGATTAGAAGGGTCCTTAGCGGCAGGCCGTGTTTGTCGTACCAGTGCTGAAGGAATTCTGATTTCAGTTTGGCAATATCGACACCTGAGGGACATTCAGCCTTGCAGCCTTTACAGGAGAGGCAGAGATCAAGAACCTCATATATTTCACTGTGGTTCCACGGATCTCCCTCGCCGCCGAGAAATTCACGCAGCACATTTGCCCTTGCCCTGGTAGTCTTATCCTCATCACCGGTTGCCATGAAGCTGGGGCACATTACCCCCCCGATCTTTACCGATTTGCGGCAATCGGCAGAGCCGTTGCATCTCTCGGCTGCCCTTAATATACCTCCGGCTGAGGAAAAATCCATGAAGGTACTAATCACAGGAGTTATTTTACCCGGGACATACCTGAGGCTGGTATTCATTTCCGGTGTATTTACAATCTTCCCGGGATTCAGAATATTTTCGGGATCCCAGGTCTTCTTTACCGACTTCAGGAGATCGTAATTATGCTGTCCGATAATTATCGGGATAAATTCACCCCTCAGTCTGCCGTCTCCATGCTCCCCGCTTAGGGATCCTCTGTATTTCTTAACGATATGCGCTGTTTCAAGACCTATGGCACGGAACAGTTGTACATCATCCTTATCCTTAAGGTTAAGGATCGGCCTGAGATGAAGTTCACCGGTTCCGATATGAGCATGAAATACGGCCTCTTTATTGTACTTTGCAAGCAGCTTTTCTATGTCATCGATGTAATCAGGCAACTGCTCAACGTTCACGGCTGTGTCTTCAATGAGTGACACCGGTTTGGGATCCCCTGCCATATTTCCCAGGATCCCCAGCCCGGCTTTTCTCAGATCCCATACTTTGGATATGTCTTTACCCTTTACAATTGGAAAGGAATATCCGTAACCGGCTGATTTCAATCCATTTATCATCTCTGCAGCCACTTCATCCAGCTCTTCGCGGGACTCCCTGACAAATTCAACGATAACGATAGCTGCCGGCTTGCCATCAAGAAAGAAACGGTTGGATCTCTGACTGAGGTTACCTTCAGTAAGTTCGAGTATCCTGTTGTCCATCATTTCCACAGCAGATGGCTTATATTTCAAAACTATCAGATTGGCTTTGAAAGCATCATTTCTCTTGTTGAGATGGACACATACAAGTGCTTTATTTACAGGAGGTAATGGTACAAGGTTAAGTTTAATTTCCGTGGTGACTGCCAGTGTTCCTTCTGAACCTGCAAGCAGGTTACAGAAATTGAATCTGCGGTCAGAACTATCCTCAAACAGTTCCGAATTCAGTAACAGATCGAGTGCATAACCGGTATTTCTCCTGTGGATCTTCGGATCGGGATATCCTTCATTTATACTTTTTTTGTTATCCTGATCTTCAAGGAGGGTCCTGATATTCCTGTATATCTCCCCCTCGAGATTCTTAATCATGCATTTGCTTTCAAAAGTCTCCCTGTCAACAGATCCGAAGGTTACTTCAGTTCCGTCGCTTAAAAGAGTTTTCAGCTCTATTGTATGGTCACGGGTTGATCCGTAAACGAGCGAATGTGATCCGCAGGCATTATTTCCGACCATACCTCCCAGGTTGCACCTGTTTGAGGTTGAGGTCTCTGGTCCAAAAAATAGTCCATATTCCCTGGCTTTCATGTTAAGTTCATCAAGAACTACGCCGGGTTCAACCCTGGCCCATCCAGCTTCCTTGTTTATCTCAAGAATCCTGTTCATGTATTTTGAGACATCAACAATTATCCCTGAGCTAACTACCTGTCCTGCGAGTGAAGTGCCTCCGCCCCTGATGGTGACACCTGTTTTTTCCTGCGAGGCAAACAGGAGGATCTTCCTGATATCCGGGGCACCTTTGGGATATACGACTGCCACAGGATTCTCCTTATATACAGAAGCATCGGTAGCATATGCCGTCAGAAGCATGGTATCGGTCCTGAGTTCTCCCTCAAGGCTGACTGCCAGGTTTTTTAACCGCGAATTTAAACTCTCCATCGATCCTGAAAATTTGAGTTGCTAATTTATAAAAATGATTTACTATTATTTTAAAGATCATCATTTACCTCGATTTAATCTTTAAATAGTGTTAACAATGATATTAATCATGTCGTTCAAAATTGTTTAATAGAACTTTTTTTTCGTACATTTATAAAAAAATTTCTAACTTATTAATGTATTGATACACAATGGAATTATTAGATCGCATCAAACAAAATGCCAGAAATCATAATAAGCGGATCGTTCTTCCTGAAGGGTATGAGGAAAGGACAATTAAGGCAGCTGATATTGCCATACAGGAAGAGCTTGCCCGGATAATTTTAATCGGTAATCCTTCTGAGATCATGTCTCATGCTGAGAAGCTGGGATTAAAGAATATCCATAAGGCGAAAATTGTAGATCCCTTATCCCACCAGCAAAAGGAGCATTATATTGATCTGATGGTTGAATTACGGAAAAGCAAAGGGCTCACCCGCGCGGAAGCGGCAAAACTGATAGAAGAGCCATTATATCTGGGAGTTCTGATGATCAAAAACGGTGACGCCGATGGTGAGGTTTCGGGAGCCGATCATTCCACCGGGGATGTATTACGTCCGGCTTTTCACTATGTTAAAACCGCACCGGGCATTTCTGTTGTCTCCGGGGCTTTCCTGATGATACTGCCCGATAAGAATTTCGGGGAAAATGGTGTCATATTATTTGCCGATGGTGCTGTCCATCCGAATCCGAATGAGAAAGAACTGGCTGAGATAGCTATTGCCTCTGCACACACTGCCAGGGCTATTGCAGGTTTTGAACCCAGGATCGCCATGCTCAGCTTTTCCACAAAAGGAAGTGCCAAAAATGAAATGGTGGATAAAGTGATCAACGCTACAAGGATCGCAAAGGAAATGGCTCCCGACCTGCAGATTGACGGGGAGCTGCAGGCAGATGCAGCCCTTATCGAGGCCATTGGCAAAAGCAAAGCTCCCGGCAGTCCTATCGCCGGTAAAGCCAACGTCCTGATATTCCCTGACCTGAACTCAGGCAATATCGCGTATAAACTTGTGCAGAGACTTGCTCATGCAGAAGCTATTGGTCCTATTTTGCAGGGAATGGCTGCACCGATCAACGACCTCTCAAGAGGCTGCTCAGTGAGCGATATTGTAAGTATGATTGCTATAACATCAAACCAGGCAGCAGGGATCAAAAAATAGTGATCTCTGGAAATCCTGTTACAGAAGAAAATATATAATTAATGATTGAACAGTTATGTTAGAAAACGTTGAGAAACTGGAAGATTACGGACTGGCAAAGGATACCAAACCAAAAACACTCTTTTCACTGGTCGGTATAGTCGGGGCGGGTTCAGTCGGGCAGAATATTGCCAGGATGGTAAGCTCAAAAGGATTGGATGTGATATTTCTGGAGGTAAGTCAGGAGAAAATCAATCAGGCCTACACGGAGTTATCAAAGGAGCTTGATCGTATGATCGAGCGATGGGGTATGACAAATTCCGAAAAGCTTGGAATTCTGTCCCGGATCAAGGGAACTACTGAATACAGCAGCTTTAAGGGATGCGATATCGTAATCGAGGCCATCAAATCATCAAGCCGCGAACATAGCCATAATGTCAGGATGAAGATTCTCAAAAGAATTGAGGAACATGTCGACAGAAATGCAATTATCGCGACAAACTCTTCGACCCAGGTTATCACGGAGCTCACAGCCGATCTTACATATAAAGACAGGTGCGTAAGCTTTCATTTTCTTACTCCTGAGGCAGATGCAAGAGTTGTGGAAATTGTAAAGGGTCTTTATACTTCACAGATTGCCTATGAAAATACAATTAAATTTGCCAATCTGATAGGCAAAAAGGTAATTCCGGCAAAAGAATCACCGGGAATTATAAGCACACGTCTGTTTGTACCTTTTATAAACGAAGCATGCGAAATATTAATGGAAGGTGTGGGATCAATGGAAGATATTGACCTGACTATGAAGGTAGGCTTCGGACTTCCGCTGGGTCCTTTTGAAATGGCTGATAAGATTGGCCTGGATAAAATTCTGAGGTGGTGTGAAAACCTTTATGATGAATTCGGCGATCTTAAGTACAAATCTTCGCCTTTGTTGAAAAAACTCGTGAGGGCCAACCAGTGGGGAAGGCGCACAGGGAGGGGATTCTACGAGTATAACGCGGATGGAGTAAAGATCAGCCGGAATAACTTTTTTAATTCTTAAATCGCAGGTGCCTGTTTGTTGTGAAGAGTATACCTCCGGAAGGCTGGCATCATCAGATAAATATAAAACAAACGTTAATAATGAAAGTACTAGTTCTTAATTGCGGGAGCTCATCAATAAAGTATCAGCTGATCGACATGAAAACGGCTATAGTGCTGGCAAAAGGTGTTGTTGAAAAGATTGGTCTGAAGGGTTCATTTTTGAAAAACGAAAGGTATGATGGTAACAAGGTTAAGCTTGAGGGTGAGATTCTCGACCATCAGAGCGGCATCGAATATATTCTTGGAATGATGATAAGTAAGGAAAGGGGAGTCATTAAAGGGCTGGATGAGATAGATGCTGTGGGCCACCGTGTTGTACATGGAGGGGAGACTTTCCAGGGCAGCTGTTATCTGGACGATGAAACAATCAGGGGAATTGAAGATTGTTCCGATCTTGCTCCGCTTCATAATCCGGCCAATCTTAAAGGGATTTATGCAATGAAAAACCTTTTACCGGATGTCCCTCAGGTCGGTGTTTTTGATACCTCCTTTCATCAGACAATGCCCGACTATTCGTTTATGTACGCATTACCATATTCCTTATATAAAAAGTACGGGATCAGACGGTACGGCTTCCACGGGACAAGCCACAGCTACGTATCAGTAAGGGCCTGCCAGATCCTGAATGTTGATTATAATTCTCTGAAGATAATTACCTGTCACCTTGGAAACGGCGCTTCAATAACTGCAATCCGGAATGGGAAATCAGTGGATACCTCCATGGGACTGACCCCTGTAGAGGGACTAATTATGGGCACAAGATCAGGAGATGTGGATGCCGGAGTGCTGACTCTGATAATGGAGAAGGAAGAGATAGACTATTCATCGCTTAATACACTGCTGAATAAGCACAGCGGGGTGTTGGGTATCTCAGGTATCTCCTCCGATATGAGAGAAATTGAAACGGCAGCTATGGAAGGAGACGAACGGGCTGACCTTGCCCTTAAAATGTATAATTATCGTGTGAAAAAATATATAGGAGCATATGCTGCTGCAATGGGAGGTGTTGACCTGCTTATTTTTACGGGAGGTATCGGGGAGAATGCATGCGAGACCCGGGAAATTATCTGTAAGGACCTTGAGTTTATCGGCATACAATTCGACAGACAGAAAAATGAGGGTGTGCGCGGGAAGGAAATGATTATCAGCAAAGAAAGTTCACGCGTTACTGTTATGGTCGTGCCTACCAATGAAGAACTGGTAATCGCTACGGAAACACTTGATATTGTGGAACATCGTATATCCAAAAACTGATTAATATTAAATCAATGGTGCTAAAGAACCTGAACGACCTCAGACACCTGGTTGAAGGTGTGACAAAAAGAAAATTAGTTCTTGCTGCTGCTCAGGACCAGCACTCTCTTGGCGCAGTAATTAAAGCCTGGAAGGAGAATATTATTGAGCCGGTTTTTGTCGGAAATAAGGATATCATTCAGAGTATCTGTGCATCAAATAATTATGACATAACCGGACTGAGGATCGTCCATGAACCCAATACTGAAAAGTCTGTCGAGACAGCTGTCAGAATGGTAAGTGATAAACAGGGTGACATCCTTATGAAAGGTATGGTCGGAACATCAACCCTGCTAAGGTGCGTTCTGAATAAGGAATGGGGATTGAGAACCGGCAACCTGCTTTCACACTTTGCCCTGTTTGAGGTTGAAACATATCATAAGGTCATAGCAGTAACCGATGTGGCAATGAATATATCTCCGAATCTGAAGGATAAGATTGCAATAGTAAATAATTCGGTGGCATGTCTGAACCGGCTTGGTTACAATATACCAAAAGTGGCGGTTCTGGGAGCAGTCGAAATGGTAAATGAGAATATGGAAGCAACACTACATGCTGCACTGCTTTCTAAAATGAATCAGCGCGACCAGATCAAAAACTGCATAATTGATGGACCGCTGGCCTTCGATAATGCAGTCAGTCTTACAAGTGCCCAGAATAAAGGAATAAAGAGTGAAGTTGCCGGTGATACAGATCTGTTGCTGATGCCCGATATCGAAGTCGGTAATGTACTCTATAAATCTCTTGTTTTTTTCGCAAAAGCTAAAGTTGCCTCTATCATACTGGGTGCCCGGGTACCCATAGTACTTACTTCCCGGTCCGATTCTGAACAGGCAAAATTTGACAGTATTCTTCTGGCAGCCGCTGCAAGCAGATAGTAAAAATGATTACAACCCTTGAACAGATAGCAGATAAAGTTACCGGTCTTAAGAAAAGGCACCGGATAGCTGTTGCATGGGCTCAGGATTCAAATACTGCCGGTGCAGTTTACAGGGCGGTTAAAGAGGGCTTTGCCGAGGCTCTCATGGTTGGAAATCCGGATGAGATCAAAAAAGTATGCAAGTCTGCAGGCATCGACCGCAGCCTGTTTACTATAATCCCGTCTGATAACGGGCATGATGCTTCCGTTGAAGCAGTGAGGCTCGCATCCACGGGAGAGGCTGACATCGTAATGAAAGGCCTTGTGGGAACTGATGTTTTTCTGCGGGCAGTGATGGACAGGGACAAAGGATTGATGCTGCCCGGAGCAGTACTCAGCTATGTGGGCGCAATGGAGATACCGGCCTATCATAAACTGCTTTTTATAACCGATCCGGCTGTAATCCCTTATCCCGATCTTGATCAGAAGGTTGCAATGGCTGAATATGCCATCGAAATGGCCCGGAAGCTGGGAATTGAAAAACCAAAAATAGCCCTTATCGGAGCTTCTGAAAAAATGAGCCATCATTTTTCAAACAGCGTCGATTATGCGGTAATGTGCAAGATGGCTGACAGGGGACAGATAAAGAACTGCGTCATTGACGGGCCGGTCGATATTTTTCTCGCGTGTGATAAGAAAAGTGTTGAAATAAAGGGAGTTCAGACGCCTTTAAATGGTGAGGCGGATATACTTCTCTTCCCTTCGCTTGAATCAAGTAATCCATTCTATAAGGGGATGATGCTTTTTGCGGGCGGGGAGCTGGCCGGATTAATAAGAGGCACCTCCAAACCTGTGGTTCTTATGTCAAGAAGTGAAAGCGAAAAATCCAAGTATTTCTGTATCGCACTTTCCTGTCTGATGGCTTGAATAAAGTAATGCCTGAACACCATATTTTTATATCAGTCAGTATATGGCGAAAAGACTAATACTTGCAATAAATCCCGGATCCACCTCCACGAAATTTTCTCTGTATGAGGAAGATAAGTTAATTTTCAGTAAAACGCTGAGACATACTGCAGAAGATTTGTCAGGTTTTAAAAGAATAGGGGATCAGTTTAATTTCAGGAAGGATCTCATTATGAGTGAGCTTTCTGAAAGAAAAGTGGATCTTTCAGAAATAAAGGCTGTAGTGGGCAGGGGAGGACTTGTGAAACCCATTGAATCAGGTATCTACAGGGTCAATAATGAGATGAAGCTACATCTTATAGAAGAGCGGTCGGGCAGTCACGCCAGCAATCTGGGAGCCCTTATTGCTGATGATATTGCCTGCTCGTTGCCGGGTGCCGAAGCATTTATTGTCGATCCTGTTGTTGTGGATGAGCTTCAGCCGCTGGCCAGGATTTCGGGCCTTCCTGAGATAGAACGCAGGTCAGTTTTTCATGCCCTTAACCAGAAAGCCGTGGCAAGGATCTATGCAGCCTCGGTAAACAGGAAATATGAAGAGTTGAACCTGGTTGTCGCTCATATGGGGGGCGGCATCAGTGTCGGTGCCCATAAAAACGGAAGAGTTATCGATGTAAATAATGCACTGAATGGTGACGGTCCCTTTTCCCCGGAACGTTCAGGAGGACTTCCTGCGGGTCAGCTGGCAGATCTCTGCTTCAGTGGCAGGTACCCGTGCGATGAGATAATGTCGATGATAACAGGAAAGGGAGGTATGGTGGCCTACCTTGGAACGAATGATTTCCAGGAAGTCAGCAGAAGAGCCGCTGACGGAGATGAAAAAGCTCTCCTGATAAGGGATGCCTTCTCATACCAGGTCGGAAAAGAGATTGGCGCAATGGCTGCAGTACTGCATGGAGAAGTTGACGCTATAATTCTGACCGGTGGGATAGCCTACGAAAATACAAACATAAAGAATATCAGCTCTATGGTTGATCATATTGCCGCGATTGTTGTGTATCCCGGTGAAGATGAGTTAAAGGCGCTTGCGTTTAACGGATTGCTTGCCCTCGAAGGTAAAATTGAGATCAAAACCTATTGTTGAATTTTTTATTATTGTTGATGGATTTCTGACTTAAGAGTGATATTCTGCTATGATCGGGGGTCAGGGTGTATTAACCGCTACTGGAATAATCCTGCCATTCATAAACCTGTTACCGTTCAACGCAAAATAGGATATGAATCCGGCCATCTCACCGGCACTGACTGGAGCATTGTAACCGGGAAAAGCCTCATTCAGCATTTCAGTCCGAACCGCCCCGAGAGCCAGACAATTTACACTTATTCCCGATTCCCTGAATTCTTCCGCCAGACACTCTGAAAGGCATGCTATTGCTGCTTTTGATGCACTGTAGACAGAGAGACCTTTAAATTTCACACTTCCCTGATAACCTCCCATGCTTGAGATATTTACAATATGTGATCCGAAGGGCATATATGGCTTCAGAATCTTTATAACACCGGCAATTCCGAAAAAATTTGTCTCCATCATCTGCCTGGCTTCATTATCCGAAAGACTCATAAATTCTTTTGCCACAAGATTGCCGGCCATATTGATCAGTACATCAACCCTGTCAAAACAGCTCAGTATAGCAGTACTGAATTTTTTGGTATCTTCCTTAAGAGCCGACAGATCAACTTCAACCGGATGAATATTCGGTGATGAATCAGAAAGCCAGGCAAGCGCCTTAATGCTCCTTCCGGTCACAATAATCTGGTTGTCCGGGTCCTTTGCAAGAAAAAGAACTACCTCTTTTCCTATCCCGCGGGTGCCTCCATTTACAATTATATTCATATGGTCTCAGGTCTGTGAAATTAACCGGAAGAATTAGTATTATTTTGCTAAGTTATTTATTTATTGCTTTCCTGAGTGAAAATTAAACGCGTGAATGCGGAACATTTTGATACAGTTCATTGTTGGAATGAGTACTTCAACATTATAACCATTAACGGATTCATGTCATTGAGGTACGATTATAAACAATAATACCCTTAAAATTAAAATTAAATGAGAATGAAAAATGATAAAGTTTCGATAATCGGATGCGGAAATATCGGATTGTCATTATTACAGGGCCTGTTGAAAGAGAATAAGATCCCTGCAGGTAATATTACCGTAACCCGGAGAAATATAAGGGAGCTGAGTTACCTTGAGGGAACCGGGGTAAGGCTCACAAGCGATAATGTAAAAGCAATAAAGGAATCCGTTCTGGTACTTATCGCCGTTAAACCCTACAATATTGCAAGTGTTCTTGAAGAGATCAGGGATCACCTCGACCCTGAAAAACATATACTCATATCTGTTACAGCCGGGATAACTATCAGGCAGATAGAGGATATCATCGGGAGTAAGATGCCTGTTTTCAGGGCTATGCCAAACATTTCGGCAAGTGTGGGAAAATCGGTTTCCTGCATCTGTAATAACGTTGCAGGCTCAAAGGATATCGGTGCTGTCAGGGACCTTTTCGATAATCTGGGTACCACAATGATAATTGATGAGGAGCTGATGCAGCCGGCGACAATATTGGGCGCCTGTGGAATTGCATATGTGCTCAGATTTATACGAGCCATGATCCAGGGAGGCATCCAGATCGGATTCGATGCCAAAACAGCAAGCGAAATAGTTAATCAAACTGTAAAAGGCGCTGCGGAATTATTAATTGAACGTAAAGAACATCCTGAATTTGAAATAGATAAAGTCACAACTCCGAAAGGTTGTACAATTGTTGGCCTTAATGAAATGGAGCATAACGGTTTTAGCTCCTCACTTATTAAAGGGATAGTGGCATCATATGATAAAATCGAAAAATAAGTTCCGGATCATCAGTAAATGAACATGCCTGAACCGGCAGGAGGGCTGCAGTCGGCTATTGTACAATCGTGACCGTAATAAAAAGATTGTGCCAACAGAATATAAAAAGTCTGATTTATTCGTTTATTTGTATCATTATCGATAACAATAATATCAGAATATGATTCCCCGTAACAGAATAAATAATAAAAAGCTTTTGAACAGGATCGTCTCTCTTTTTATATGTCTTGTAATTGCATCTCTGTCAGTAATTTCAGGTCAGGATACAAGGGAAGAGGCTCCTCCGATCAGGGAGAGAATATTTTTCGGAGGGAGCATGGGACTTCAGTTCGGCACTATCACCGATATCCAGGTCGCGCCTATGATAGGTTTATGGGTACTACCACGGGTTGCAGTTGCAGTGGGACCCAATTACCGGTATTATAAGGATCCGGTTAATCAAACAGCTTTATATGGTGGAAATGCTTACCTGCAGTATGTAGTTGTCAGGGACATTGGCTCGGTTATACCTCTCGGGATACATTTTGGCATCTTTCTCCATCTTGAAGATGAACTGCTGAGCCTCGAGTCTGCCTTCTGGGATCCTTATAATCCTGCAGGGGGGAGGTTTGCCCTGAATACCGTGCTTGCAGGAGCCGGGATCAGCCAGCCGCTTGGTGCCAGGTCTTCAGTAAACCTTATGTTCCTGTGGGCGTTAAACGACTCAGGATATGGTCTTTATTCCAGTCCTGAAATAAGGGTCAGCTTCAGCTTTTAACAGCCCGGTAATAAATATTGTCGTGTCATAAGCTGCCAGTAATTCCCATGAAAATTTCCGGGAAATTTATGCCTGCAGATTTTTTACGCTATATTTGTGCCGGTTTTGCAAAAAAAAGATCTTATATAAAATCCACATGATTGCCTTTAAAATCAAAATTGAATAATGATGAAAATTGAAAAGAATAAAATGGTTTCTCTCATATATGAGTTAAGGGAAAGTGATCCGGAAGGAAGAATTATTGAGACGCTTGATGAGACAAGTCCTCTTACCTTTCTGTTTGGCACCGGAAGGCTGCTGCCTGTTTTCGAGTCAAATATCAACTCCCTCAGCAGCGGGGATTCTTTCATGTTCACTCTCAAATCAGATATGGCTTACGGAGAAAAGAGGGAAGATATGGTGGTTAATGTGCCGGTAGCCGTATTTGAAACAGACGGAAAGATCAATGAGGATATCTGCAGGGTGGGCAATGAAGTCCCGATGATGGATACAGAAGGGAATCCTCTTAATGGAATAATAAACGAAATAACAGATACTTACGTTAAAATGGATTTCAATCACCCCATGGCGGGACTTGACCTCTTCTTCTCAGGGAAAATAGTCGGGGTTCGCGAGGCTACCGAACACGAATTATCCGGAGCAATGAATTCCTGCTCAGGATGCGGAAGCAGTGAACATGAGGGGTGCTCAGGCGGCTGCCAGTGATCCGGACAATCATGAGTAGCTGAAGTGAGATAAAAATGTTTCATGAAAAGTTTCTGGAAGCGCTTCAATTATTTACTGTTAATTACAGCCAGTATTACAGTTATTTTATTGCTGTGTCAGGCCAACAAAATAATTGAAACGCCGGCTGTTATTCTTTCAGCATTCCGGCTTCTGACCATTGCTCTTCTCATAGTATATGCCATCCGTAAAAGATCCCTTACAACCTGGATTCTTGTCAGTATGGTTGCAGGAGCTGAATTTGGCTATGATCTGCCAGAAGCAGGCAAAAAACTGCAGATCTTAAGTGATATTTTCCTCAGGCTTATCAAAACAATTATAGCTCCACTGCTCTTTTCAACACTGGTTGTGGGTATTGCCGGACACGCCGATATCAAACAGATCGGCAGGATGGGGTGGAAATCACTTCTCTATTTTGAGATAATATCAACATTTGCCCTCTTTATAGGGCTTCTCGCAATTAATATCAGTAAAGCAGGCGTGGGTGTCGTATTGCCTGTAAACCCTGATGTAGCCCCGATAAATACGATAAGGGAGCTGTCAACAGGTGAATTTATTCTTCACATCTTTCCGGAAAATATTGCTAAGGCCATATATGAAGGCCAGATCCTGCAAATCGTGATATTCAGTTTAATCTTTGGCATTGCCGTGGCGCAGGTCAGGGAAAAATACAGGACACCCATGGTAAGGTTTTGCGAGAGTCTTGCCGAGACGATGTTCAAGTTTACGAACATCATAATGTATTTTGCCCCGGTGGCTGTTTTCGGGGCAATTGCCTATACCATAGGTCATATGGGCTTCGATATCCTGTTTAATCTTTTTAAGCTGCTGGCTACTTTATATGTTGCCCTTATCTTATTTTTGCTCTTTATCCTCCTGCCTGTGGCGCTCATATTTAAAATTCCGGTGATCCCGTTTATAAAGGCAGTTTCGGAACCGGCAACAATAGCTTTTGCCACTTCCAACTCCGAATCGGCCTTGCCTTCAGCTATGGAATCCATGGAAAAGTTCGGGATACCAAGAAAAATTGTTGCCTTTGTAATTCCTACAGGCTACAGCTTTAACCTTGACGGTACAACTCTGTACCTGTCGCTTGCTTCAATTTTTGTTGCACAGGCTGCAGGTATCGACCTTCCTCTTGAAAAACAGCTTGTTATATGCTTTACCCTCATGCTCACGAGCAAAGGGGTGGCAGGCGTATCCAGGGCTGCACTTGTAATTTTACTCGGGACAGTCGTGAGCTTCGGGCTGCCTGTCGAACCCGTTTTCATGATCCTCGGCATCGATGTCCTGATGGATATGGCCCGGACATCTGTAAATGTTATCGGAAATTGCCTGGCGACTGCCGTTATAGCGCGTTCCGAGAAAGAATTCGACGAGCGGGCAGCCAGGGAATTCAGGCCTGAGTAAGAATTCTGTCTTACTCCGGTACCCTGATTTTCAGACGCAGGCCAGATGCCCCGCCACTTCCTGGTATTATCACCCGGTTTCCTTATCCCTCCAGGAGTTAAATATTTGCCCGCAGCAGGAGATATGGCCGGAAATTTCCCGTTCTCACGGGGATTGATATTGGGTTACACGGATTTCAATATTTTCCTGGTTACGACCAACGTACGAAAAATGATGCTGGAAATTTTTTTATAACCCAGTCTTTGCCAACTGTTTTTTGCCATTTGCCAACTGTCAATTTTGAGTTGACACGCAACCAGGGCCGTCCCGCCACTAATTACAAATGTAAACAATATTCGTAAGTTACATCTGTAACCCCTAATGAAACGGATAATTAATTACAAGACTAACTAAATTCTTTATCTGTTAAAGTTACAGGGATAACGTAATGGGAAGAAGTCTGCACGTATATTATAAC
>VFSW01006930.1_pt1 | contig 16566 bp, 16 predicted proteins | sample 5358111 | NCBI WGS metagenome assembly VFSW01 (sample SAMN11554181, study PRJNA540505) | mine drainage metagenome | isolation source: sediment from site ElyBrook_90M | place: USA: Ely Copper Mine, Vershire, VT | collected 2017 | reverse complement strand
ATCCCGATCTCGCGGTTGCCGACGCTCGAGTTCGCACCGCCGAGGCCGCCGTCCTCACGGCGCGTGCGGTGCCAAATCCTACTGTTTTCGCGGGTCCACAGGACCGCGAGTCGATCAGTCCTAACTTTGCACCATGGGGGATCGGCGCGTTCTCACTCGACCTGCCGATCGAGACTGCCGGGAAACGCGGCTATCGGATAGCTGAAGGGGAACGATTGGTCGATGCGGCGCGACTTGCCGCGGGAGAAACTGCATGGAGCGTTCGAAGCCGAATCCGCACCGCGCTGCTACAGCTACTGCTCGATGTTGGGGGGCAAGATCTGGCGACTCGGGAGGAGGAAACGATAGCACAAATCGTGACGCTGTTCACCCAGAGAGTGAAGGCCGGCGGAGCCTCGCAGCCGGAGCTCGATTTTGCGCTGAGCGGTCTCCAAGGTGCGAAACTCAAGTCCGCCCAGGCTGGCGCCCGTGTGTTAGAAGATAGAAACATCTTGGCCGCCGCGCTTGGCCTGCCGGTGGAGGCACTCGACGGCGCGGCGTTTATGTGGCCGCTGCTCGATTCGCCGCCCAATCAGCGATCGCTCTCTGCCGAAGAGACTCAGCGCCTTGCGCTGTTGAATCGAATCGATCTGCGGCGCGAGCTGGCGCAATACGCTGCTTCTGACGAAGCGTTGAAACTCGAAATTGCGAAGCAATACCCCGACATCCATATCGCCGGAGGGTACTCGTGGGAGGGCGGTGAGAACATCTTCCAGTTAGGCCCGTCGGCGGTGCTGCCGGTCTTCAATCAGAATCAGGGTCCTATTGCCGAAGCCGAAGCCCGACGCAAAGAGGTGGCGGCACAGTTTCTGGCAATGCAGGCGGGAATCATCGAGCAGTCACGGGCGACGCTGGTCCGCTACCGCGGCGGTCTGATCGAGCTATCCGCTGCGCGCCGCGCGGCCGAGCTTGAGGCGAGACGGCTCGATCAAGCAAGGCGCGCACTCGCGGCTGGTGAGAGCGACGGCGTGGTACTGGCGCAGATCAGGCTGCAGGACCTGGCCGCGCGGCAGAGCGTTATCGCCTCGCTGGCCAAGGCGCAAACTGCTCTCGGCGCGCTCGAGGATTCGATTCAACGCCCTCTGGACAGTGGAGATATCGGCACCTTCACCTTTCCGGCTCCCCAACGCGACTCGGAGCAGGCGACAAATAAGCGATGACTAATCGAGCCAAATGGATAGCGGCGGCCGTCGGGGTACTTACGGTGCTGGTCATTTTGGTCTGGATCTTTGGAGGAACGGTCAAGGACACCGGCGACGATGATGAAGATACGGTGCCTTCCGCCACGCCGAAAGTTTCGCATACCAGCGGCGGCGATAGCGTCGTCGAACTAAGCCTTGATGAGCAAGCCCGGCTAGGGATGAAAACCGAAAGTCTCACCGCGGTCACACAATCACGGGAACTCACGGCATATGGCGTCGTACTGGATCCTGCCCCGTTGGCGACCCTTAGCGCCGCGGTCGCATCGACTCGCGCGACGCTCGAGGCTTCACGAGCGGAATACCTACGAGCGAGGCTTCTTCATTCGGAACAACAAAACGTTTCGCGCAGGGACTTCGAGACAGCGCAGGCCAAGTTCCGGGCTGATCAGGCTCAATTCGACTTGGTGAATCTGCGGCTTGCCGATGAATGGGGTGCGAACATCGCGGCGATGACACCGGAGGAGCGCGCAGGAATGATTGATGCGCTCACGCAACGGGTAGCAGGACTGATCCGAATATCTCTGCCGCCGGGTCGATCGTTTGCACACGAGCCGGCCCAAGCGCGGGTTGCGGCGCCAGGCTTCGACAGTCGGCCGTTGACCACGCACTCTATCTGGTTCGCGCCGACTGTCGATTCTCATCTTCAAGGCCAGAGCTTCCTGATGAAGGTCGATGGGCGGGGATCTCACCTTCAGCCCGGCACGGCGATCACCGCTCATCTTGATTCACCCGACGCCGCCAAGCCCGGTGTCGTGATTCCCGAAGCGGCTATTGTGCGGACTAGTGAACGCGCGTGGGTCTACGCGCAGATCGCGCCGACCCAGTTTGAGCGCCGACCAGTTGTGATTAGTGGCCCCGCATCGACCGGATGGTTTGTGACCTCAGGCTTTGCCGCCGGCGATCGCGTCGTCGTTATAGGCGCGCAGGCACTGCTCTCCGAAGAACTCAAATCGCAAATCCAGGTCGGAGATTAGCCGCTTCGGGAACGCGGACATCGCCGATGCTAAGCTCCATCGTTCAGTTCTCGCTGCGCTTCCGTGGAATCGTAATCGCGATCGCATGCCTCATTGTCCTCTACGGTTTGTACACCACTGAGCACGCACCGCTGGGCGTGTTTCCTGAGTTCGCACCGCCGGAGGTCACCATTCAAACCGAGGCGCCCGGGTTGTCGCCCGAGCAAGTGGAAACGCTGGTCACGCAGCGAATCGAAAATGCGCTGATCGGAACCGCAGGTCTCGAATCGATCCGCTCGAGTTCCATCCAGGGGCTCTCGGTGGTTACGATCGTTTTTTCGGATGGCACCGAAATCTACCGGGCGCGCCAGATGGTGGGTGAGCGGCTGCTCGAGATCGCGAGCCAGATGCCGCTGGGGGTGGCGGCGCCGATCATCGCGCCGCTGACTTCGGCGACCAGCGTAATCATGTCCATCGGCCTGACTGCTGCGGGCCGCTCAGCCATGGACCTTCGGACCATCGCAGATTGGACCGTCCGGCCCCGCCTGCTGGCGGTGCCCGGCGTCGCGAAAGTTGCGATTTATGGCGGCGGAGAACGCGAGCTTCAGATTCAGTTCGATCCCGTGCAGCTGCTTAGTCATGGCGTCAGTATCGACCAGGTAACCGCAGCCGCGCGAGCTTCAACCGGAGTGCGCGGCGCCGGATTTGTCGAGACTAGGAATCAGCGAATCATCATCCAGACCGAGGGTCAGTCCATCACACCGGATGAGTTGGGCGAGGCGGTGCTCTCCAGCCAGAACGGCACCAGCATTCGCCTCAAGGATGTCGCGCAGGTGTTGTGGGCCCCGGCGCCAGCCATCGGTGGGGCACTGATTATGGGCAAGCCCGGAGTGATTCTCGTGGTCTCGACCCAATACGGGGCGAATGTACTGACCGTCACCGCGGGTGTTGATCGGGCGCTCAAGGACCTGAAACCCGTCCTCACGTCCGACGGCGTGACGCTGCACCCCGCGATATTTCGCGCCGCAAGCTTCGTCGAGACTGCGATTAGCAATGTCCGCGCGTCGCTTCTACTAGGCGGCGTTCTGGTCGCGATCGTGCTGGTGCTGTTTCTATACAACCTCCGTACGGCCTTGATTTCCCTGACCGCGATTCCGCTCTCGCTGCTCATCGCAATCATCATTCTTGACCGAATGGGCGCGACGCTGGACACGATGACGCTGGGAGGACTCGCGATTGCGATCGGCGAGGTGGTTGACGACGCAATTATCGACGCGGAAAACGTTTTCCGGCGTCTGAGCGAAAACCGAGCGCTGGGAAGTCCGCGGCGCGCCTTCGACGTGGTCTTGGATGCGTCGTTGGAAGTACGCAGCGCCGTGGTTTACGCGACCTTCGTGGTGGCGCTGGTGTTTCTGCCGATACTGATGATGTCAGGGGTGCAGGGACGCATCTTCGCGCCGCTGGGAATGGCCTACATTTTCGCGATCATGGCTTCGCTCGCTGTCGCGCTGACAGTCACGCCCGCCTTGTGTCTGATCATGCTGCCGCAGGCCGGCACTGCGCCGGAAACCGCTTTCGTCCGTCGGCTGAAAGCGAGGCATCGAAGTCTGCTCGAACGCGCGTCGGCGAATCCTGACCTTATAATCGGTGGCGCCGCGATACTCTGCCTCCTCGCCATCGGAGCGTTGCCTTTTTTTGGCGGCAGCTTTCTTCCCGCATTGCGGGAGCGGACTTTCGTCATTCATATGGCTTCTGTCCCAGGAACCTCGATTGACGAATCAATCAGGGCCGGCACGGAGGTTACGCGCGCGCTGCTGCAAAATCCCCATGTCGCCAGCGTCGCGCAGGCGATCGGGCGCGCGGAGCTGGGTGACGACACTCTCGGTCCTAACGAGGCCGAGTTCGATGTTAGGCTCAAGGCTCAGGGTGGTGGCGACGTGGAACAGGTCCAGGGCGAGCTCCGAAAGACTCTCGCGAAATTTCCGGGGTACGACTTCTCAATGAACTCGTTCCTCACCGAGCGAATCAACGAAACGCTTTCCGGCGAACAAGCGGAGGTAGTGATCAAAATCTTCGGCAACGATCTCGACGTGCTCGACCGCGAAGCGCAGAAGATCGACGAAGTCCTCTCACGGATCGGAGGCGCGGCCGACGTTCGCGTGCAGTCACCGGGCGGACTGCCGCAAATGAACGTCAAGTTGATCCCCTCGAAGCTGGTGCAGTTCGGCTTTCGGCCGGTGGATGTGCTCGACGCGATCCAGACCGCCTATCAGGGATCGGCGGTCGCTCAGATTTACGACGGCAGCCGGCTCTTCGACGTATCGGTGATCCTGCAATCTAGAGATCGCCGCAGTCCCGAAGCGATAAAGAATCTGCTGCTCAGGAACGCCGCCGGAGAACTGATGCCGCTGGGGCAACTCGCATCCGTCAGCATCGGATCGGGACGCGGCACCATCCTCCACGACGGTGCGCGGCGCGGCCGAGTGGTCACCTGCAACGTTCAGAATCGTGACGTCGCGTCATTCGTCGCCGAAGCGCAACAGAAGGTAACCTCGCAAATTTCATCCGCACCCGGGGTTTATCTGGAATTCAGCGGAGCCGCCGAAGCGCGCGCGCAGTCGCAGCGTGAGATTCTGCTCGACTCCCTTATCGCAGCGGTAATAATTGTGTGCCTGCTGTACATCGCATTCGGCAACGCCAGAAACCTCCTTCTGGTTTTGGTGAACGTTCCGTTCGCATTGGTTGGCGGCGTGCTGGCTGCGTTATTCACCGGCGGAGAGCTCTCGTTGGGCTCGATGGTAGGGTTCGTCACCCTATTCGGAATCACCATGCGCAACTCGATCATGATGATCTCGCATTTCGAACATCTGGTCTCGGTCGAGAGAATGAGCTGGGGTTTCGACGCGGCCATGCGCGGAGCTTCCGAGCGGCTCTTGCCAATTCTGATGACCGCGATCGTGACTGCGCTAGGCCTGCTGCCGCTGGCGATTGGCAGTGGAGCGCCGGGCCGCGAAGTCGAAGGTCCGATGGCGATCATCATTCTCGGCGGGCTTTTCACTTCGACCGCACTCAATTTGCTGGTACTACCAACCTTGGCGTTGCGCTATGGCCGATTCGGGCAGTCTCTGAAGGCCGATTGAATCTCTCGCGCCCCCATCGCGCAGCCGGTCTTACTCGGACACCAGATGATATAGTGGTTTCGCCCAGATCGATTTATCCCGATGTTTCACCAGATTCTGGTGGGAGCTTGGACCGGCTCGTCGCAGATCTTTTCCTCCCCGTATGCTTCACCGGCGGGGTTTTCGCCGCGACTCTCGCGTCGATTACCATCTGGGCTCCGCGCCCTTGTTCGGAGCACCGATGATCCCTTAAAAGTGGCGATATTGAAATTCTCATTCTAGGATCTTATGCTTGGAAGCGCGATTGTTAGCCCCAGTCGCCGCCTCCAGTTCGATCGGCTAAAAAGTGAAATGTCCGTATTCCCTAGCTTTTCCTAGCGGTCAGGTAGGTGACGAGCACCTGCCCGTATGTTTTTCCGGTGTCTAAAATACCCCCTTTTCAGCCGATGAGCGGCTAATGGGGTCTGCATCCAACAGAAAAATCGCGCTCCGTCCGCACGAATAAATGCCTTCGTCTTCCGTTCGGAGCGTTACGTTTATCTGATTCCCCTTACATTCTGCCGGTCGACCAATGGCACGAAAAAAGCGGTCATCTCAGAGGCAACGAGTTAAAGAAATAGATTTCCCTAAGACTTCGACCCACATCGCGTACAAATACTCGCAGCCCTCGGGCGAGCAGTTCGTGCTGTTGCGAGTCCAACGTGCGGCGCGCTCTTGGCCACCGCAACTCGACCAGGATCGGTTGGGGCAGGTAGCGGTGTCCCAGCGCAAAGCGAACCCGGGTTCGCCTGCGAAGCTCCAGAAGTGCCGGAAGAGTCAGGCTCCGATACGGTTGCACGCCACCATCATTAACCGTGACTGCGCTTAGGATGCTGGCCAGTTCTGAAGGTCGGATGCGCTGCTTCCGAGCTTCCGCCACTCGGATGGCAAGAATCTAAAAGCACTGGAATGGTCGCCGGTCGCCACCCCGACCGAGGATGACCAATGCCCGATTGTCCGATTTCGGACATCTCGCAGCGGCACCCTCCTGCGAGATGTGCCACCTACTATGTTCCGACTCGCGCTCATTGCCCGGGACAAGTACAGCCATTTATTTTATCGCTGATTAATGTTACCGCGCCTGTACTCGCCAGGAGTCTACCAGTCAGCGTTACCCCGGTAGGACCCGGATTGCTCAGCGAGATTGAGGCGGTTGCCAGGATGTTTCCCTCGAAAATTGGACCGTTCAGGGTCGCCGAGCTACCGACTTGCCAGAAAACGTTGCATGGGTTGCCGTTATTGATCACTTGAACCTGACTGAGAGGTTCGGTTGTCAGTGTCGACGACATCTGGAAGATCCAAACCGCAGCGGAGTTGCCCTGCGCATCGAGCGTTAGAATTCCGGTATTGGTCATCGAAGGTGACGATATTTGGAAAGTTCCAGCCGCGGAATTGTAGGCACCGGGTAAGAGGGTCGTTCCGCCTAACTCTGAAGGTATGGTCTGCGGGGCCGGACTTTTGGCAGCGTTAATCGCGTTGGTCAAAATGTTTTGACCGTTATTCGCGTTACTATTGGCGATGTCTTTAAACCCCGTCACTATTCCAGTCGGGAATCCCGTCACTGAAGTACCCGGAAATAGCCCAAGATTTCCAGTAATGACACTGTTCCTGTTAGTGTTGTCACTAGTGACCGTTGAACTAGCCAGGACGGCGTAGTTGCCCTGACTACCCCCGAGAGCCGGAGTCGGGTTCGGATTTGGATCCGTACATAGGTTTGGCGCGGCAACTGCAACTCCCGTTGGCGTCGCAGTGGGAGTTGCGGTCGCGGTTGCAGCCGTGAACGTCTCCGTTGGTGCGGGTGTAGCGGTTGCAGTCGGAGTGGCGGTAGCCGTTGCCGCCGTGAATGTTTCGGTCGGAGTTGCGGTTGCCGTCGCCGTAGTCGTGGCGGTAGCGGTGGTGGTTGCGGTCGGCGTGACCGTCGCAGTTGAGGTAGGCGTCGCCGTCGTCGTTGGAGCCGTAGAGGTCGCCACGGGCGACGGTACGAGCCCCGACGGAAATTCCGTTGAGCCACCGCAGTTGCAGATTCCGCCCTGAGAGCCATTGCCGACCAGCGCGCCGCATTGGTTCTGGAGATAGGCCAGGTTGGTCAGGTCGCCACGGCCGTCGTCGAACAGACCGATTTCGCTAATTCTGAAAATTGCCGCGGGAAAATTAAGCGGCCCTTCTTGAACAACCTGATTGTGGGTAATGCTGCCGAGCAAGTTGTTGAGGTTGCTTACACTGTACCCGGGAACGTTGGTCGGATCGCATCCAAAAACGCACGCTCCGCTCTGGCCGGCCGTGCAGAATTGCCCGTTACTGTGCGGCCCCAAGGCGATAAGACCCGGATTCTGCGCGGCGGCGACGATTGAGATCGTCCCGTTGCCGTGGTCTCCCCCCTCACTTCCGCCTTGGAGGCCCCAGTTCGACGTCAGATTGTTTTCGACCGAGAAGGTCGCCAACTGTCCCGGGGTGAGAGGGCAGCCACAGCATTCGCCCATTTCTTCATCGTCATCGAAAACATAAATCATTGCGCAGACGGGCTGGTCGCTACCGCCGACGAGGGAGTTCGCTGAGCCGTTGGGGTTGACGAGCCTGATGATGTTGTCGCCATTGCCGCCGTGATCGCAGCCATCGGGATCCGGACCGGGACAGAGAAACGGTACTTCGGTCGTCTCGTAGTAGGTCCAGAGCACCTGGCCGGGCAGAAAACCGCTGACGGCCGCAGTTCCGCTGGTGGAACCTTTGCGCAGCGAGCTCGCCATCGCCGATACTGACATAGCGACCGCAATGAGAAAGACCGCAACCGCCCACTGTCGAATTCGCGATACTGTGCGCATATAGACCCCCTCACAGCGCTTCTGGCGGCACGATGTCTCGCAGCCGTAAACTCAGACGTGGCCGGTATCACAATCGTCAAGCTAGCTCCGAGTCCACCGATTTACCGAGCGCGGTCGCTACGCATCTCGACCCCCTTCCGTATTCCAGCCGACGAAAGAGTAGCAAAAGCCGCCCATGCGTTTTCGCCACTTCTCGCTGTACACCTTGGATATGCTCGCGTCAACCGATAGTCGTGATCTCCGGAACCAACGAAAGACCTGTGGTTGCCGAAAATCTCATCCGGGCACCGCGCGGAAAAGCTCCCGCTCCGCTTTCTTGTTCGAGGCCGCGATCCCAGCGGCAAAGGCTTTCCAGAAGGCGGTGTCGCGCACACCCTCCTGGCGTGCTGCCTCCTCGGGCAGGGCTCCCTTGCGGACCCGGACGGTCAGATTGCGGATGACCGGTTGAGTCAGCTTGCCGCCGATCAGTTTCTGCTTGGGTACGTAGTTCGATTCGGGCAGCGGTTCGAGGAACCTAATCTCGCAATTTCCGCGCTGGGGGTGGGACTCGACGATGACTATGCCCAGTTCAATCAGCTTCTTCTCGAACTCCGTCAGCTCAGTGCCCGGACGCGGCCGGCAGAGTGCGGTCAACAGAAAATTCGGCAGTCATTTGTGATGTCCTCGACTCTAAAATATAGGCGCGGGCGGGCGAGTCCCATCAGCGGGCACCGTCGGCCCTTATTTCAATGGTATTGCTCAAGGTCAACCCTCAGCGCCCGCGGCGCATTCCACTCGAAGGTGATGCACCATGGACCGTTAATATGGATGCTGTAGGCGCTGCGGACAGTTTAGAAAAGCTCCTTGAGCCTGTGTGCGCCGAATACAAGTCAAGCAGCGGCGGCCACCAAAGCTCTCCCGAGAGGCGGGCACAGCGAGAAATCGCAGCCTTGGGGGCGAGATTTACGGCCGATCGCCCGGAGGGCCGCCAAACTTTGGGGTGGAGTTCTCTAGCCACCAACGGCGGCCCATGCCAAAACTCTAGTCCGCGTATCGGACTTTCAGCAGGCACAGCACCTATTCATCTCCCTCAGCGACGACTCCGCTGTTCCGGTTAAGCCACGGCCGAGGCCGGCTGGTGGTGAAGAATCATGAGGTGACCTTCAGGCAAGGCAACCGAGGCATATGTCCGCCCCTCCAAGTCGCAGAACTCAACTTCGAAGACCCCCGACGCGAGCGTCTCTACGATGGTTCCCACCTGTCCTCGACGAAGTCCTTTCTCTGGCTCGTCTTCGGTAAGCGCAACGACATCCAATAGTTTCATATCAGAGTCCCCGTAAAAGGTAGCAGCTTGTCAGACGAGGAAAATCCTCATTCGTACGCACAATCCAAGCAGCACGCACCAGCGCTCGGCGTCCCGCATGCTCCAGCGGAAAATCTATCACGTAACGATGGCCGAATTCGTCACCTTCACCGACAACAGCTTCTCGATCGCGTGCCGCCGCGAGCAGCCGCTGCTGTAACATACGGCTGTCGGCCGGGCCTATTCCCAGCACTGCGCGAAAGACGCGCGCTTTGTGGCGACCTTCCGGATGGCCCACGCTCAAACAATAGTCGCGCAATTTTGCGATTTCGACCACCGCTTTCTTGCCATTAGGCAGCTTCACGGTCCAAACAGCTTAGCGTCTTCCGAGCTCGCGGGTATAGGGAGCCGAGTTCCACAATCACATCAACATCATCCGTTGCGCGCACCGGAGAAGCAGCAAGGTCGGTGACTAGCAGCCCCGTGTGGCAACCGCCGACGAAAGTGATTTCCGGCAGCAATGGCCCCAGCCTTGCCGCCATCGCGCTCAGGAGCTGTCGATTCGATTGGAAGCTCAACTTTTGAGCCGGGCGGGAGTTACCGCGAAGTGGTAACCGAGCAACCGGACTTACCGAAGGGCGACCATGAAAAATTTCCCTAGGTTTCAAGGCCGAAGGGAAGTCGTCCACTCATCGCTGGGTTTCGTACGGCACGAACCCAGCATGATTCTTGTTGGTCATGGCGCGCATATTTTCGGCTGCAAATCGGCCGGCGCCAACTGCTTAAAATCCCGGAGATTGAATGTGTAGATACGTTCTACCCGGCTTATTGCCGCGCAGCGCAGCAGCAGAGCGTCATAAATTTTTGCCCCGCTCCATCCGCCGCTTGCGGACATGGTCAGCGCCTCCAGATAGTCCTGTTGGCCGAGCGCTATGACCTGAAAATTCGGCAGGATGTTATCCGTAACGATGCGAGCGGCTTCAACCGGATGTATGCGCGGTTTGACCGGCAGGCGCGTGAGTGTGGCATACAGTTCAGCGATCGAGTGCACCCCCATAAATCCCTTATCCCGCCCCGCAGCGACGCGCAGCAGGGCGGGCCTGGCTTGCGCGAAGTGTGGATGGCTTTGCTCGGAGGCAGCAACCAGAACTGTCGTATCGAAGAAAATATCCACCTCGCTACGCTTTCAGGACCGATTCCATCCGCTCCTCGCGCACATCTTCAAGGATATGCTCACAGTTCGCCCCCGGTTCCGCGCTACCCTGATGGACCCAGAGACCATCGACCTTGACCATGGAGGGCCTTTCCATGACCCGCTTGAGAAGCACCCCGTCCGGCTGCTCAATCGCCTCAATCTCGACGTCTGCCTTAAAGCCCAGCCGTTCTCTGAGAGATTTAGGAACAACAATCCGCCCAGCTTTGTCGATTCGCAATTCCATACCATTAAGAATACCGTTTACCATCAAGAATGGCCACGATGGCAACATACGAACGGAGGACTTTGGTCCGATCCGCTGGTCTCCCCCCGGATAGGCCTGGACCAGACACGCATCGCTGTGCGGCAGGTCCATCGCGAAGAAGTGGATCTTGCGCTCCTCGCCTGCGATCACCGCCAGCGCTTCGCCGAAGTCGACTTGCGCGTGTCCAGGATCGTGGCGCAGTGGCACGAACATCTCGCGCAGCCGCTGGCGCTGCTCGTGCACATAGGCCCTTACGATCGAGACCCCACCGTCGTACCTATGCTCATCGCGCAGCCGCTCGAAAATCCGTTTCGCCGCGTGCTGCTGCTTGGCTGGCTGGGACTTATCTTCTTCTAAGATCTGGTCGATGATCCCGACAAACGGATCCAGCTTGGGTCGTGCCGGCGGCCGGCTCCGTCGATAACCTGGCGGTACCGAGAACGCCAGCATCTTCGCCACCGTCCGTGGATCGATCCCAAAGCGCCGTGCTGCTTCCCGCTGACTGATTCCCTCTACGTAAACCGCTCGTCGTACCTGCGCGTATAGTTCCACCCGTTTCATCCCGCCCACCTTTGCCGCTCCTCGGCAAATGGGCCATTGCTGCCGGATTTTTACTCCGGTGCAACCGACCTATCCGGCTGCGCTCAGTGAGGGATTTTCTCTCCGGTGCTTACACCGCCCGATGCCGCTCCAGAGAAGCTTGATTCGCTTGCGTCGTCGGGTGACGATACCAGAGCTAAGGGGAGGGGTCCTATGGTGAAACTATCAACGATCGGTTGGGCGGTCCTCATCTCGCTGGCATTGGGCGGGGTAATCGGGGGCGGATGTGGTCCCGCTAAGGAGGCCAGATGCCGCGACGGCGTCGATTGTCAGAATTCACACGGCGCTCTTTTATCGCCATCTGCGGATCAAATGGGGGGGTCTGCTGCAGAGAACGATCGAATGGGCGAATAAAGAGGCCGCGTGGGACTTGTTCGATCGGGGAAGGTCGAATGAGTTGCCCGCACGGGACGCACAACCGTCAGACTGCGACGATGATGCTGCGATCGGCGAGTGCCAGAGGGATCTTCTCGCACTCAATTCTGCTGGTCCTCACACAGCATGCCTTTAGAACGCACCGAGCGCCGCCTGCCATGCGAAGCCTGTTTCAGGCGCTTGTTTCTAATTCAGCCGGCGCAAGATTTCTCTGTGTCGGGAAGCCATCGAAACCTCCGAACGCAGCTCGGGAGAAGATTCCGAGATGGGAGAGAGCCGTGAAGAGTAACCAGCCAACTACGACGAGAACCAAGAAGTACTCAGTAATGCGAGATGCGTCTTTCACGGCCGTATAAGCTACCTCTACACATGAAACCCAGACCTACCACCGCGTGTCAATACCCCGCCGACTAGTTACCTATTTAGCGAGTTGGCTCGACGTTGGGCGGGTGACCGTCCACGCGGCTATCGCGGCAAGCCTTGTGTGGCTGATTTTCGCGTTCAATATGAGTCGACCGGGCTTCCTCGATCGGTTGGGTAATCTCAAGGGCACTGATTTTCTGTCGTTCTACGCCGCGGGAATATTCGCACGAGGGCATCGGATCCCTGAAATGTACGATGTCACTCAGTTCGCAGCGACTACGGCGCACGCTGTTCCCGGCGTTCAAGGCTGGCATTACGTCCAGGTATATCCTCCGCAGGTCGCATTGATGTTTTGGCCGCTTGCGTATGCTCCATACCTTAGCGCCTTTGCGATTTGGTGCGTCGCGAACGTGCTTCTCTATGGGGGATGCCTCGCCGTCATCTCATTTCTTTGTCCGCGGATCGGCGCTCGGAAGGCCTCATTGATTCTTGCGGCGCTAGCGTTTCCGCCGTTCTTCAACGCGATCGGGCATGGTCAGGTATCGGTCGTCGCTCTCGCGTGCGTGGTGGCTTCGTTCTACGCATTTGAGCTTGATCACAGGTTCATCGCAGGGCTTGCGCTAGGATCCACGGCGTTCAAGCCGCCGATCTTCGTTGCGTTTTTGATCACTTGCATCGTGGTGCGGGAGCTCGGAATTGTAACTGGCATGACGGTAGGCGCCACCGCGCAACTAGCCTTAGTGTTGCTTTTGGCCGGACTTCGTTCGGTACACGCATACATCGAGTCTTCCATCAAATTACTCCGCGTGGAGAAACTCGTATTGGAAGTGAAGCCGTTCCAGATGCACTCGTTGCAGAGCTTCTGGATGTTGCTCGGGGTAGGGAGATTTGAAATCGAACTGTGGTTTATATCGTCGTTGGCCGTACTGGTAATTCTCGCGCGGTATTGGCGCGCCGAGTCCGCTCATGACATGCGGTTTGCGGCCCTTATTTTGGCGGCGATGCTTATAGATCCGCATCTCTATATTTACGATGCGGTGATAACGGCTCCCGCGCTGGTCGTCGCAATCGAGCGCGCGCGGATTCTCGGACAGACCACCGTCGCGGACACAATCCGCATCGCTTTGTATGTGTTGTTTGTTTGCTTTTTCATCGGTCCGTTGTCTCGAATCACCCATGTACAGCTGTCGGTTCTCGTAACGGCCGCCCTATTTTTTGCGATGACCCGCACCGGGGCGGGAGAAACTATGTAGTCTGAGGGCTACCTATTCTAGCGCCACTGGAAAGCGTTTGAGGTCGCGGGTCAGAATGATGGTGAGGACTTGTGACAAGACTACGCAACGGAACGCGATCGACGTTCGGTGGGGTCGGGCGGCAGTACATATTCTTCCCTGTTGTTCAGGCGGCCGGGCTCATGCGCCCGTGTGGTCGCGATACGATACGCGACTATCGCTACCGCTGTTATCGCGGTCCCGCCGATCATGTCGGTCAAATAGTGATGGCCAAAGAAGGGCGTCGCTAGCAGCATTGTTGCGTTGATCGCCACGAACGGAATGAAGGTCTTGCATGGCGGCCGATGGACGTAGACTAAAGTCAGAGCGAGCGCAGTGTGAATTGAGGGAAAGGCGACAATTCCCGATTCTTTCGTCAGCGCAACACTTCTTATCGTACCATCGCGTATCTTCAGCAGCGTCGCAGTCCACACCGGCACCCCGCCAGTGGACATCGGCCCCAACGCAGGAACGAAACCTGAAATCAAGACAGCCTGAAAACCAGCGAGCGTCGAGATCCAAAGTAGCTCGCGATTGCGAGTCGTGTTTCGGGTCAACGCAAAAATGCCAACCGACGTGAAAGCCTGAGCAAAAAGGCTCGAATAAGCGACTTTTAGGATCGTAAAAAGGGTCCGATGGGCAGAGACGAACCCAAACCAACGCGCCCAGTGGAATCCCGCGGCTTGGTCGAGCGCAGCCAACTGAGAGTCGCACAACGGATAGTGCATCGTTGCGGCCAGATATGAATAACTGTTCACCACGATGGGAAATGCCAGCCAGAGCGCCATGTAGTGCCCGAGGTCGCGATAGCGCGGATTGCGCGCGCGTTGCCCAAAAAGAACCCGAACCCGAGGGGAATTCCGATCAACAGAGCCGCTTCAGAAAAGTCACCGAATTTGAACCCCGCGTACGAAGCCCAAATCGATTCGACCAAAACTACGCAGAAGACGAGCATCCAGAAGCACTTTAGATCACCCTCGTCGCCTCCGTAAGCCTGCCTGTTCGTTCTCATTTCTATACGAGCACCATCAACTGCTTCACCAGTACGATATCCACCAGATCCTTGGCGCGACTACTCGCGCGACCGCGTTGGTAGGTTCTCGTGTAGGCGTGAACTTTTTCTGCGATGTGTTGTTCGAGCGGCAGGACCGGAACCTCGATCGGTTCCATTCCCGCAAATTCCAAGAGATCTGTGCCGGCGATTTTTTCCGGTTCCCACTTCAGCGGATCAGAGAAAGCGATATCGACGATTACATCCTCGAAACGCCTGCCGCCCAGTTCCGCTCTTACGCGGTATCTTATCGCAGCGCCTTCGAGGTCTTCGCCAAGCGGACCTACCTTCTCGATATCGAAATTGAAAAAGTCATCGAGTTGGACAGCTTGCGCGGACATGAGATCCGAAGTAGCCGCCTCTTCGCTGTCGTTGCGAATCAGGTCCATGTCTTTTGTGGTGCGCGTGCGTTCACCGAGACGGAAGTCGAGGGCTAGCGCGCCCTTGAGCACCCAACGTTGCGGGGCCGCGACCACGAGCCGCGCGAGAAGACGATCGAAAACAACCGCCTTGCGCAGGCGAACTAGAGAAGTGCCGGTCTCTCGCGAACGGGGGAGCAGACGCTGTTCCAGCGCCTGACGAAACGCAGCGCCACTTTTGTACCTCACGCCCGCCGCCGCTCCTCAAGAGCCTGTCGAACGAGGCGCTCGACTCTGCCCCCGCGCGCCTTCGCCGCGCCGAGGAGTTTCGACCGTGTCGTAATGCCCCGATCCAGTGCTTGACCTACCGCAGCCGTTATCTGTTCTGGAGCGGTCCCGGCCTCGGCGGAATCCACGATGGACCGCGCCGGCCCTGTTACCCGGACCCCTTCGCGGACGACCACGTCTGACTCGCCTATCCGCCGGGTTGTCGTGTGAACCGCTACGCCGGCAGACGCAGTACGGTAACGCTTCGATCTTGGAACAGTAAGATGGACAGCTTCCGGCACCACATCGGAAAGACCGAGAATGTCGAGTGCGCTCTCGTGTGAGACTACGGTTGTCTCTCTTCCGGCCGCAAGCCATGCGGCTATCACGTCTTCGCGGGGTGAACTTGGGTACTCTCGAAATCGATAGAGCCCCTGACGAACCCGAATGAAGCGGCCCGACTTGGCATGATGAGCAAGCAGCGCTCTACTGTAGCCGCATGTCTGCGCCTGAGCAGCGGTGAAGTATCCGTTCTGTTCGGAGGCAATTTCAAAGAGCTGTGAGCGCCGAGGTTGGATGCGGCTCGAGTCGCTGTCATGCATAAGTCAAATTATACTTGACTTTTCCATGACATCGACACCCCACCAAGCGGCTGAGGCTTCGAGCCAGTTTCACCAAAAAGACGGTTCCACGTTACGTGAAACGGCCGCTCTTGTGGAACACCATCGAGGACGCATCGCTCCACGAAAGCCGCACCTTCTCACGAAAAGACGAATCAGGGATTTGAGCTGTTCACAAGCATGCCGTGCGGTTGAAGGAAAAGCAGATAGCCACTCTCGCCTCTGGCCCAGCGGTCCAGCATTGGTGGAGCCGCGACGGCGGCGGTTGCGACTCTTGGGCTGCAGGGTCGTTCTAGCGCCGATCCCCTCTCTGAAATAGCGTCGCAAAACCCGGAGATCCGATAGATCACTTGGAGGTCGGAGCGGTCATCGGTCGGTCACGGCAGTTGCGGAGGTCCTATCGCGGGCGTCTTCACTGAAACGGCCAGTCCGACGAACTCCGTCACATTTTGCGATAAGCTCGGAACCCACACGTTTCCGGAACCGTCGATCGCGATACCGGTAGGTTGTTGCAGATTCAACCCCACGAAGCCGGTCGGCGATTCGAAATTGCCAAAGCCGTATTCACTCACCGAGCCATTACCAGAATTGACGTTCGAGGATGTCGCTGCTCATAATTCCGTATGCCCTGTAAACATTGGAGTTTTGCGCCGACCGTTTTATCGCGGCTGGCATGCTCACGATCCTGTCCGCAATAGTTTCTCTGGTCTCCTTCCGGTTTCGGCGTCGGGTCTCCCTGGAACTGGA
>VFSW01006929.1_pt1 | contig 16567 bp, 12 predicted proteins | sample 5358111 | NCBI WGS metagenome assembly VFSW01 (sample SAMN11554181, study PRJNA540505) | mine drainage metagenome | isolation source: sediment from site ElyBrook_90M | place: USA: Ely Copper Mine, Vershire, VT | collected 2017 | reverse complement strand
GTTGGCATATAGAACAGATCTTCATCTCTCCTTGATCTGATCTAGTGCGACATTGAGTAATAGCACGTCCACAGTAGGTTCCCCCAGCAGACCGAACTGGCGCGGCTTGATCTTGCTGATGACAAGATGACGAACGGCATCTTCGGGAATCTGGCGTTGGTGGGCGACTCTTGGGACCTGATATAGCGCAGCCGCCGGGCTGATGTCCGGGTCGAGACCGGAGCCTGAAGCTGTGAGCAACTCAACGGGGACCGAAGCTCCGGCAGTCTCGGTGCTCACGCTTGCATTGATACGGTCGATCAGCGCTTTGCTGGTGGGAGCGAGGTTGGAGCCGGAGGATGCGGAGGCGTCGTAGCCGATGCCTGCGGCCGAAGGACGGCTGTGAAAATAGCCATCGCCGGTGAAGGGCTGCCCAATCAGCCTGGAGCCGATAAGCTCGCCGTTGCGAACGATCAGTTGTCCGTTGGCCTTGTCACGGAACGCGACGCTTGCGATGCCGGTGATGACGAGCGGGTAGACCAGGCCGAGTCCGATGGCGGTGACGACGGTGTAAAGGCAGGCGGTGATGATGTGTTGCTTCATGCGATCTCCTTACGCCAGGTGCAGTGCGGTGAGGACTACGTCGATCAACTTGATTCCCATAAACGGAACAATGAGGCCGCCGAGGCCATAGACGAGCAGGTTGCGCCGCAGCAGGGAAGCCGCTGGCATTGGTTTGTAAGCTACACCTCGCAACGCAAGAGGGATGAGCCCGATGATGATGAGGGCGTTGAAAATCACAGCGGAGAGGACCGCGGACTCAGCGTTGTGCAGGTGCATGATGTTCAGTGCGTTGAGAACGGGGAAGACGCCCGCAAACATGGCCGGAATAATGGCGAAGTATTTGGCAACATCGTTGGAGATGGAGAAAGTGGTGAGCGCGCCGCGCGTCATCAGCAGTTGTTTGCCGATGCCGACGATCTCAATCAGCTTGGTTGGATTGGAGTCGAGATCGACCATATTGCCAGCTTCCTTTGCAGCCTGTGTGCCGGAGTTCATGGCCACGCCTACATCTGCCTGAGCGAGCGCCGGCGCATCGTTGGTTCCATCGCCAGTCATAGCGACAAGCTTGCCATCGGCTTGCTCGCGGCGAATGAGATCCATCTTGTCCTTCGGTTTAGCCTCAGCCAGGAAGTCATCCACGCCAGCTTCTCTCGCGATGGCTGCTGCGGTGAGGGGGTTGTCGCCGGTAATCATGATGGTGCGGATGCCCATGGCGCGAAGCTGATCGAAGCGCTCGCGCATGCCGCCTTTGACCACATCCTTCAAGTGGATGACACCGAGGGTGCGTCCGTTCTCTATGACCGCCAGCGGCGTGCCCCCGCTTTTTGCGATCGACTCGACGGCGGCAAGCACCTCCGCAGGCATCTGCGAACCGTGCTCCCTGAGATAGCCTGCGATCGCATCGACAGCGCCTTTGCGGATGCTGCGTCCATCGACTTCAATGCCACTCATGCGGGTTGTTGCGGAGAAGGGAATGAACTCAGCATTGAGATGTGCCAGTTCGCGGCCCCGGATGTTGAACCGCTCTTTCGCTAGCACCACGATGGACCGGCCTTCAGGTGTTTCATCCGAAAGAGACGATAGTTGCGAGGCATCGGCGAGTTGTTCTGCCGTGACTCCGGGCGCCGCGATGAAATCCGAAGCCTGCCGATTGCCAATGGTTATGGTCCCGGTCTTGTCCAGAAGCAGTGTGTTTACATCTCCCGCAGCTTCGACGGCGCGGCCTGAGGTGGCAAGCACGTTGTGCTGAACGAGGCGATCCATTCCTGCAATGCCGATGGCAGATAACAGGCCACCGATCGTCGTAGGAATGAGGCAGACCAGCAATGCGATGAGCACGAATACGGTTTGCGGAGCGCCTGAGTAGATGGCAAACGGCTGCAAGGTGACGACAGCGAGAAGGAAGATGATGGTCAAACCTGCGAGAAGGATGTTGAGCGCGATTTCGTTCGGCGTCTTCTGCCGCTCCGCTCCTTCGACCAGCGCGATCATGCGATCCAGGAATGTTTCGCCGGGGTTGGACGTAATACGCACTTCAATCATGTCGGAGAGGACGCGTGTCCCTCCGGTGACTGCGGATCTGTCTCCCCCGGCCTCTCGAATGACGGGGGCGGATTCTCCGGTGATGGCCGATTCGTCAACGGAGGCTACACCTTCTATCACCTCGCCATCGCCGGGGATCATCTCTCCCGCCGTGATTCGAACGACATCGCCTACGCGTAGCTGGGAGCTCGGGACCTCTTGTAGTGCGCCTTTCACAACGAGGTGTGCCGTGGTTTCAGATTTGGCCTGCCGCAGAGCATCGGCCTGAGCCTTTCCACGGCCTTCCGCCATGGCTTCGGCAAAGTTGGCGAAGAGGACGGTGAACCAGAGCCACAGTGTGATCTGGAGGTCGAATCCGAGATGTCCGCGGTGGGCTACTGAGTTTGCAATGAGCAGGATTGTGGTGAGGACACTTCCGATCTCAACAACGAACATGACCGGGTTGCGCATCATCACCCGCGGACTGAGCTTTGCGAGAGCGTCCATGGAGGCGCGGCGAACGATCCTGGAGTCGAAAGGGGAGCGGCGGCGGGCAGAGTTGGACATACGTATCTCCTTGGGCTCCCTAAAAGGCGTGTCCGGCCCGGAGCAGCAGGTGCTCCAGGACCGGGCCGAGGCTAAGTGCGGGGAAGAAAGTGAGGGCACCGACGATGAGAATGACACCGATGAGCAGCATCGTGAAAAGAGGTGTCGTCACAGGGAAGGTGCCTGCAGACGCTGGGACTATCTTCTTGCCTGCAAGGTTCCCAGCAATGGCCAGCATCGGCACGATCATCATGAAGCGCCCGAAGAACATAGCAATGCCGAGCGAGTAGTTGTACCAGTTGGTATTTGCGTTGAGACCAGCGAATGCGGAGCCGTTATTGCCGGTTGCTGATGTGTACGCATAGAGAATTTCAGAGAGGCCGTGTGGCCCGTGGTTCACCAGGCTGCTTAGTCCAAGGTGCGGCATTAGGACGGTCACTGCGGCGAAGCCAAGGATGACCAAAGGAAAGATGAGCAGATACAGCATGGACATCTGCACGTCGAAGGCTTCAATCCTCTTTCCCAAGTACTCCGGCGTTCTGCCGACCATCAGACCTGCGATAAAGACGGCCACGACGACAAAGACGAGCATGCCGTAAAGACCCGCTCCCACGCCCCCGAAGACGATTTCGCCGAGCAGGATATTGGCCATCGGCACCATGCCGCCGAGGGGCATAAAGCTGTCATGCATGCTATTCACGGCGCCACAACTCGCATCCGTAGTGACGGTGGCGAACAGCGCGGAGTCTGTGATGCCGAAGCGAACTTCCTTGCCCTCCATGTTGCCGCCAGACTGCGTGAGAGATACGTGCTGATCCACTCCATGCAGCAGCGGGTTCGGTTGAGACTCCGCCCAGTAGCACGTCGCCGTGCCAGCGAACCACAGGACAACCATGGCGGCGAGTACGGCCCAACCATGCTTCGGGGAGCCCACCATCTGCCCCAGCGTAATGGCAAGTCCCGCAGGCAGCAGAAAAATGGAGAGCATCTCAAGGAAATTGGACAGAGGCGTTGGATTCTCGAACGGGTGCGCGCTGTTCGCGTTGAAGAAGCCGCCACCGTTGGTCCCGAGCATCTTGATAGCTTCCTGCGAGGCGACCGGACCCTGTGCGATCGTCTGCGTGATTATGGTCGTGATCTTGCCATCGCTGTCGGCGACCTTTTGCGGCTCCAGCAGCTTCGCCGTGTCATACGGCCTGAAGTTCTGGACTACGCCCTGGGAGACCAATGCCAGCGAGAACACGATGGAGATGGGAAGCAGGACCCAAAGCGTGCCGCGCGTAAGGTCCACCCAGAAGTTGCCGAGAGTTTTTGTCTCGCGTCGCGCAAGGCCACGCACGAACGCGATGGCCAGCGCCATGCCCACGGCTGCAGACCAGAAGTTGTGAGTTGCGAGCCCGAGCATCTGCGTCAGGTAGCTCATGGTGGACTCGGGCGTATAGGCCTGCCAGTTGGTATTGGTCGTGAACGAGATTGCGGTGTTCAGCGCGAGCGAGGGTTCGACCGCAGGCAGGTGCTGGGGGTTGAGGGGACGCAGAGCCTGAAGCCGCGCGATGATGTAGGTGAGCGCCAAGGTGGCGTCGCTGAAGACGAGCATCGCGGCCGCGTACTCCTTCCAGCGCATCTCCTCGTCGGGCTTCACGCCCGTAAGCCGATAGAGCAGACGCTCGCAAGGAACGAGCACCGGGTCGAGGAAGGTCTTGCGGCGCTCGAACACTCGCGCGAGGTAGCTGCCCATAGGCTTTGCAAGCAGCAGCACGGTCGCGATGAAGAGGAAGATCTGGAGCCAGCCGTTGAGCGACATCAGAATTTCTCCGGACGCAGGAGGGCGTAGACGAGGTACACCAGGAGGGCCGCCGATATGGCGAGCAAGAGCGCATTCTCAATCATGCTTCGCACCCGCTTTGATTCGGTTGCATCCGGCCAGATAAGCGAACGCGATGCTGAACAGCACGAGGGTTGTCAAAATCGAGTACATATCCTGCATATTGCCTCCTGTCGTGGTGCAGTGCTGTGCAGAAGTCTAAAAGTGATACGTCAGATCTCCAGCCACAATGAATTGGGTATGTTTGGTGCCAAGATTGTACCCCGGAAGATCATAGGAGTGTTCGAGCCGCACCTCAGGACGAAAGAGTATTGTGGAGCCAATCCAGTACCCATAGCTGATAAGGTGTTCGGAGTATTTTGTCGCATACCCTGTGCGCTGGCCCTTGATATCGTCCACGAACTCATTGCGTATGGACAGATATCGATGCGCGCTGATCTGGTGCTCCACGTAGTTCGCTATCGCGACCTCGGGAGCGAAGCAGGTCCGTTCGCCGGCTGAGCAGAACGCTCCGTTCGCGCCAGTTTCCGGTCTTATCGGGTTGGCTACATTGCCCGCGATATTCGGCACCTGACGCTCGTACATGTACCACGCTTCGGTGTCGGTGTGCCACGTGGCATTGAATTTGTGATACCAGGTTTCGTAATAGCTCTGCACATTGTTGTAGGCATACTTGCCGTCGTTGAAAGAGTTGGCGCATGTATACAGAGCATCGCCTCCATGGTCCCAGGTATAGTCCACGCAGGCGGTGCCCGTCGGCTTGACGTCGCTCGTCCAGGGAGCTACGTCGTTGCCGCCGGAGAAGCCTGCCTGCACCAGCCAGCGATCGGATAGCTTGATGCTTGCCACAATTCCAGTCTGTGTATACGGGTCCACCGTGTAGAGCAGCGAATGCGAGTAAGTGTAGTTGTTCGGCGCCAGCTGGGCCTCGATATCCGGCAGCGAAATGTAGCGGCCAATACGGATGTTCATTCCTTGCGCCACATGGGGAAAGTAAAGGTCGAAGTAGTACATGACCGGGTCGTAGCCGTACTCGTGATTCCGGGCGAGCAGTTGTTGCGAGAACACGCCCTTAGACGTCGTGTAACGATAGTCCTGCCCGTAGAGCTGGGCCAGGCGGAAGCCGTAGTCGAAATGCTCCGTCTGTACCGTGTTGGGCAGACGCTCGATATAGAGCACCTCTTGATCCGGCGTAATTCGATTCGGGTTGTAGTAGTAGGCGGCGGGTGAGTTCGCTCCATCTCCTTTGTTCGACGTGCTCAGGTTGAAGCCCCCGTTGAACCATCCGTATATCTTGGTACGGCTTTTGTTCTGGTTGATCGCCTGCATAAGGGGATAGGTCTGCGTGTCGGTAGCTCCGATTACCGGTGTGCCACCAACCGAATAGTCGGAGCTCGGAAAGGGCGGCGAATCGAGGGGGGCCGGGTAGCCGCGGCGCTCCGAAGGTGGATCGCCAGGCGTGTTGGGCAGCCAGTCCTCACGATAGGCTGCTCCCAAGCGCTCAAAGAAGCTTTGGTGCGTGGAGGCTAGTTGTACTACCTGCGCCTCAGCAATTGGCTGTTGCAGATCGTGTGCGCTGGGAGCGCCAGAAAGTTTCGTTCCAGCAGGAACTGGCAGCACGAGGGTACTGCTGTTGTACTCGGCAAAAGCCTCCAGGCTTTTCGGCGTCGGCTGCGGGTTTGAGTTTTCAGCAATGGAAAGTGTTGCAGTAAAAGCAACGAAAAGAATCACATAACTGCGGTACATCGTCGAATTCCTCTAGGACTTCATTACATCGCGATGCACATAGAAAGTCCGTAGAGAAGGCGTTAAGAAATCGTAAGTTCCTCCAAGCCCTCGGGATCGAATCGGTATCCAACCCAAGGCTCGCTAAGGATGTACCGTGGACGCTCGGATCGCTCGATTTTCTTGCGCAATTGGCCGATCAGCACCCGCAGATACTCGGGCTGATCTATCGCACTCGGCCCCCAAATCGCGTGCAGCAACACCTTATGGGTGAGGACGCGGCCAGGATTGTGCGCGAAAAACGAAAGGAGGCTGAACTCCTTTGGCGTCAGGTGTATCGTCCGCCCGCAAATGGATGCTGCATGTGCATCGGTATCGATAATGAAGTCGCCGACTTCGATATGAATCTCGGTCAGAGCAGGCTCTACCGCGCGTCGCAGATGGGCACGCACGCGAGCTAAAAGCTCTGGCATGCTGAAGGGCTTCGTCAGGTAATCGTCCGCTCCTTCATCGAGGGCCATTACCTTCATAACATCGGTATCGCGAACGCTCAGGACGATGATAGGGGTCAATGAGAGCCGCCGAACAGCACGTGTCAACTCGAGCCCAGTCATCTCCGGCATGCCCAGATCCGTGATGATGAGATCGGGCCGGTCAGCCTCGAAGCGGGCATAGGCCTCAACTCCGTTCCCAGCGACCAGCACTTCGTAGCCGCTGCTTTGGAGCGAAGCTCGCAGCATGCGCGTTATTTGACGCTCATCATCGACGACTAAGATGCGTTTCAATGGCTCTCCTGTGTGACGATGTGCAGATCCACATGGGGCGCTTCAGACATGAACCTCTGGATAGCCAGATAGTAGAGATATTTACGCAATCCGTGCAGTGCCGATCTCCCAACGATAGCCTGTGTGATGCGATGTTCGCGAATGTACGTGGCCGTCGCCCGAGCCGGGTCGCTGCCTGTGAGATTCACGATGGTTGCTCCGAGATTTCTGGCGAACTTCAAGCTGGACTCCAAGGTTCGCTTGCATTCAGAATCTTTATCTCGCTCACTCTCTACGTGCAACACGTAGAGCTCGGCGTTGAGTGCCTCAGAAAGCCGGGATCCCCGCGCGATGAGGTCACGCGCCTGAGCATTCGAGCTGATGCAGACCGCGACCTTCTCCGCAACCATCCAGTGGGCACCGAGCCGCTTGCGCTTCACGTAGTCGTCAAGTGTGCGATCGACGGCGCGGGTAACACGCTGAAGCGCCATCTCGCGCAGAGCGATCAGATTGCCGCGCCGGAAGAAATTGGCGAGCGAGCGTTCTACCCGATCCGCGGGATAAATATCACCGCGTCGCATGCGTGTAACGAGAGCTTCGGGCGTCAAATCGCTGATGACAATCTCGTCCGCGCGATCCAGCACCCAGTCTGGCACCTGCTCGCGCACACCGACACCTGTGAGGGCCTGGATTCTCGGAGCAAGACTCTCTACGTGCTGGATGTTGACGGTGCTGAGCACATCGATTTTGTTGTCCAGGAGCAGTAGGACATCTTCATATCGCTTCGTGAAGCGGCTGCCCTTTATATTCGTATGGGCCAGTTCGTCGATGAGCACTACCTGGGGCATGCGCGCGAGGATCGCATCCACGTCCATCTCAGTGAACAGCGTGCCCTTGTAGTCGATTTCGCGGCGTGGAACCTGCTCCAGCCTGGACGCCAATTCAGAAGTTCCGCTGCGTCCATGCGTCTCCACAATCCCGACAACGACGTCTTCGCCTCTACTGCGCCGACGAATGCCTTCACTGAGCATGCTGTAGGTCTTCCCGACGCCGGGAGCGTACCCGAGAAAGATCTTGAAACGTCCGCGTATTTTCTCCGGTTCGCTGGCAAGCAGCCACTCTTCCGGCGATTTCCTGGCTTCATTCACGTCGTACAATTACCCCCATGAACTCGCGCCGCGTCGTTGCGATCACCCGTTGGATGCTGGCATTCGGATCTCTCGCTGGAATTGTAGTTGTATATAGACACTGGCTTCCCGTCAATCCAACCACAATCGCTCTTACGCTGTTGCTCCTCATTCTATTGCTGGCGGCGGAATGGGGGCTTCGTTACGCGGTGGTGATCTCTGTCGCGGCAACTGCCTGCTACAACTTTTTCTTTCTTCCACCCATTGGCACGTTCACGATCTCAGACCCGCAGAACTGGCTGACTCTCTTCGCTTTCCTGGCTACGGCAATCATAGCAAGCCGCCTATCAGAGCGCGCGCGCAATCAGGCGAATGAAGCGCGGTCCAGACAGCAGGAACTGGAAATACTCTTCCGCCTGAGTCGTGAACTCCTGCACACGGAAAGCGTCGCGACATTGGTCAGTTCCATTCCCACAGCTGTCGTAAGAGTGACCGGCGCAATCTCTGGGCTGCTCTACCTGATCGATGGGGATCGGCTGTACCGGAGCGCGGGAGGGGATGCGCCGAATCCAGAGACTTCAGAGCTTCGGCAACTTGCCCTGTCAATCTCTGCCGTTAGTGATCAGGCAGGCGAAATCCTGGTGTCGCTTCGCACCGGGGTTCGGCCGAAAGGCTTGCTCCTGCTGCGGGGAGCAAGCCTTTCCGCCAACACTTTGGAGGCTATCGGCGGCTTGATATCTATCTCAATCGATCGCGCGCAGGCTCTGGAAAACGTGGCGCGCAGCGAAGCAGCCAAGGAAAGCGAGCGGCTCCGCACGCTCATGATCGATTCCATCACGCACGAGCTGCGGACGCCATTGACCTCAATCAAGGGTGCCGCCACGTCGCTGCTGGCACTGGGAGCGGAGCAGGAAAGCAGCCGCGAGTTGCTCACGATCATCGACGAAGAAAGCGATCGACTAAACAACCTGGTATCAGAAGCGGTAGAGATGGTGCAGTTGGACGCTCAGCAGGTTCATATGCACATTGGTCCGGTGAACCTGCTGCAGTTAATTGAGCAGGTGCGAGAGGCATGTTACTGGGTAGAAGAAGAGCACCCGGTGAGGATTGATGTGCCCGCTGCATTGCAGATCGATGCTGATCCGAGCTTTCTAAAGAAAGTCGTGTGTAACCTTCTGGAGAATGCCGCGAAGTATTCCCAACCAGCAACGCCCATCACTATCTCAGCGGAGAATCGGGGGGAAGGCGTTGCTGTGAGCGTGGCGGACAGAGGCGCGGGCATTGATCCCGCTGAGCAAGTCCTGATTTTCGAACGCTTCTACCGCTCCAGGTCGCACGGAGAGCGACCCGCAGGGACGGGGATGGGGCTGGCGATCAGCCGATCTATCATCGAGGCCCATGGAGGAGAATTAGAGGTAACGAGCCAGATCAATCAGGGGTCCGTGTTCACCTTTACGTTGCCGTCGACCGGAAAGGGCGGATAGCGTACGCGGAGACGAAGCTTCGATCGCAACGAATCCGCTCGTAGCTTGACTCTTGCGTTCTTGATGCCGAAAACATCGAGGCCATCCAGCATACGCTGGGACTAAACAATTCGGCGCTGTCATAAAGGGGGCAGATCCATCATGATTTTTGCCGAAGCTGGCATACATGCCGATGCGGAACATCCTTTTCAGAGCAGCCATCTCATGGTTGATGGTTGCGTTCTGGACGTTCTCGCTCTGAAGCCGATCTATATATGTTGCAACGAGATCGCTTGTGATATCTCACGTCTGGCGTGAATAGAGAGTGGTCCGAGATGCAGCGGCCAGCGCAGACGCTCTGATGTGGTAGACTCGGCGCATTTAGAACTATCGGGTTGCGATGGTTCCCCGCACAAATGAGCGACACTCCCGAAACACACGCCATGGAGCACGAGCAGCAAATCGCTGATCTCGTAAGAAATCTGCATGAGACGGAGCAGGAGCTACTTCGACTGACGGCGGGCAAGCTGGAGTCCGTCAGCACCCCCAGCGGAGACCCCTACCTCCTCCGCAGCGCGCAGGAGCGGTTGGTTAGCAGCGAGGCGGCCCTCAAGCGTAGCGAGGCCTTGTTGCGCAATGCACAGCGCCTCACCAACATGGGTAGTTGGGAGATAGACATCGTCCACGACCGGCTTGTCTGGTCGGATGAGACCTATGCCATCTTCGGCATAGCGCCAGAGCAGTTCGGCGGAGTTTATGCATCATTTCTCTCTCAAATCCACCCAGACGACCGCGCGCGGATATTGGAGCAGAGCGCGCATATCCGCTCTAAAAAGGATGGTGGAGTGCTCGATCAGGAGTACCGCATCGTGCGTCCTGGGGGCGAGGTGCGCACTCTATATGAACGGGGCGAGATCGTATTTGACGGCCAGGGCAAGCCTGTGTCCGCCGCCGGTGTGGTGATGGACATCACCGAGAGGAAGGCTCTGCAAAAGGACTATCAGTCCCTGTTTGAGCAATCCGCCCTGGGTATGGGCACGATGTCTGAGGATGGCTTGTTCCTGACCACCAACAGGCGGTTCCAGGAGATGGTTGGCTACTCCGAGCATGAACTGCGCGGGCCGATTTCTTTGGAGATTACCCATCCGGATGACAGGGAGCGAGATGCGGCTGAAAAACAAAAGCTGCTTCGCGGTGAGGTGGAGTCTACTTCCTGGGAGAAGCGCTATGTGCGCAAGGACGGTGGTATCCGCTGGGCAAACTTGACGCTTTCAAGGGTGCAAGGTGCAACTGGCCAGCCGGTGCTGTCTGGCGTGGTGCAGGAAATCACTGAGCGCAAGCAAGCCGAACTGGAGTTGGCCAGGACGAGCCGCGCCTTGATGATGTTGAGCCGCTGCAATGAAGCGCTGATCCGTGCAGAGAGCGAGAGCGCCCTGTTGGATCACATATGCAGGATCGCAGTGGAGGTGGGTGGCTACCGCATGGCCAGCGTGCTCTACTCGCAGGACGATGAGCAGAAGAGCATTCTGCCGGTGAGTTATGCGGGCTTCGATGGAGGCTATTTCTCTGGCATCAAGCTCTCCTGGTCGGCGGACAGGCCAGAGGGACAAGGGCCTGCTGGATTGGCGATACGCAGCGGACAAGCGAAGGTCGTTTCAGATGTGACTTTAGATCCTGACTACGCTCCGTGGCTACAATCTGCGCGGGAGCGTGGCTACCGCAGCGTCATCTCGCTGCCGCTGTTGGACGGCGCCCGCTCGTTCGGGATATTTGGGCTGTATAGCGCGGAGGTGACTCAGATACACCCGGAGGAAGTGAACCTGCTGAAGGAACTAGCGGCCGACCTGGCCTTTGGCATTTTGAACCTGCGTTTACGGACGGAGAGGAGCCGTCTGCTGGATGCGGCAACGGCCGTGTCGAGGACGGTCTCCAGCAGCATAGGAGATGACTATTTTCACAAGCTGCTAAAGGTTTTGCTGGAGTCTCTAGGGGCACATGCTGGATTCATTGCGGGCCTGCATCGGGAGGACGAGGACGTGGTGCAGGCCATCTGCGCCGTCGTGGACGGCGAACTGGTTTCAAACTTTGAATACACCCTGAAGGGCACCCCCTGCGAAGACATGCACGACACAGAGATGCTGGTCATAGAGCGCGACGTGTGCAGCCGCTACCCACATGCGTCAGCGCTGGCAGACCTCAAAAGCCAGGCCTATGTCGGCATGAACCTGGTTGATGCGGCTGGGACTGCCATTGGCACCATCTTTGTGCTCTTTCGTCAGCCGCTGGAGCAGCGAGTGCTCGCCATGTCGATGCTCAGGCTGTTCGCCTCCCGCGTTGCGGCAGAGATGATCCGCTACAAGGATGAGTCCAGGGTGCGGGAGCAGGCGCTGCTGCTGGACAAGGCTCAGGACGCCATCATTGTCCGCACGCTGGATCATCGGATCGTCTACTGGAACCAGGGAGCTGAGAGGCTCTACGGTTGGAGTGCGGCTGAGGTAGTGGGCAGGTCTGCAAGAGAGATTAAAGTGACCGACGAAAAGGGATTTCAGGCCGCCATGGACCTGCTGCTTCAGAACGGCGAATGGACAGGATATCTGACGGGAAGCACCAAGGACGGCAGAAAGCTGGCCGTCGAGTGTCACTGGACTCTGGTGAAGGCGGAGGATGGCACACCGCAGAGCATCCTTGCTATTAACACTGACGTGACTGAGCGTAAGCGCTCAGAGGAGCAGTTGCGGCTGCTGGAGGCCGCAGTCGCAAGGCTGAACGACATCGTGGTCATCACGGAAGCCTATCCCATACGCGCTCCAGGCCCGCGCATCGTGTTTGTCAACGATGCGTTTGAGCGCCAGACAGGATACTCGCGTGCAGAGGTGATTGGGAGGTCACCGCGGCTGCTGCAAGGGCCAAAGACCAGTCGAGCCGAATTGGATCGCATCCACGAGGCGCTGATGAATCGGGAGCCTGTACGGGCAGAGGTGCTCAACTACACCAAGAGCCGTGAGGAGTTCTGGGCTGAACTGGATATTGTGCCACTCACGAACGCGGATGGGGAGCACACACATTGGGTGTCTGTGAAGCGGGACATCACTGAGCGCAAACGGACTGAGGCCATGTTGCAGGAGAACGAGGCACGTGCCGCACATGCGCAAAAGCTGGAGTCCATCGGCCATCTTACTGGCGGCATCGCGCACGACTTCAACAATCTGCTGACGGTGATCATCGGCAACGCGGACTTGCTGGCTGATGAACTGACAGGCAATCGACGGCTGGCGCCGCTGGCAGAGATGGTGAAGACGGCAGGTGAACGGGCAGCGGAGTTGACCAGCAGGTTGCTGGCCTTCGCCCGCAAGCAGGCGCTGGAGCCCAAGCAGGTGGACGCCGCACAGATCATCGAGGGCATGCTCTTGCTGCTGCGTCGCACGCTGGGGGAAAACATCCAGATTGAGGCCATCCATGACTACGACCCGTGTCCAGTGTTCATTGATCCGGGCCAACTGGAGTCGGCCATCCTGAACCTGTGCATCAACGCACGGGATGCCATGCCAAACGGCGGCAGCCTTCTGATCGAGTGCTCCCACGTGGTGCTTGACCAGAGCTATGCGGGCAAGAACTTTGAGGTCACTTCCGGCGAGTATGTGATGATTGCCATCACGGACACTGGATTTGGCATTTCGCCCGATGCACTGGAGCATGTCTTTGATCCGTTCTTCACCACCAAGCCGAAGGGCAAAGGCACTGGGCTTGGCCTCAGCATGGTCTATGGCTTTACCAAACAGTCCGGTGGAAACGTAAAGATATATTCGGAGGTGGGCACGGGCACAGTGGTGAAGTTGTACCTTCCACGTGCCGTCAGCCCGCAGGCAGAAGTGGAAGTCAAGACGGACAGTGACACGGCTACGGAATTGCAGGGAGGCGAGACAGTTCTGCTGGTGGAGGATGATGACCTGGTTAGGAACCACGCCAGCAAGTTGCTGAGCGACCTTGGCTATCGCGTGATAGTGGCCGTGGATGGGAAGCAGGCTCTGGGGATTGTGCGCGGGGATGTGTCCATCGACCTGCTCTTTACGGACGTAATGATGCCGGGTGGCATGACTGGCCCCCAGTTGGCGGCTGAGGTGGAGAAACTGCGTCCGGGCCTTCCTGTCCTGTACACCTCCGGATACACGGAAAATGCGATTGTGCACCACGGTCGGGTGGATGCAGGCGTGAACCTGTTGCACAAGCCCTATAGCCGCCGTAAGCTGGCCGAGAAGATACATCAGGCGCTGCGGCGACCGGGCACGAACAGGAAGGAATAACCATGCCATCGCAAAAGCGCCTGCTGATTCTGGACGACGAGGCCATTGTCGCCAAAACAATCGCCGCGATGGCGGAGACCTCGGGGTTTGAAACGCGCATCTCCGCCACGCCGGAGGAAATGTTCCAACTGGTCGACGAATGGGCCCCGTCGCACATAGCAATCGACCTTGTCATGCCGGACATGGACGGCGTTGAGGTTCTGCGGGCGCTGGCCGAGATGCGCTGTACCGCTGCCATTCTCGTGATGAGCGGCATGGGCATGAAGGTGCTTGAGTCCGCGCAGAAGTCCGCCGAAGTTCGCGGCCTCCGCATTGCAGGGCTGCTGCCAAAGCCCTTCCAGGCACAGGCATTGCGGGAGTTGCTGGGTGCTACGGCGGCGCAGGACAAGACGCGGAGCATCTCTCAGAGCCATGTGGCTAAAGAAACCATTACCGAGGACGACCTGATTGTTGCCTTGCAGGATGACCAATTCATCCTCCACTACCAGCCGAAGATCAGGCTGGTGGATGCGGAAGTTGTCGGTTGCGAGGCTGTCGTGCGCTGGCAGCATCCGAAACGCGGCCTGGTTTTCCCCGACAGTTTCATCCCGCTGGCAGAGAAGTCAGGAACCATTGTCCCTATGACCTACCGCATCTTCGACGCGGGCCTGGAATGGCTCAAAGACGTGGACGCGCCTATCAGCCTGTCCCTGGCAGTCAACCTGTCTGCCATCAGCTTCACGGATTTGGCCCTTGCGGACCGGTTGCACGCTGCCTGCCTGCGCTTCAAAGTGCCTCCCCAGCGGATCAGCCTTGAACTGACTGAGACGAGCGCGATGGATGGCTCGGCCGTGGCTTTCGATGTGCTTACCCGGCTACGCATCAAGGGGTTCAGCCTCGGCATCGACGACTTCGGGACTGGATACTCGTCGATGGCGCAGTTGGCTCATCTGCCCTTCTCGGAGCTCAAGATTGACCGCTCCTTCGTTATGTCCATGCTCAGTTCGAAAGAGTCTCGGACGATTGTGGAATCGACGATTCTCCTGGCCAAGCGGATGGAATTGACCACGGTGGCAGAGGGTGTAGAGGACGCTGAGACGATGAGGGCGCTCAAGGATCTCGGTTGCGACATTGCGCAGGGCTACCACTTCGCCCAGCCGATGCACGGAGAGGACATGATGCGGTGGCTCGGCGACTGGGATCCCAGTCGCATCGCTTAATGCTGAGGGCCTATACCCATAGGGCTCGACTCCATTTGCACCCATGTGCCGAAAGCCGGAAGTAACACCCAGAATAAGTTCAGGCTGGCCACGGGAATGACCTTCCGCATGCTTGTATCTGCCTGTCGCCGCGGCAGGATGCCAAACCGCCGCTGCTGCTGGGAAGCCGCCTTTTCGATACGAGCAATTTAATTGAAGAGTGCATTCATCAGCTAATGCTTGGGAGGCGGTTAGAGATTCCGAATAGGAATACCAGGCCAATAATCAGGCTGTAAGCGGCAGTGAGGCCGCTAAAGAAGCGAAGGGTGGAGCGTCGGGCGGAAAAGAGGAAGAGGCCGCAGGCGGAGGCGGCCATGAGAGTGTTCATGACGAGGAGTCCGACAAGGAACATGGCAAGGCCGAGGAAGCTTTTGGAGATGCCTCCCAGGTTGGCAGCGAGCAGGAATAGGGTGAGTTGGCTGGGGGTCTCAGCGCCTACGCCGTGGATAATCCCGACGCCAAAAGCAGTTCTGGAGGTGTAGGCGCAGATCTGGTGCTGCTGTGCCGTGATGGCGCGATGACCGGGCCGAAATGCTCCTGAGATGAGCCGTCGGCTCATGAGGATCAGGAGCATCCCACGGGCCGGGGGGAAACTTTCCCGATCTCCGGAGAGGAGTTTGGCCAGGACGTACAGGGCGAGGAGGATGAGGGTAAGGCCTACAAGGCGTTCCATCCAGGTGTCGATGCCCTGGGGAAGAGAGAGGTGGAGGCAGATGACGGTGCAGGCCATGAGGGCCACCATAGAGGCGTGGCCGAGGGCATACATTAGCGAGTTGCGCATGGATTCGGAGGAGCGGTCGCTGACGCTGGTGATGTCGGTAATGGCGGCTATGTGGTCATAGTCGAAGCCGTGGCGGAAGCCAAGCAGGGCGCATGATGCGAGAGTGAGGACGAGAGAGGTGGAGGTCAACATATAAGGACTGGTTGCTCGGTCAACAAATGCGCGGCAACTGTTCTCCGATCTGCATGGGAATGATGCGAGTGGCTCCGATGGCGGTGCGGGCGGTGAGCATGCCTGGGTGTTCGTCGGTTACGTGACCGATGATGGCGGTTCCATACCCAAGTGGGTGGGCCTGCATACATTCAAGGAGGGCTTCGGCGTCTTCGGGGGCGACGATGGCGAGGAGTTTCCCTTCGTTGGCGACGTAGATGGGGTCGAGGCCGAGGAGCTCGCAGGCGGCGGCGACATGGGGTTTGACGGGGAGGGCGGTCTCGTTGAGGCGGATGCCTACTTTGGATGCGGCGGCGATCTCGTTGAGGGAGGAGGCGACTCCGCCGCGGGTGGGGTCGCGAAGGACGTGGATTTCGGAGGAGGTGCGCATCATCTCGGCGACAAGGGAGTAGAGGGGAGCGGAGTCGGTTTGCAGGGAGGTCTCGAAGTTGAGGCCTTCGCGCACAGACATCACAGTGATGCCGTGGTCGCCGAGGGTTCCGGAGATGAGGACTGCGTCGCCGGGGCGGGCGCGGTGTGGGCCGGGGAGTGGGCCTTCGGGAAGTAGGCCGATTCCTGCGGT
>VFSW01006928.1_pt1 | contig 16570 bp, 15 predicted proteins | sample 5358111 | NCBI WGS metagenome assembly VFSW01 (sample SAMN11554181, study PRJNA540505) | mine drainage metagenome | isolation source: sediment from site ElyBrook_90M | place: USA: Ely Copper Mine, Vershire, VT | collected 2017 | reverse complement strand
ACCTGACAGGACTGTCCAACCGGATCATGTTCGAACAAACGCTCAATTCCGAAATCTCTCTTGCTCAACGCACGAACCAGCCCTTCAGCGTATTTTGTATGGATCTGGACAACTTCAAGGATGTCAATGACAATCACGGTCAAGCTGCGGGCGACGAAGTCCTGCGGGAGGTTGCACTGCGCATGTCCCGGGAGGTGCGCAACGAAGACCTGCTGGTCCGCCTGGGCGGCGATGAATTCGGCGTATTCATACGCCCCGGCGCAGAAGATTCTGCTGAATCTTTGTCCTGCCGTATCATTGAAGCGGTATCGACACCCATCAAACTTTCCAATGGCATGAACGTCAACGTTGGCATTTCGATCGGCGTTGCAAGCTACGCAAACGAAACCGACTCAGTAGCCAGCATACTCGCGAGGGCCGACCAGGCTCTTTATACTGCGAAACAAAAGCGATAATTCGCCAGGTTTCGGATCAATCCTGCCATCGATCACTTACAGATCAGGCCAAAGCCTGTGCGGCCTCGTCAACACATCGACCCATCGCTGCGACCAGCCCGTCTATCTGCTCGTCTGCAACCCCAAGTGCATGCCACTGTTCGATTCCGACCTCCTGTGGCTCATGCATGTCAAAAGTCGGCAACAATTTTTCTGCAATATTCGCCATCGCGATGAGCGGTTGCCCGGCGGCATCGTTTGGAAAATCATCTGCATGGTGATAGCGCATCACGTCGATAATGTTCGCTGATAACCCCCAGCGTTCTCCCAGCAATGCCCCCAACTCGCAGTGATTCGTCTCCAGCATCTCGGCTTCGAGTTCTGCAACAGGCACTGCGGCGAGGCGTGCATGAAAGCGATTGCTAAGCTCCGGATCGACGTAATCCAGAACCAGATAACCGATATCATGCAACAGCCCTGCAAGATAGATTTCTTCATCCATGGGGCGCATTTTACGCGGCATGGCTTTTGCGAGCACATCCATTGCCAGAGCGACAGCCATGCTGTGCTGCGATAACTGTGCCACATTAAGCAATCCGGCATGCTTCCGACTCAGGGTCGCAGTCAACGCAAACCCCAGTGCAATCATCTTGATGCGTTTTATTCCCAGCACTGCGGCCGCATCACTCATTGTCAATATCTGCCTCGACGTACGAAACATCGGGGAATTTGCAAGACCGATGACTCGGGCAGAAATTGCCGCGTCCTTCGTGATCAGCTTGATCAGCAACTCATCGCCCTGGTCAGTCGCCAGATTGATCGCCAGAATACCCTGTGCTATTTTTGACATGGGGGGCAGAGCGAGCAAGGACTCAATGGCCTTATGCATGCTCGCAGACGCGTTCGGCTGATGGCCAGTATGCACAGGCGATTTCTGTTTTGTCCAATCGAACAGCGCCGAGGCCTGCATGGGACGCGCGATGAAATATCCCTGGCCGATCTGGCAATCCATTTTGAGCAGGGTATCAAAATGCACCTGTGTTTCTATGCCCTCTGCCACAGTCTTGAGTTCAAATGCGCGCGAAAGCGCGATGATACCCATGACAATCGCATGATCTCCCTTGTTCACTGCCAGATTGCGCACGAAGGATTGATCGATCTTGAGCGTATTGACCGGCAGGCTGCTGAGATATGACAAGGAAGAATAGCCTGTGCCAAAATCATCCAGCGCAAAGCCCACGCCCAGTTTCGTACAATTTTCGATAATGAGCTGTACCTTGGCAATGTCCTCAAAAGCCGACGTTTCCAGCACCTCGATCTGGAGGCTCCCTGCCGGCATATCCGGATAGCACGCGAGCTGCTGCTGCAACTTGTCAGCGAAATCTGATGATCCAAGATGATAGGCGGAGATGTTGATGCTCACTTCAACATCCAGCCCGATTGCATGCCACAGGGCGATCTGTTGCAGTGCCGTTGCGATCACCCATTCCCCGATCTCAATGTCGAGTTCGGAATTTTCCACGGCAGGCAAAAATCTGGCCGGCGTCAGGAGGCCCAGTTCGGGATGGTTCCAGCGTATCAGCGCCTCTGCACCGACCAGTACCTGTGTGCGCAAATCGACTTTGGGCTGGAAATAAAGTTCGAACTGTTTTTCCTTCAAGCCTTGCCGAACGCGCTTTAACAATTCCTGCTGATTGCGTGCGCGTTGATCCAGTGCAGGATCATAGATATGAAAACGGTTCCTGCCGGACTGCTTGGCCATATACATGGCCTGGTCAGCGTGGCGCAACAGCGTGTCGGTATGCTCGTCATCCAAAGGGTAGACACTCACACCTATGCTGGCGCCGAGTATAAAATCTTTCCCGCCGATATGGATGGGCTCGGCGATGATGCTAAGCAGGCGCTCCAACGCCATGCTGCATTCATCGCCGCGTTCCAGCCCCAGCAACAAAACGACAAACTCATCGCCGCCCATGCGCGCGACCGTATCGCCGCCGCGTATGGTTTGCTGTATGCGCTGCGCGATCTTGACCAGAACACCATCCCCGACAGCATGCCCCATCGTGTCGTTGACAAGCTTGAAGCCATCCAGATCCAGATAGCAGATCGCCATCATGTTATTCTCGCGCGTTGCCTGTGCGATGGCTTGCTTCAGTCTGTCGTTAAGCAAGGTGCGGTTCGGCAAACCTGTCAGGGTGTCGTAATGCGCGATGTGATCCAGCTGCTTTTCATGTTGCTTGTATTGCGTGATATCCGAGGAAATGCCGACATAGTTGGCAACCTCTCCCTCATCATTTTTGATTGCCGATATGCTCAGCCACTCCGCATAAAGCTCACCGCCCTTTTTGAGATTCCATAGCTCCCCTGACCAGTGTCCTGCCGTTGCGACCGCCTGCCACATGGATTCATAAAAAGACTGGCTCTGGTGGCCAGACTGAAGGATGCGCAGATTCTTGCCAACGAGTTCTTCGCGAGAATAACCGGTGATCTTGCTGAACGCTGCATTGGCGTGCAAGACATTGCCCACCGCATCGTTGATTGTCACGCCTTCCTGCATATTCTCGAACACCTTGAATGTCAGACGGAGTTTGTCTTCAGTTCGCCTGCATTCGGTGATATCTGTCGCCAGCCCTATCAGGCCAAGAAGTTTCCCTTCATGTCCAAACAGTTTCACCCTGGTCATTTCAAACAGATGCTCACGACCGTCCGCATAAGGCAACCATAGTGTCGAAACATGAGGTTGCTCCTGCTCATAACATTCACGATCTGATTGTATGAAACCGGCCGAGATCGAAGATGGCAGCACATCTGCATAATGCCCGGCGGAAGCAAGCTTGATTTCGGTGACGCCTACAGCGGCGCAAAAAATTTTGTTGACGAAACCGATTTTGCCATCGAGACCCAGCATCCAGATACCGACTGGTGCGTTATCCAGCATCACCTGCAATAGCTGCGCATCGGGCTGTGGATAATTATGCATATGATCGTTTTCCGCGGGGCTGGAATTAGACATGGGGGCAATTTAAGTAGCTCATATTGCGCAGCATACTCTATTGAGAAACACATAGTAAATATCGAAAACTATTTTACTCAATTTATTCTCCCGGCTGCATAAGTCTGTACAGTCTCATAGTTGCCTCATATCGCATGACAAGTTATGCCATCCGTCATGGCTTTGTAACATTGTTGCATGACAATCTGATGGCATCAGGCAGCCTGCCTTCCTCAAAAGACAACGTATTCACAACACATATGCACAGAAGCTTTAAAGATATGAAAATAAGCGCCAGAATTTTCCTGCTGGTAGCCATCTCCGCGCTGACCATTATCATGCTTGGAATAACTGTTTCCCTGCAGTTCAAGAACAACAGCGCCCTGATCAACACCATACTTGATCGAACGGTACCTGCTCTGGGCGCATTGTCAGAGCTAGAAGCAGATATCCAGGAGATGCAGATCAAGGGAATGACTTTCATTTATTCCACCGATACGCAACTGTCAGACGTGCTGGTCGGCAAACTGCCTGCCGCCCGTGAGTCCATACAGAAACACCTGGATTCGCAAACTCCCGACGATGCGAAACAAAAGCTGATCATTGAGCAGCTCAAGGATCAATACCAGCAATATATTGCAGCCGTCGACCAAAGCATTTCATTCAAGAACAGTGGGCAGAATGACATGGCCATTGCGGACTTTGAGTCAAATGCAATGGCATACCAGAGCGAATTATTGCAGACGCTTGCCACTTTAAGAATCGAGAAACTGCGCTCAAATAAAGCTGCTGTCGATCTTTTTCGATCGAGCAATTCAAACAGCATGAAAATACTGCCCATCGCCATTTTAATCACACTGTTGCTGGTGATCGCATCAGGCATATGGTTGTTCCGCAGCACCGTTCTCCCGGCAAGAGCGATGGAACTGGCCATGAAAATAATCTCGGCCACGCTTGATTTTACGCATCGTGTGCCTGTTGCCCATCGCGACGAAATTGGCAACTCCATCGAGTCATTCAATAATCTGATGGATACCCTGGAGCATACTTTATCGGTCATGATGGGTGTCATCAAACACAACGAGGTCTCCTCGGCAGAAATGCATCAGGCATCTGTAACATTAGGACAGATTGCCCGCCAGGGGAGCCATTCTGCCACCGAAATACACTCGGCCGCGATGCGGATACAGGATCAGATCGAAAGCATCACCATCCGCACCGAAGAAGCCGGTTTGCTGACGATCAAATCAGGCAAGGAAGCAGCTGATAACGCGCAGACGATACGCTCCGCAGTGCATCACTTCCACTCACTCACGGGCAGCGTAGCGACGGCTGCCGAACATGTATTCGCATTGGCAGGTTCCAGCAATAAAATCTTTCTGGTCGTCGAGGAAATTCGCAAGATTGCCGATCAGACCAATTTGCTGGCGCTGAACGCTGCCATCGAAGCTGCCCGCGCAGGCGAAGCTGGCAGAGGTTTTGCAGTTGTTGCCGATGAAGTGCGAAAACTGGCTGAGCATTCGGCAGCCCTTACACGTTCGATCTCCGGTCAGATAGAGGAAATTCAATCCGCGTCATCAACATCAACAGAAATGATGCACAAAGTCGTTTCCGAGATGAACATCACGATGACGCTGGCCAATTCTGCGGGGACTGCGATGTACACCATCGAGGAATACTCGCAGGATGTGATTGCCATGGTTGACAAGATCAAGCAATTGGCATCGACTAGCCAAAGCTCAAGCCGCGGAATCGTGGCTCAGGTGGGAAATGTTGCCGAGTTTATCAAAAACTCAAACATCGCTGCGAACCACACCAAAGACTCGGCCAATATGATTTGCGACATCTCCGTGAAAATGAGCGAAGTGGTCAACCGGTTCAAAATCAGCGACACTGCCGTAGGCCGTGTTGCCGCATCGCTCCACTAGCTCATGTGATTCACAACTACTCTACCTCAAGCTCAATGACCCGCATCGCATCGCCCGAGGTTACGCCAACCGGATATCCTCCGCAATGCGGGCAGGCATCGTACAGCGCAGCAAGCGGCACCTGGCACGCACATTGCGCGCACCACCCCTGCCCTTCTGTCTCAACGATATCCAGTATCGCCCCGTCCGCAATGCCCCCTGACATCACCGCCCCGAAGCAAAAGCGCATGGCATCGGGTTCGACGGCAGACAGCTTGCCTATTTCAAGAACCACGCGGCGCACGCGCTGAAAATTTTTTACGCGTGCAGATTCTTCGATGATTTGCAGCACGCCTTCGGCAAGCGACATCTCGTGCATTTTAATCTCCCCTGCCATTCATGATGTCAACAATGTCCATCTTGTTCTCCGCGCTTCCGCGAGAGAGTAATTTTTGATGCCGATTTATCCGACCAGGTTGCGGGCAGCATACCCTGCTTTTGATTGTATAACGATCCTGCATGCTATCAAATCTGTTTTCATGAGCGTAAACTAAAGCCCCATTGCGTAACCATAGAAAGCCATGGTCTGCCAAGTCAACATGCATGCAAGCTATCTTGATCCGATACTGATGCGTTACCCGCACCGCGATCTGTTGCAGATACTCATCGCGGTTCAGGATTGCCATGGGTATATCCATACGGATGCCATCGATCATTTGAGTTTGCAGTTGCAATTGCCTCGCGCCAAGATCGTGGGTGTGGCGAGCTTCTATGCGCATCTTTATCTGCAACCCAAAGGTGAATATCGCGTGCTGTTTTCCGACAACATCACCGACCGCATGCAGGGCAACATGGCGCTGATGACGAGCATGTGCCAGCAATTGTGGCTTGAACCCGGCAAGGCTTCAGAAGACGGACTGGTCAGCATAGACACCACCTCCTGCACCGGCATGTGCGATCAGGGGCCGGCGATGCTGGTAAACGGCCTTGCGATCAATCGTCTGACAGAGGAACGCATAAATCGCATCAGTGCATTGATACGCGGGCGCGTACCGCTATCCGGCTGGCCTGCCGCACTCTTCGCCATCGACGACAACATCAGGCGCCGCGACATCCTGCTGGATAGTTGCTTTGAGGCAGGTTCTGCACTGGCAGTTATTTTGCAAGGCGGCTCAGATAAAACCTTGCAGGAGATCAAGGCATCCCGTCTGCGCGGACGCGGTGGCGCGGGGTTTTCCACAGGCGACAAATGGCAGCTGTGTCGAGACGCCGGTGAAACTGATCACTACGTGGTATGCAACGCCGATGAAGGCGAGCCTGGCACCTTCAAGGACCGCATACTGTTAGAGAATTTTGCAGATATGGTGTTCGAGGGCATGACGCTGTGCGCCAACATCATCGGTGCAGAACGCGGATTTCTTTATCTGCGTGGGGAGTATCGCTATCTGCTTCCCTCTTTGCAAAGCGTGCTTGCGCGCCGCCGGGGAAAGAAACTGTTGGGCAACAACATACTCGGGCTTGCCGGCTTTAATTTCGATATCGACATCCATCTCGGCGCAGGGGCCTACATCTGCGGCGAAGAGTCGGCACTCATCGAATCGCTCGAAGGCAAACGAGGCACGCCGCGCAATCGCCCGCCATATCCCGTGACCCACGGCTATCTGAACCAGCCTACCGTAGTGAACAACGTCGAGACCTTCGCCGCCGCCAGTCTCATCGCACTAAAGAGCGGTGCATGGTATGCGAACATCGGCACCAACACATCCTCGGGCACCAAGATACTTTGCGTGTCAGGCGACTGCGAATACCCCGGTGTTTACGAATATCCTTTCGGCGTGAGCATTGCGCAGGTTCTGTCCGATTGTGGCGCGCAAGATACCCAGGCGGTGCAGATCAGCGGACCGTCTGGCATGTGCATCGCGCCTGACGAATTTCACCGGCGCATCGCTTTTGATGACATCCCGACTGCGGGCGCCTTCATGGTATTCGACAAGACCCGCGACATGTTCGAGGTGGCGCGAAACTTCGTGCATTTCTTCGCGCACGAGAGCTGCGGCTTCTGCACGCCCTGCCGGATCGGCACCACTTTGCTTGCCAACATGATGGACAAGTTGGGTGAAGGTCATGGTTCACCCTATGATTTCAACGAGATCAAAAATCTCAACGCACTGCTTAAGTCCACCAGCCACTGCGGACTGGGACATACTGCCTGCAACCCGGTGCTGGAAACCATGGCAAAGTTTCCCGAAACTTATGATAAGCGAATTTCCAACAAGGAATTTGTCCCGGATTTCGATCTGGATCGTGCTTTGTCCCAGGCGCGCCAGATGACGGGACGCGACGACACGGACGCACACCTGGCGCGCAGCGATGATTAAATATTGTTTTTTACGTTTGCACTTTCTCCCACTTGTGGGGGAAAGTTGAATAGGGGGCGCGCAGCGATGATTAACACGTTTATTCTCGACGGCAAGACGATTCCTTACCGTGAAGGGCAGACCGTCATTGAGGCCGCTATAGCCGCGGGCAGCTATATCCCGCATCTTTGTTTCAACCCGGAGTTCAAGCCGCATGGTTCATGCAAGTTGTGCACGGTAAAGATCAATGGACGCCAGGCTTCGTCCTGTACCCAGACAGCGCAGCATGGCATGGCGGTCGAGAGCAATACGCCCGAGATCAACGATGAGCGGCGTATGCTGTTGCAGTTGCTGTTCGTTGAAGGCAATCACTTCTGCCCGTCCTGTGAGCAGAGCGGCAACTGCCAGCTGCAGGCCACCGCCTATGAATTGCAAATGATGTCACCGCACTTCGATCAATTTTTTCCCGACCGTGCTGTGGACGCGTCCCATCCGGGATACCTGCTCGACTTTAACCGCTGCATCCTGTGTTCGCTGTGCGTGCGCGCCAGTCGCGATGTCGATGGGAAAAACGTATTCGCCCTGTCGGGACGCGGCATCCATACCCGGTTAATCGTCAATGCAAAATCGGGACTCTTGGCTGACACAAACTTTAGCGAAACAGACAAAGCGGCTACCGTTTGTCCTGTCGGCGCGATCCTCAAAAAACGGACAGCATTTAAAGTGCCGATCGGCCAGCGCAGATTTGACAAAGTCCCCCTCAGCACCGAATCTATTTCTGAAGAAAAACAGAAATGAGCTCCCCTGCCAAACTGAAAATCGCGACCACTTCGCTTGCGGGATGCTTCGGCTGCCACACGTCTTTTCTCGATATCGACGAGCTCCTGCTGGATCTGTTGCAGCGGGTTGAGTTTGACCGTTCACCTTTCACCGACATCAAACATTGCGGCCCGTGCGATATTGGCATCATCGAGGGCGGCGTGTGCAATACCGAGAACGTGCATGTGCTGCGCGAATTTCGCGCCAACTGCAAGGTACTGGTATCCATCGGCGCGTGCGCGATCAACGGCGGCCTGCCCGCGCAGCGCAACCATCTCTCCATCGCCACGATACTCGAGGAGGTCTATCAAACGCAGACAGGCGTAACAGGCGGTTTCATTCCGAACGATCCGGAATTGCCGCTGCCGCTGGACAAGGTATATCCGCTGCACGAGATCGTTATGATCGACTACTTCATCCCCGGCTGCCCGCCGTCAAGTGATGCCATCTGGAAAGTGCTGACGGATTTGCTTGACGGCCGTGAACCAACACTTGCATCCAGCTTGATTCGTTACGACTAACGATCAAATGCAAGCACCACGGTACAATAGCAGCATGAATCAGCCTACACTCAGAATCATCGAAAACCTTGCGGATATAAACGCTGCGGATTGGGATGCACTGGCATATGGCGACCCGCTGCTCTCACACGCCTTCTTTTATGCGTTACAGGAAAGTGGCTGCGCCACGCCTAAGTTTGGCTGGAAGGCACAATTCCTCACCCTGTGGCAGGACGACAGACTGGTTGGCGCCATGCCGCTTTATCTGAAGATGAATTCCTATGGCGAGCACGTATTCGATTTTGCGTGGGCCGATGCTTATCGTCGCCACGGTCTGAGTTATTACCCCAAGCTGGTATGCACGGTGCCCTTCACGCCGGCAACCGGGAATCGCCTGTTGGCGGAGTCTGACGAAGTCAGGCGCTTGTTGCTGGCATCCGCGTTGAATTACGCCAAGGAGATGGGCGTCTCTTCGTTGCATTGTTTGTTTTTGAATGAAGCCGATGCGCATGTGGCACAGGAACAAGGAATGATGCTGCGTCAGGATGTGCAGTTCCACTGGAAAAATCCGGGCTATCGCAATTTTGATGAATTTCTGGCAACGCTCAGCCGCGACAAGCGCAAGCGCATCAAACAGGAACGGCGCAGGGTGATGGAAGCAGGCATAGCATTGCAATGCGTCACAAACGCCACTCCAGAGCAATGGGCCTTCTTTGCCTCATGTTATTTAAACACCCTGCAGCTGCACAATTCGCCGCACCAGTTGAATGAAGATTTTTTTCAACGCTTAGGCAGATCATTGCCGCGAAACACCTTGCTGGTCATCGCAACGCGTGAAGGCGTGCCCATTGCTGCCGCACTAAACTATATTACCGATGAAGCGATGTATGGACGCTCATGGGGAACCTTCGAATTTCACTCTGGGCTGCATTTCGAGACTTGCTACTATCAGGCGATCGAGTATTGCATCGCGCACAACATCCAGACATTTGAAGGCGGTGCGCAGGGAGAACACAAACTGGCGCGCGGGTTTCTGCCGGTGACCACGCGTTCTGCACACTGGCTGGCGCATCCCCAGTTTTCTGAAGCGGTCGAAAATTATTTGAAGCAGGAGGCCGGTGCCATCACTGAATATGTGGACTCGCTCAATGAGCGCAGCCCTTTTAAAACATAGCCGATCTCCTTCCAAAATCAGGTGGAAACAGATTCTTTCGCTGTGTTTTTACAGTGTTTTTACATGCTGTGAAACAGAAGGTATAGTGCGAGCCTGTCAGCATAGGGCGTGAATACCGAATATTTTTTATGCCGCCGATCAATTTTTTTATCGCACGGTTTAACTCGTTTATGCCAAAACTGCGCTTGCAGCTACGCTGCCTGTCAATTCTTACTTGAATTTTGCATGCGCATCTGCCACACCGGACTTGAGATCTTCCCATATTTTTTCTGCGGTTTCCTTGACTTGCAGCCATGCTGCACCGGTTGATTTTTCCAGCTCCAGCATTTTCTCAGAGGCTGCACGCTGTTTGGTGCGCAATTCCCGCAGCGCACTTGCACGCTTGACCGACAGATCGGCGCCCGTGTTTTCCATTTTGGCTTCCAGCAAGTCAATCTGAGCGCTCCATTCTTTCAGTTGCGCCGCCATTTTTTTCTTATAGGCTTCTTGCAGTTCCATGATCAGCTCCTTAAAATTATTCACAGAAGGCTATTTTCCAGGCTTTATCATCAGACGGTTTTCCACATCATGCACACCAGACACCCCGCTTGCCAGCGTGCGGGCAGTATCGCTATTGTGCTGCGTATCGACCGATCCGCTCAGCGTTACCACACCTTTTACGGTATCCACGCCGATTTGCAACGTCTTGAGCCCTGGCTCGGCGAAAATTGCAGCCTTGACCTTGGTGGTTATCTCCGCGTCATCGATACCCACTCCAGCCTTATCACTCTGTTCGCCCAGCTTATCAGCCGCCTTATCGGCCGTAGTGGAAATTTTATTGCCTACTTCATCAGCCACCTGATCCAGTTTTTTTCCGGCACTTTCAGCAGGCCCCGGTTTGTCACATGCAGCCAGTCCGGCAACGAGCAGCGTTGACACACCGATTAATTTTAAATTATTTAGAACGTTCATTTTATTTCCCTTTCAGATTTGAGCATATCACCAAAAAAAATCCATAACTGATTGACAGGTCAATCGAAGAACGTCAAACAACCCCATGAAATTTCAGGGGGCTGTTTGACGGCTACCCGCTTACTTAACCTGCATGTCATCCTTGACAGATTTCACGCCCTTGACACGGCGTGCAACTTCAACGGCATTATTTTCAGCCGCTGAGGAACTGACAAAACCGCTCAGCTGAACGATGCCCTTGAAAGTATCGACGTTGATTTCAAGCGACTTGAGCGTTGGTTCGTTTAGAATCGCCGCTTTCACTTTGGTGGTAATAACCGCGTCGTCAACATATTCACCTGTTCCCTCCTTGGTAGCAGTCGATGCGCATCCGACCACAGAAGTCAGCGCAGCGACACAGAAAAAAACAGCGAATTTTCTAGTGGTAAGTTTCATATTTAATACCTCTTTTAGTGAATGCTGAATAATTGCGTCATGTACTCAAGATGCCATTACCTGGCTGTGCGCGTCGCATTCACTTCTACTTCAACGCGGCGATCCGGTGCCAGGCAGGAAATCAACGCCTTGCTTACTTTTTTGCCTTTGCACTCACCGGGCTTGGTCACAGGATCTGCCCCGTCTACGCCTTGAGCCTCGATTTTGTCTGCCGGGATGCCTGCAGACTCAACCATGTAGGCCTTGACCGCTTCAGCACGTTGCTGGGACAGTTTCATATTGTAGGCATGTGAACCTATGCGGTCGGTGTGCCCTGTTACCGTGATGCGCGAAAAATCTGCGCCCTTGATATCTGTCGTAAATTTGTCGATCGCGGCTTTGCCAGAAGGTTTTACGTCAGACTTGCCAAAATCGAACAGAGAGTCGACCGAAGAATCCGCAGCGAAAACCACTTTTCTGTGAACGGGCTGAGGAGCCGCCTCGGCCACTGGCTCGGGAGCCGGGGCAGCTGCAACAGGTTCAGGCTCCGCCGGACGGGGAGTCGGTGCAGGCTTTTCTACGCCAAACCTGTAGATCAGACCCAGCGAATACAAATCGATGTCGCCCCTGTTGCCGACCGCATCGTTGATCCGGTAGCGCTCTGCCTCAAGACGCATACCGAGCGACTTGGTAAAATCGTACTGAAGTCCTGCGCCCAGTTTGTAGTTTAATTCAGTCTTGCCGGGATTAGCGTTAGCTGGCACGGGAACAAGCCCTGTGCTGCTGAAACCATCCCGCGCTTGCGCGTAATTCAAGCCAACCCTGCCGAATACAGAAAACTGATCGGTGATGGGCAACGTGCCTACGCCGTCTAAATTCACGCCCTGCAGCCTGATATTGCCATTGAGCGTTCCTGCCGGCACGGTGGTTGCCGTGTAGCCGAAATCTCCCAGGTTGAAATAACCGCCTTCAAGGGAGAAATACTTGTTTATCTGATACCCGCCAAAAATCTTGTAGCCGGTGTCGCGGTTGTTGTCAAAAATGGATGTCGTGGCAAGGCCGGCTCCCAACAACTGTGTGCTGATCCTCGGGTTGTCTATCGTCGCTCTGGACTGGCCAACGTTGCCGCCAATATACCAGTTCGAATCGTCTGCGACTGCGCATTGGCTGGCTATTGTAGCGAGTGCTGCCAGACCCAACGTCTTTGATGTTTTTGCTAATTTCATATTATTCTCCAATTTTCACGGCGCATCATTACGCCAATTTTTATCTTGTTCTTGCAGATCGGCAATACTGCCGATCTGCCTTCATCCTTACGGTACGGTAACGGTATTTGTGTCCAAAGCGATCGTGCCAGGGCTGGTCGCGCCCGCCAGCAATCTGCCGTTAATGACGGCACCTGTCTGACCCGTCACGCTTACACCCGCTATGACGGTGCCATAGAAAGTGGTGTTCACGCCTATCGTAGCAGACGCAGTCGGAACCCAGAACACGTTCTTGGCCTGAGCACCATTAGCCAACACGACATTACCCGTCGGTGTATTGGTCGTCAGCGATGAGCCGATCTGGAAAACCCATACTGCATTCGCGTTGCCCCCTGCATCCAGCGTAACCGGATTATTAACCAACATCGTGCTGCCGGATGTATAGGTGCCCGGTGAAAGCGTGCCTGGAGTCCCACCAGCCACAGGCACAAACAACCCCAGATCCTGACCGCCAGGAACGGTTATGCCTGGCGCCAGCGCCTTTGCAGCGTTATATGCGGTCAACAGGTCGGTTCTGGCCTGAGCGGAAACCGTGTCGTTGATGTGTATCGTGCCGTTCACCTGTACTGGCAGCAAACCATTGGATGTGCCAGGATTCAAGGACACATCGCCATTGATCATGGTGGCAGCACCGGTATTGGTGATCGCCGAGGTTGCCATGATGCCGAACGTGCTGGCAGAACCAAGTGAAATTGGACCTGCTGCCGATGTCGCACCCGTGGTAAAGGTCCATGGATTCGCCGGTGTAGCCGCTGAAGACACAACCAGCGCATTGCCTGACAGATCTGTGGCTGCATTCGTGACTGTTGCGGTATAAGTGGTATTGGCTGCAAGATTGCTTGAGGGTGTAAAGGTCGCAATTCTGCTGCCGGCTACGTAGCTTACGACGCCTGTCACGGGTGTCGGTCCTGGGCCTGTCAACGTAAAGCTGGTTCCGTTGATCGTTGTCGGGTCCATGTCTTTACTAAAAGTCGCATTGACGGAGGCATTAAGCGCTACGCCGGTTGCACCATTTGCAGGATTCTCCAGCGTAATCGTCGGCGCAGTAAGACCAGCAGCTGTGGCGGTAAAAGTCCATACATAGTCTGCCGCGACGGTAGGGTTTGGGGCACCTGCCAGACCGCCTGCCAGCGCATTGCCTGCAAGATCAGTGGCTGGACTTGTACCTGTTCCTTTGATCGTGGCGGTATAGGTGTGACTGGCTATAAGATCTGTAGCATGCTTAAAAATCGCGGTTTTAGAGGCGACATCATAGGTCACGCTGGTAGCTGTGACAGGTGCACTTGCTGTTGTGTCAACAACTGTAAAGCTCGTTGCGCTGAGCGTTGCAGGTGCCATCGCCTTGGTGAAAGTTGCGGTGATTGACGCGTTAACGGGTGCTACAGTTGCCCCATTCGCAGGAAGGGTAACCGCCACGCGGGGCTTGATCACGTCAACAAGCGTCGATGGCGTCAATGCTGGGACACCGCCACTGCCAAGAATTGGAGACTCGCTGCTGCCACCTCCTCCGCATCCAGCCACCAATGCAACCATCAGCGACCCCATGATCCACTTCAGTGAACCGGTAATACCTTCAAATCTGTTCATTTTATTTTCCTTTTATTTAACTACAAAAAACAGGTGTCATCCATTGACCCATTACTTACACTTAAAGCTTGATAAAAATTGCTGGCAATTTGACTTACCCGGAAATACCGGGGAAATCTTTGGTGTGTTATGCAGCTGCCAGCCTCTGATCAGTCAATTCAAAATCAAACCAACCCAGAACACTAAACACGCCTGCCGCATTTATCCCATTTTTCTTTGCGACACTCCGTGCGCTGTCGAACATAAGTATTTTTTTAAAAGTCATAGAGAAAAACGTGAGATGCGATCTTGAACGTCCCACTCAAAACAGCAATCAAGTTAAGCAGTGTTTATATTCGCTCGACGGATTGGTTGTTGCGCTACTCGGTTTGGCTTGAATGATTAAATCAACTTATTGGATAACACACGCAAGATGCGCTTTTGTGCTCTAGCGCACAGAGCAGAACCGCTGCAAGGAAGATAATCAGTCTCTCAATACAGCACATCAGGAATCGGATCACGATACTGACTGAAACTGTAGGCAAGGATTTTCAATCAGACACAAGGAGTATCATGAACAACCAATATATCAGTTCAATCCTGGCGATAACCAGCCTCGCGTTCAGCACTGCTCTGGTGGCGCAGGCTATGTCAAAGAGCAAGTACCAGGCAGCTTATAAAGCCATAGAGTCCGACTATGCGTTTGCAAAATCCAGCTGTGCGTCATTCGCTGACCATGCCCGTGATATCTGCATGGCTGTGGCGAAAAGCCATGAAAAAATAGCGAAAATCCAACTCGATGTGTGCTACCAGCCTGCCAAAGTGGCGGACTACGCTATTGGTGTTGCCAAGGCACGGACAGATGACGACGTGGCGCATGAAAATTTCGATGCGATCACCGACGATGCCCGTGATCCTGGTGTGAACAGAACGTAAGGTGTAGCCACAAGCTGCAGGGAAGAAATTCCCTCAGACCGGAATGATGAGCATAACCTAAGGAGGCATTGAAAATGAACATGACACAGAAAATCGCAATGCATGCCGCAGTGCTATCGCTGTGCATCTTGAGCGGCTGTTCGGACATGTCTCAGCGGGATAAAAATACTGCCATCGGCGCAGGCGTCGGTGCAGTGGGAGGTTCAATCCTGACGGGTGGCAGTGCAGCGGGCACGGTAGGCGGTGCTGCTGTCGGCGGCGTCATCGGTAACACCATCAAAAAATAACCTCCCTTACAGCAGTTGCACTCCAGTGTCACTGCATAACAAAACTTAAAGAAGGAGCTCCATCATGCTTTATACCATTGCTGTCGTCATGATCATTCTGTGGCTGCTGGGACTCGTCACCTCGTACACCATGGGCGGCTTCATCCACATTCTGCTGGTGATCGCGATCGTGGTTATCCTGATCAGAGTGATCAGCTGACGATGGACTTAATCCGGCAGCAGGATGCCTGTCGGCAAGACTCAAGTCGCCTGCGCAACAGCCCATGCGCGAACATCGGCTGACTGTTGCAGGCCGGACAAGTTTCAAACGACTAAATAAGGAAATATCATGAAAGCCTCAAAAGTTATGCTGCTCAATGTGTTTGCACTGGTAGCTTTAGCCATGACTGGCATCGCCAGCGCAGACGAAACAACCAAGGATGGTTACCTCACCGACAGCAGCGGCAATGTTGTCAGGAGCGGCTCCAATCTATGCTGGCACAGCGGATTCTGGACACCCTCAATGGCGATTGAAGGATGCGACCAGGTGAAAAAAGCTGCGCCAACCATAGCAGAGGCTGCTTCACCCGCTGTCGAACCGGCACCTGTACATAAAAAAACTGTTTTTGTCCCTTACACCTTGCAGGCTGAAGCACTGTTTGGTTATAACAAATCCGAGCTGAGCACAAACGGCAAGCAGAGAATAAGCGACGAGATCATTAGCAAGATGAAGGAAGACCCACAAGATGAGGTGGTCGTTGTCGCCGGCTACACCGACCGGATCGGCAGCCAGCAATACAACATGAAACTCTCGCAACGTCGCGCGGATTCCGTAAAAGCTTACATGGTTGAACAGGGAATTGATGGCAGCCGCATTGAAACCGCTGCAAAAGGTAAAGCCGATCCTGTCGTTTCCTGCGACAACATCAGGGGAAAAGCTACCCGCAACAACAAGGCGCTGATTGCATGTTTGCAACCCAACCGTCGCA